>Ga0049105_1001753_pt1 | contig 10081 bp, 7 predicted proteins | sample WorMetvaBAHAMAS1_FD_61260 | JGI IMG/M metagenome (GOLD analysis project Ga0049105, IMG submission 61260) | Worm MetaG Olavius vacuus BAHAMAS.1 | ecosystem: Host-associated > Annelida > Digestive system > Unclassified | place: Germany: Marburg | collected 2013-04-09 | reverse complement strand
AGGATACTGAAACGTTTATAGTCGATCAATGTGTTACCGAGAACCTTTTTCGAATAGGCAATATGGGATAGCTAAGTAGTTTTTTAAACTTTAAGTATAATAATTCAGCAGTTAACTGTTCCACACATGTTACTATCATTAGTCACTAATAGACAAGGTTTAGAAAGTAGTGCGACAGTTTTATGATCAGAGGCAAATAACCAAATGTTTCAAGAACTGCTGACGAAAAAAATCTTCCAGAAATTAATTTATGTTTTCGAAAATTAAGACCGTTACCACAGTATACTGCTTGATGGGCACAGGAAGTAAAACCTACCCGCTGTTGTTTCGTAAAAAAGCCAATTTCGCAATTATCGCTTGCCAGTCCAACGCCCTAGCCTACGTTTACGTCTAATAGATTATCGGCTAATCGGCTGAATCTACATGTAGGCCTACACAATGATGTATGCACATAACTGTCCACAACAGGAAACTATGTCATGTCGTTTATTATAGACACGCAAGACAAAACGTGTAACGCTCAATATTATGCAGAACTGTCAAGTGTCACAATGTGTTTTGTGAACAGGTCAGAGCAGTAAGACTGTCTCCACGTCTAATATTATCCTGTAAATGCGTATTATTAGTCAATAATAAGTTATATATTGTTAAATAGCGGGGACGAGGGGCAAGTTTGAATAACTAAGTGAATTTACAAACAGCGTTATACTTTTACCAAGAGTGCCTTTATGTAAAAATTTCTGTTAAATTAGAAGCAGCCATTTTCTTACTAAAATGCGTCAAAACTCAACTACAGCAATCTCGGATTTCAAAACTTTCCCGGGGGAAAACCCCCGGACCGCCGTTTATGGGGGTGCCGCTTCGAGGATGCGGACCCCCTAGTTCTTTTAGCTTAATTCCCACACTGATTATAAGCATCAGCATCATTGCCGTCGTTAGAAAATAATGCTTCAAAGATGGCTAATAGCAGTCTTTTATACGGTGTTCTGACTTGCAAATGTCGTTCAGTAGTTTTAGTACATTATCTCTTAAGCGAATAGCCTATAGAAGTTCGCGCGGTTCAGACAGACTAGTCATTGTGGAGATGTTAACTGTTTGACATACACGTAACCTCTCTTTCGATAAAAACGAGTCGTCAACTTCTTGGAACACAGTAGATTGTAAATGACCTTATATGAACTCTAACATCCACTGTCACATAAAATTTAATAGATGGTGGTTTTATTAGCGTCGCATACGTAGGTCTGCAGTAACCACAGAAACGTTAAAATGAACATTAACATTCAGTGTAAGATCGACGCTGACAGGGTCTCACCGACCTATATACTGTTCACCGCGAATGTAGATACACTGATAGGTATATAAGGCAGTGAAAATCATTATGCGCATTGAGTCATACTGATACGAACTCATCGCAGCCAGCTATAATGGGCTTAGGATTTGCTAGTAACTTGTCATTGTTTCTATGCGTTTGCGAATAAAGTTCGTTCGTTCACAGCCGTCTGCCCAGAAAAATGAATGAATGAATGAATTTATTCGCTTGACAGAATAACAGTCAGTCAAGCAGGAACGCCGAGGCACGATAACCGCGTGCGCTTACCGTTGTCCTGAAAACCAATTAACAATTGAAAGAAGAAAGGTAACATAATAAGCTTGCATTCATTAATAAAACAGCAATAACAATCAACACTAATTATTAATGTATCATTATTTACCATTATATTCCAACACCATTGATATTACACACAATATCAGTTGCAACGTAAGCTTCACCATGACCTTAACTGCTTATTTAACTACTTATTCCGGCAACAGTAATACTAAAGTGAATAATAGATTGAACAGTTAGAGGCTGGCTAGCTATAATTGACCAGCATTAACATCCGTTTGATGTGGTTATAGTATGACAATGACAGGCTACTTTTATCTGGGAATTTCGTTTTATCATCGATACTAGTGCAGTGGGTTAGCACTGTCTTTACCGCTACCGTAGCCAGCTCGATAGCAGGTCGATTTCCTGTACTTATAGCGTAACACGAGTGACGTAAAAGTTATAGGCCTAATCGAGTACGCGAACTACTCCATGGCGGCTACCCTAATAATTTTCGTCTTGTGATTGGAGTCCACTTTCCATACTAAAAACCTGACCGGACCGACATAATCTCAGTGGCGTTACTAGAGGAAAGGGGCGCCCCGGTGACAGCATCCAGGGGGTGACACCCAAAGTCTAAATATTTTATGCGGATGAACTTACAAGAACTCAAACAACCGATCACCTGGAAAGGCGAAGAGAGTGCGAGTGGTGACGGTAGTCTGTAGGACGATGACTAGGGTTAGGGTTAGGGTTATGCCCTAACCCTAACCATAAGGTCATCACTTTTGAGGTAAAAAGGGGTGACACCATCAGTTACCACCAACCTTAGTGACGCCAATGCAAAAATCCTGCCATGCATATGATTCGAATGAAGGCACGGGAGGACTAGATGAGATGTTACAAGTAGCAGTTAAGTCAAGTCAAGTTTATTGCAACCTCGTGGTCAAGAGACCAAAATGATAAGTTTGCATGAAATGAGTACAATAACACACAGCATAAAAATCAGCCAGATCGCAGCTATTACACCAATTCACGGCAAGTTGATCACAGAAGTGGTGTTTGGCGATATAAATGGACCAGGTGGGCTCTACCCATAAATTTGGTTTGATGGGCCACGGTTCGATTTGCACACCAATATTATGCTAGTGTGTTGGTATTTGCAGCTTAATGACAACAATTTCGTGTGGTATGAGTTACTTTTTCAGATTACTCGAAGGATTTATTATCTGTCCCATAGCGACAGCATATAGCATGGGACAAATTATATAATCGGTTTGCGTCTGTGTGTCTGTCCGTCTGCGAGCACTCTCACCACGGTCGCATTTATTGATCGATTTTCACCAAAATTGGCACAGACGTAAGAACCTCCAAAAGTAAAAACGAGTTCGTTATGGGTCAATATCGCACCACCCTTCCCCAATTCCCCCTCCAAAAAACTCCCTATTTTAGGCCAACAGGTCCTGAAACTCCATGCAAATATAAAGTAAACCTATAATGCCTTAAATGTACGCGAATCGCCGAAATTTTCGCGTCTTGAAGGAAATCGGGGTCGAGGAACGAACACACGGTGACGTCAGATTTTACACCGGAAGTGGAAATACGGCCATTTCGTGCATGCGCAATGTATCTGGCCATGAACAGTTCGTTCATTGTGGAGTTGGCAATGGGGCAGACACCACGTTTCACAGAACGTATTTCTAGACTATATTTAGAACAAAAACATAAGTACACTCGTTAAGTTAAACGTCGCTGTGTATTACGCCTTTGACCCACTAAAGATTTTACTATGCCCCTCCCCCAAACGGTGTGGTAGATGACCTTGCCTTCATCCAGCAGACATATCGCCCATTAGGCCTACCTGCAATAACAATCAGCTGGATGATAGTTCTATAAAGTGTCTAATATATCTTTAGGTACTTATGAACGACATTAATTTATTTTAGAGCAATTTTCGTCCGAAAGTAACGAACCCCTTGGATCCGCCCCTGCTCCCTTCCCAAGACACCGTTTTGTCCCGTTATTTTGAAAGCGCCGGTTACGCCACTGGGACCCATTCAGCTAAAGAAAGCCAACGCCGTTACTGTGTCTCGAAGCAACGTAACCCGATCTCTGTGAGCAACGACTACTAAAGCGCTGACAGGCGACAAATTGACAGTAATTGACATATTGTTATTGGCGCTTGTGCACGTATTCGATTTCGAAAGTGAAACCTTTTTGGAAAAACTAGGCCCACCTGTAGGAAAAAATATGACGTAGGCCTAAATAAAAATAGCCCACTTTCCGAATAATCACATGACACATAAAAATTCCAATAATCATGCTAAGCGTGAAGGCCCGTTGGTGTTAGGCCCACAAAAAGCAGCAGGTATAATCGGCCACGAGCTAACTGCCCACCGTCGTCGCTGCATGCTTAGACCTAATACGGAAACCGGCGTGTATACTGTACAGCGAAATGTATCTCGGTATAATATTAGCAGTGAGCTTATTTTCGTTGTATTTAATCTTCAGCAGTTGTTCATCAGTGACAGGTATGGCGTAGATTTTGATCTTTTTTTCAGGCGTTGTTTTTTGGACTACATAGATAATCTTCTGCCGCTGAAGGTTATGTGTGGTTTTATGCTGCGTTTCAGAGGTCTCATCATTGTGCTTAGGCCTATGAGATATCGTAAATCAACGCCGTCAAGTAGGCTTACTATAAAATACGAGAATTTAAAAAAGTACAATACGAGCTTAATAGCATTTTTAATTGTCGATTGTGGTTAAGTGGTTTCTTTAAGCCCTCGATGTCCTGCGATAGCTTTTTTTCATTAAATTTAATTGATTGATTCATTCATCCATCATCATCATCATAAAATTCTTTGATAAAAGTTGTCAAACGCAACTAGCATGATACAAAGTAAACACTAAGCTAATAAAGTTAATGGTAAATGCAAACATGGCATATGCATTAAAATCAAAGTCAATAACAATCTTTGTAAAGTGCTTTGATTAAGAAATGACGATTATTCAAGTCAGTAGTTTTATCAATAAGAGATTTGGAGTGTTTTCTACTACGCATAGAATAGACTATTTCTATGGGCGCTCGGGTAAGTAGGCCTACGTGTGGAGAACGTGAGTTTTATTGTATAATATCTTACGAAAAAAGCAATAATTGTTAACTGTTGACAGCGCAGATATTTCGTCAATCGATATCGTAAAAAGGCAATAAAGTGATATCGAAGCGTCACAATGTGTACCATTTCAACCGATGGTGGCTGCATTCCAGAAAATATGTTTTTTAAATGTGCAGGTGAAACGGACAGTTACCTCATTAATTTTACAGCGACAGAGGGACATGACGTACGAATGCGGTGTCCTGGACAAGTTAAAAACAGATGGTGGAAGGGGTATAGCGATCGAATATTGGTCAATGGTCACGTTCAACCTGACTTTCATGGCCATGTGTCCTTTGATGATAAAACTGGCTTCTTGACAATCCACAATGTTAACGTCAATGACAGCAGCGTGTACTTATGTGGCGGATTGGACGCACTGCACGAAGTCCATCTGACGGTTCTAGGCAAGTTTTAGCAGCATTATACTCTTTCAACTTATAATACTTATCCATTACGATGACAGAGATCGGCCTCGTGGAAGACCCCAAGAAGATGGTGTGACGACATCGCAGACTGGTGTGGATGTACAATCCCAGAGGCAGCAAAAAATAAAAAATATATTAAGCTACTTAACAACACATTGAAATTTGGCTATGTCTTGTTGTGTAATAATATCACCTTTTTGATTGTTGCTCTTTTGGATGTGTAACTTACTATGTCGCCGTTAACATTCGTATAAACTGCAGTTTTTTACATGTATTAGGATAGCATTGTGTGTACATTGTTATGTTATTTGAATGTTTGTTAATGTTTCAGAAAGTCCGGTAACCACGTCACATGTTAAAGCTTCAGTCGCCACTGCAGGTAACTTTACCGATTTTTAATTTTCAGCATCACTGTAAGAAAATAAAGGTTATTACCTTTCTCGTCTCTGCATTCTTGTAACCATGGCATCCCTGTCCATTATACATCAGCTTGTCTCGTGGCTTAGCACGGTGTGTGCTGGATATTTATTGGGGTTTTGTATCTTCATTGTCATAATTTCTAGTGCGCATGCTTTGACATTAATTTCTCGGACAGGAAAGGAAGAGTGATGGTGTCCTCTGTAATATTAACCCGTTGCCGCATTTGTTAAGTTGCAGTTTTATGGCTGGATACAAATCAGTACAGCAACAGCAGCAGCAACAGCAACAACAACTACTACTTGCAACAAGATCATCATCGACAACAACAACTGATACTACTGTTACTACTACTACTACTACTACTACTACTACTACTACGTGTATTTAGTAGTTTTGTCTTTGTTGTGTATTTAAGGTGACACAGCAGACAACTTCCAAACAGTGTTGATCACCGTGGAAAGAGGAATAATTATTCTATTCTTCTTCATCGTCGTCTGGGGTGTCATAAAATGTACTCGAGGTACAGATATGTGTGTCGATTAATTTAATGCCTCAGTCGGGGCTTTTTTGTGACTTACCGTACTGAATAGGCATGCACAGTCGCCATTCTTCTCGCCTTGCACGCTGCAGTGAAGTGAAAAGTTGCCCTACTAGAGGACAATATTATTTTGTCAGTTTGGAAACCGATAACATATGCTAGAAGTGGTAGTGACCAAATAAATAACATAGGGTCATTGAGCACAGGATACACCGAACATTACTTTTAAAGCTTGTTTACCTGTGACGAGAACAAATTATTCGGCTCTTAGTCTAGCGGTGTTACTTTTACCTCGCAATATAGTGATGATAATTGCTTACATATCCAGTCAACCAACTTGAGCAGTGAGTATGCGTATAAGCTGCAATTGTCTACGTGTACATGTGCGATCACACGGAGAAAAGAAGGCTGAGTCAACATAGGCATTGCGGTAAAGTTTGTAGACCGTGCCTAAAACTGCATCGCAGTGGTGTGTGTGAGAAACGTACAGACTGTCCATAACTGGATTCAATTGTGATATCATGCACCATAGTCATGCATGTTAGGCCTACTGCTAGATCACTGCTACCTGTAATATTATGTGTGCTTTAATTTAGACTACCTATGTGACTGCAAGAGGCTGTACCGAGTTGCACTACAAGCCTACCTGTAGGCCTAACATTTTTGCTTGATTTGTCGAAATTTTTTTCGTGTAGTCAGTACTGCATACGGTAACAAGACAAAACTGCTGATTTATGTTGCAGTAAAATATCGACTACCATACTGCTGTTTAAAGTATTTTCTTTGCGACGTACCAAGCATCACAGTAAGAGAATGTTTTAGACTTCATGTGTCCAGTTCTAGTGGTGGAAATGGAATAGAAGTTCGAGGATTGGCTTATCTGGATGGAAATATTTACATCATCCAAGGAGGCTCCAAATCGATCGGAGTTTACAGGACAGAAGACAATTACTTGGTGAAGGAAATAAGGAGCGACCGTTTCGATAGGCTTCTGGATATCGTGGTCTGCAACAGCATATTATACGGATTGGATCAGTCGTACATTTGGCAGATTGACAATAACAGTAACGTCTCCGAATATGTGTCACTTAGTCAAGTTTCTGCAACAATGTCTGCCAGTGTCCGAGAAACTCGCCTTTTAGTTACCAGTTCACGCATTCTCAGCAAATATACATACAGACCCATAGGGAAACCTGCAATGTCTAAGATTCGCTTGCCCGAGGGACTGATGACAGCAACACTCTGGCATGCCCAGGAAATTGCTGACGGACACGTAATAGCTCATGTCGAAACAGGAAAATTTCATCGGGTGAGCAAAATAGAAGAGAGTGAGAGCAAAAGAGCCATCCTCGAAGTGTGCGCATATGGAAACGAAGCGGGAAATGGCAATGGTCAGCTGAGTAACCCAGTATATCTCGCACTGGAGCCAGAACATGGTCATATCTTTGTCGCCGATCACGACAACCAACGTGTGGTAGTTCTTGACCGTAATCTCAGCAGAGTTATGCTGATCTCAGCACTGCCTACAGGAAGCTACCCAAACCGACTTTGTTATGTGGATGAGAGAAAAGAACTTTTTGTTGGAATGAGCAACGGGTACATCATTGGCTACAAGTTCACATGGTAAGCCCTTCGTGTTCACGGTGTTCTACACTACCCAGCCACGCTTTGAATTGATATAATCATCGTCAACATCATCGCCATTATCGTCATTAGTAGCAGTAGTTTGTACAACTATCAATCAGTTAAAACAAAAACACCCTTACTGCAAAGTTGGTTGTTTGTTTAGTATTAGGCTATTTTTGGCCGCTCAACGTGATAAAGAGGGGCACTTAGGCCTATCGTGAAGTCTCAGTACGAAAAGGGAGAATTTCGACTCCTTAAGGGGCCAAAACCCTTGAACCGATTTTGACGAAACTTGGCATGGTTGACTGCGTCGGGGACCCCACTCACATCATCACATGACAACTTTGGTGAGGATATCTCTACATGCGTGGTCAAAGCACATACGTGACTTGCCACATTTCTTTTTCACTTTTTAAGTGCGATTAAAATGTGTGTTGATGCAGGGAAATGACTGGACGAGACGACGAATCAGGAGCGTTACTTACACGGATGCCTTAGCCACCCAAAGTGGCACTCCGAAGCATCGATCCGAGAAGCTTTTTTTTCTAAAATTTTTTGTTGACATCTGTGCATTCTGGTACACTTTGACAGGCTAAATGTTGCATTTTAATTTTCCGTAGTGTCATAACATGTACAGTGCATCGGCTGTGATATAGGTGATTAATAATCCAGGAGGTTAGACGTACCTGCATTTTTATTTGTTTCGTAGACAGGTGACAGTGGGGTGAACATTACATTATCAGACGCAATAATAGATGCAAGATAAAATTTTTAAATTTAAAGTTTTCCTTTCTTGATTTTTGAAAATATGTCAAAGCCGTTTCTTAAATTTTCACTGAAGTTAACAACGTACATTATAAGTGAATTATAACTGACTCATGTATTGATATAATTTAAATAAATGTTAATCAAGTACAAAGGTAGCAAGCAGTGTTCGATTTGTCAAAAAGCAGTGACGGTCGAGCGCCGAAGGCGCGAGAATCCAGGCGCCGAGAGGGAGGGGCGTGAGGAGGGGACGTTTCTCTCTCCTCCGGGGAGGAATATAGGGAGGAAGCATAACCCCCTTCCCAGAAAAATTTTAATTTAAAAATAGTGCATTATGGTGCATTTTCGTGCAGTTGACCTGGCTCGAGGACTCTCCGACCTCGAAATGGCCTGGCTCGTTTACTGCACTGGCGCCGCCACTGAATCTGGATTAGTTTATAGCGATTGAACGACGAATTTGCATTTTTGACCTTTCTGATGGGATCGAATCCTACCCCACACCATACTTTACAGTCACCAGTAAGGGAGGGGGTCGTCCTCAACCAGCGGAGGTTAAACCCCAACTCTCTTCCCCTCCGACAAATCGAACACTGGTAGCAAGTTAGGAACACATACTAAAACGAGAAAATCAAACAAGGAAGTCGCACACTAAGTACACGAAGAAACATAGTAAAGTTCACGAAGTTTTCAATGAAATTTTCAGCGAAATTTTTACCACGAAAAACTTTCATAAAAATATGCACCTCTAGACACAATAGACAATGCATGCAGCAATACCACAACAGTACAAGTACAGCTGCAATAGTCAGAAAATGCATAAATAAAAGCAATGATTGTCAGTTGCGTTGACTTTGTACCTATTACTGTGTGGTGTTTTACAGTTACAGTACTATTATAATACAGCTATTTCATTCTCTAATGTGTTTCACTGTTGTCTTCACTGTTACAATCACAACTTAACACATTTTAATAATTATAGTTTTTAGTTTTTCAACTGAAATGCACATTATGAATGATCACTGAATGCGCAAGCTTACATATGAGTTAATATGTCAACTCACATGGCAAAGCATGTAAATAAAAACATCAAAAGATGAAAACGTTTTATAACAACAATCGTTTTAAAAGCAATTTAAAACATCGCTTAAAATGTGTTTTACACGTGAATACAGGGTGAACAAAGAAGTAGCCCCTACGACTTTTGTTGATATTTCAGCAATGCAAGAAGAATTTTGCGTGAAATTTTACAAAACTGTTAAGCAATAAAACGTACATTTTAACATCAAGTTTGGTCAGAACGTTACAAAGTTTGCTATTTCAACCAAAACAACTAGGCCTACACCCTCATATCTTGAGCGTTGTCTTCAGCGGTAGTCTGTTGGTGGCTCTGAAAAGATCCATTTTATTATCTGTCCCATAGCTATAGCATATAGCATGAGACAGATTATAAAATCGGTTTGCGTCTGTCGGTCTGTCTGTCTGTCTGTGTGTCTGTCCGTCTGCGAGCACTCTCACGGTCGCATTTCTTGATCGATTTTCACCAAAATTGGCACAGACG
>Ga0049105_1001752_pt1 | contig 10082 bp, 7 predicted proteins | sample WorMetvaBAHAMAS1_FD_61260 | JGI IMG/M metagenome (GOLD analysis project Ga0049105, IMG submission 61260) | Worm MetaG Olavius vacuus BAHAMAS.1 | ecosystem: Host-associated > Annelida > Digestive system > Unclassified | place: Germany: Marburg | collected 2013-04-09 | reverse complement strand
TCGGTTCTATTTTTCACGTTACGGCACGTTACGTTATGCGTGTTTTCCACCTTCACGTAACGTAACGTAACGTAAGAAACCGTAACGTAACGTTGTACGTACGTTACGTTACGGCACGTTAAGGATCGAAACGTACGGATCAACGTTACGTTACGTTACGTTACGTGAGGGTGGAAAACAGGCATAACTATGCCTACGACATGACGTGTCTAGTTGGCAGAATCGTTAGCGTAAGATAACACTAGCACGGTGAAAGAAAGACTGACACTAGCGAGGCGAACAACGGAATATGTAAATGATGACGGAATACTTGGCACAGATTGAGTATAGGTTATCGGTATTTCGTTCATCGGCCTGAAATCGCGTGTCGCGTGTAACTCATAGGCTAAGCTAGATTACATAACTACAAGACGCTCATCGCAGACAGACCGCGCTGCAGGGTGCGTTATAGTTTTGGCCAAAGTGGAAGACTGGAACTAGGAGACAGTATTTTACGGACATTACGTCTATCATCAACTAATCGGCCTGAAAATCTATCGAATTCGGTTAAAAACGCAAAATATGGGCTATTACAGCGTTCAGGGTCATTCAAGGTCATCGAGGTCGGTACCAATGGAAAGCCCGTATGCGACTTCCTAATAGTAACCGACATCCTATCTCCTACCGTTTTGGAGTTATTGCAGCTTATTGCTCAACTTTCGGACTCTTGCCTTATTGAGCTTCCTTCGGGGGCTTAGGGGCAATGTACGATGTTCATCTTGGGCTCATTGGATTGGAAAGCACATAGTGGACTTCCTATTAGTGTTAATTGAACTTCTTCGCTAGGTGTTACAGCTGAGGCGCCACGAGCGAAAAGAGATCGAAAATCGGCGATTTCGTTCCAACGCGGTCAGTTTGATCCAAAGTTTCACGTAGAAGGGGTTGCCCCCACCAATCATTTCTGCATGAATAGTTAGGCCAATGAATGCCTTACAATTTTGCCGCTGACAGTTTTCACACAAAGAAACTTTGTAGCAGACTGTCTTCAAGCGAAGTGCGATTTGAAGGAAATCGGCTGTTTTACGTTTATTGAGTCCCCCCAAAGGGGGGCTTAGGGATCAACTTAGGCTCATTGAAAGGCGTGTAGTGGACTTCCTATTAGTGTTAATTGAACTTTTTTCGCTATGTGTTAGGGCAGAGGCGCTACGAGCGAATATTGCTTGAAAATCGGCGATTTCACTCCAATGGGTGCCGGTTGACCCAAAATTCACGTAGAAGGGTTCGCCCCCACCAACCATTCTTCTTCTCAGAAAACTAGGCTAAATGATCTTTCGTATGGTATACAAATCTGGGCAGATCTTTCTTCCGTTTTGTCACAATGCACGCGCTTGTCAGACAGAGGACAGACAGACAGACAGACAGAATGCTCAACGCTAGACCGCGTCAGCAATGCATGCAGCGCGGTAAAAATTAATCCCAAAAGCAAAATATTACTACTATAAAATTATATGGGATGGGCCGGGCGTATAGCCAGACAATTTTCTCGCGTACTTCAGACATCGACTTATCGAGTAAAACAAGAGTGCCCTTAGTCGAAGGCAGACCACCCGCAATCAGCCACGCTTTTTGCTCCCGCGCTTCGCAACCACAACCACACGGCCCGGGGACCCAGCGTAGGTATTAAACTGCACAGGCAGACGATGTATGGTTTCTTGCTACCATGACCTTGACCTTGACCCGATGACGCTCTCTAATTCAATTTTGGTATGCCCCATCTCACAACAGATTGGTCTGGACAAGTTATTTCCAGTGCTATGCACACGCAGGTGCTAATTTAAATGTATTCACAGGCTTCGACACAGTTCACTAGCTATAGCTACTATCTGTACCACGAGGACTATTAGTCAGTCTCGCCGTATAAATCACTTAGTCATTCTGCCTTGTAGCTGGACACGAAACAAATAGGCTATTGATGGTGACACGCATTTCATTGTCCCCAAATGAGCTGTTTACGTGAAGAACAGCTGCGACAGAAAGCAATTTAATTATTTAACCTAGATCTACGCCAGTCTATAGGCTACTAAATCTACAGGCCGACCATGGTTTACTACTACTGGCATATACGAGTACTTTCATTTTTTTGCCTGCAAAGTTGGTGGCCTATCCAAAGCTAAACCAGGCGCTCCCAAACGTATGAGAACTCACTAAGACGCGCTCTGAAGTCCAAAGTCTGATATTTATGGCGAAAACAATTAAGATATATGCAGGACTGGAAAAAAACTAGGGTTTTAACGATTTTTTTGGTTTTTAGGTTTTTTTAGGTTTTTAGGTTTTAATGTACGAAGACCGGACACAAAATTCTGGCTGTGTTTATCAAAGAATATTTAACCAGCTAATACAAATTTTGCATCGACTGGTAGACACCAGCCAGAATTGGATACATGTCATGCCATGATGAGCGACGTCACTCTGCATGTGAACATGACACCTCTGAAAGTTGAAGATCGATTGCTAATAAAGAATTGTAAACTGAAAAAGGCTGAACTGTTGAAAAAGTGATTGCCATAAAGCAGTGAGTTACACTAGTCCAGGCGACACGAGATGAACGCCTGGACAAGTCTCGGTGGCATTCATGGACAGCGAACGGACTACTGGTCTGAGCTGATTGATATGAGAAGAAACTGTCTGCGTTGTATAGATGGGGCTGTTCCCATGTGTCAGCTGGTCTAGGGCCCGCTGCGGTGCACGCAACGGCAGTGTGTAGACTGCATCGCCGCAGTGTTCGAGCTGCACGACACTCCCTGTCTGAGAGTAGACCGCCTAAAGCCGGCCGAACGCGTTGCACGAGGTTTCGGGCTAAAACAGTGTAGTGAAAACGGCTGTAACTTCTTTTTATCTTCCGTCAGATTTTACAAAAAAATGCTTGACATTGTGTTAAAATTTGAAGAGGATCGCGCTTTAAATTGTTTCCAGGAATCATTATCGAGTGCAAATTTCGGTAATAGAATGCAATAAAAAGAAGAAAGAAGACCAAGATGGCCTTTCAATCGAAAGCAGAGCACCGGTGAACATGATACACAGACACGCCGCAATACACACCACCCTGACCGACACCAGCTCATATGACCGTGAGAACCAGCAGTCATCTTGATATACGAACTTGACCTGAAGATCAAACACCAACTTTCTGCAGTCCAGACATTCAAAAAGTTACAGCATGACGGATGGACAGACAGACATATAGACTCGGCCGATAACATTACCGCGCCGCATTCGCAGGTGGTGAAGAATGGAGCATACTGCAGCAGTCACAACAGGGTGTCAGCGACGGCGTCTATAACGCTCGCTCGCACAGTCAATCATATTTCCATACACAACGCTTTCACCTATACAAAAATTTCCATTTCCGCTGTTAGTACTATTCTTAGGTCTATAAACAATAGAACTGCCGTGCGAATCACAAATGGACTAATATTGCACGTTTGTCGTTCGACGGTGGAATGAATTACGTTCACCTCAGCTGCCAACAATCTACGATTCATAGCCTACGGCCAAATAATAGTTGGTTGGCTCTATACCATTAGCAGTTTGTTATTGTTACATCAGTCTGCCAAAATGCGAAGATCGTAGCCTATGCGCCGTAAAGTCTAATTGCTACGGACGCACCAGTTGCTAGTGCTATTGCCAATCCACGGTGATGTCATACTGCTGACGTAGGCATTTTTACACATATCGAATTACCGAGGTGCCGATGTAATGTTCACGATGGCTGAGACGACAGGCGACCAATCACCCTTGTGGAATTATAGAGCCGGCTGTTGCTCAATTCCAGTAGCACCGCAATGATACAGCGCATCCTCAAAATTTCAGACTCGTTATAGTTAGTATTTTAAGAGACCATACAGTAGCTGAAACGTGATGCGTGTGTGGTCTCACTTCATGCTTGGGCTCGGTGATCTGGAGTTTTGAGTTAGGCACCTATAACGAATGCACGTGTATATCAGGCGGAAGCTCATAGAACACGCTCCCAATGATACCGCGAGGTACGCGTGGTGATGGAAGAAAGTGTGCGTGTGAGTTAAACAAAGATCTGTTCTTTATAACCGCTATAGACACAGACAGCGATGCGTTGATCTCATGAATTAGCAAAGTCAAGTTTGAATGCTGTATCGCACGGGGGCGCTATCCGTTCATGAATTATACTGCATATTGTGAATAACTTTAAAACTTCGGAGGTCCGGTGACCTTGACGCTGAGTGACCTCAAAACAGCACTTGTCACGGGGAACCTGTTTACCATGTGAAATGTCTCCAACTTTTCGTTCTCCGAGTTACAAGCAGGCTTGGAAATACACTGTACACGAAGCAACGCTGGTCTGCTAACAGCAAGCATTTAGTATACTGTAGGCCACAGAGTAATCCAGGTTTACTGGCTGGCAAGTGTCGAGACCCGCCATTACCTCGGCCCACCCACCTGCACGTTGCTGCAGGCAAATGCACGAGCGTGTGACCTCTCACGTGTAATCAATTCGCGTTCATTGCGTCAACAGCAGTCGCATAATTATCGCCGTACACCGCGCATACACAGTATCTACAGGGGGCGTCGGAAAAAACTGCGCATTTTCTCCGAAGTGACTTGAAATTTCTTAGATATTTTCTACCATTCAATAATGGTAAAAAAAGGGTTAACTACAACATCTAATACAAAGTTATGTTACTGTTTTGAAATGGCAAGAACCCCAACACAAAGTATGCCAACCAGCCAAGCACGCAAAATTACATTACAAATTTACTAAAAAGAAGTAGAAGTTAATCCTAATATCACTTTTTCATCATAAATTATCAATTTTCATTTGTGTGTTGTTGCGTAATGAATTAACAAAAACAATAATTATCAGGTCCGTAGGTTTATAAAGTCCTCACTGGCTGGCAACTTGCACAAATGTTTTTTTAGTTCCTTCCGTTTCTATGTAGGTGTAAACAGTATTTTATTTTTAAAAATTACAAATTCAATGTGGACGACAAGGGCAAATAAGTGAACAAAATTATAAAAGAAACACTAAGTCGTTTCTGAAACATCAAAGTTATATTCATATGTGGTACGTTTTAACACTGACACACCCTGTATGTGCAGTTGGTTTTGTGTACCTTTTATATTCAAAATTTTTCTTTATTGTGAATAAAATTCAATAACAAGACCGACTGATGCCGGAGCATATACAACAGAATACGTGTCTATACTGACTATAAGTAACAGACTAAACGAACAGAAAATACTGCTTGGAGGCTTGACTAAACCAAAGCCAGACTGTAATGACATGCAGATGCACTAACCACATAACGATACAGAGTAGCCAGCCCTGGCAGCCTTCAATCAGCTGTAGGGCCTATATGCCGACAACAGTCGGTCGCACTGTAGCAATCCTAGTCCACATTCATTTGTTACTGGTCAGCAGGGCACAGTACGCACACATTTCAGTGTGTTTAATCACGGCAATACTAGTACTTTACAGCTGTTCCACGTGTGCACTGCATCGCACCGTTGTTTACCTGTCGTGCGTATTTCTGTGGAAAGTTAAATATGCAAAAAAAACAAACAAGAAAAATACGTTTGCATAATATGCACAAGAAGCTCAGCTACCACAGAGATAGCGCGCGTCGGCGGTTATTACGCCGTTCAAGGTCATTCAAGGTCACCGATTTCAGTGTCAATCGAAAGCCCATAGGCGACTTCCTATTACAGAATACTAACTTGCATCCTATCTTGCACAGATTGGTCAAATTATAGCTTATGACAGGAGTGCTTCTCTTTAACGCACTCATTCAGGGTTAACTCACTAACTCACGACTATGAAACTGAAATATGACATTCACAATGCCATGGTACAACATCAGCGTTCTACCTTTAAGAAAACGCAGCGTTTCTGTATTCCGCAATCATGATCTAGTTTATGTCACGTGTAAGTTTTTGCTGCTAGTTTTGATAAGTTACTCTGAGTGCTCAATGTCAAAGAACATTTGATGCACTCTGAACTTCAACTTACCTGACGTCCGCAGACAGTATGCATTGCAATGACTAACAGGCGAACGAAATTGAAAATATGCAGTGAAAATAAAACATGCTTATTTTCACATAGCAGATAAAAACGTATCACACGTATGGAACAACTGTGTTGAAAATGCTTACATCATGAGCAGCCAAACAATTACAGATCTGTGTACAAGCTCATGCCATTAATGTTAAAAAAACCAGTTCAGAACCAATCTGGAGTCAACAAACTTGCCAGTAACAGTACTCCGTGGATTCAGTAATATACTGGTACCTAGGTCACTGCCTCTGAAGTTAGGATCTTATGGCAGAATAGAACTTTGATTAGCATTACTATTACCACGGCTGTCAAAATGTCTGCAAATACAGTTCACAACTACCTCCATACTACAGTACTGCCTCTAAGTTACGATCTTAGGCAGGACGGAACTGTGTATATTATTATCATTATTATTACTACTATTATTATTATTTGTAGCAGTAGCAGTAGTAGTAGCCACAGCAAGGCAAGGGGACAGGTACTCGCAAGTTCATCAAAAGTTCGAGATTCAGAAAATCGCCATGGCAGCACCAGTCAACCACGCTGGAGAATTTCATTCCCACAAACTCACGTTAGTTACCGGTACATTCCCAAGCGGAAATTCCCAATTCCGGGTCGAGGCCTGCACTGCAGTATAACAATAAACACAACAGGAAACGCAATGCAAACGAGCTTGTCACGCGGAACCGGGTTACACAAGCGGCAGGCAGAGGCGGATCCAGAGGGGATGAGGGGCTGGAGGGGAATGCTTCCCCATCAGCATCTACCAGAGTATCAGGCCAACTTACTTTTTTCCGCATGTTCACTGACAAGCGAAATTGCAGGCAAAACTGACCGTCAGGTTACTCAGGTATATAAAAGTATTCAGCTTTCGGGGAGAGGGCTTTGCTTCATGAACCTCCACTGAGGGCAGAGTCCCTGGACGCCGCTGGGGGCTCTGCCTCCATCATACCCCATAGACACATTCTGGATCCGCCACTGACAAGCGGCGAGTTTAGGAGTTGCACTGCACGACAGATGTTCAGTGTTGGACTGGAGTGAATGAAGCTAGCAACAAACAAGCATATGACACAGCAATGTACACAGATGTTCAACAGTCACCGTACAGACATCAACAACAGCAGCAGCAGCAGCACAACGACACACACAGAGACATACATCCACACATACATACAGGCATCTGTATGCTAGTGCCACTAAACAGAATACAACTTCAAGTAGCCAGACGCCTACACTTCAGAAAGGGATGCGGTCATGTCCCCGCCAGATTCTGGAGTGGTGGCCAGCTGGTATACTATTTATTGCCTCAGATTACCGCAAACTGTCTTATACAAATTGCAAAGGACAGCGAGTCCATAGTTATATAATTACCAGGGTGTTCTTAGCACACAGCATCAAATTCAATTTTGGTTATGTTCTACCCCAGACAAACTGGAAAAGCTTGCAGCACTTCCAAGGACCCCTACTTGGCTTTAAGGAGCTGCTTGAAAGCAGAGCCGAGTAGGAAAAACAAGGAGGTGTGATGGGAGAAAAGAAAGAAAAAAAGATAGGGTTGGGAGAGGAATGTATGGAAATATGGTTCTGGCATATAGGCAAGGATGAAATTGGACTGGTGATTAAATGAAACAATAGTTATTTATTTTGTCTGCAACTTGCAAGGCATCCAATACCACACAAACCACAGATCACAGCTGCATTATACACACACAGTGTACTGCGCAATACACCACACTGCTGCAGTGTAGACTGAAAGCGACGATGACGTTGATAAAACGCACAAATAATACAAGCAGAACACATAAAGCAAGGTATGAAATCACCGACTGTCCTGCAAACAAAACCAACAACCAGAAAAAAAACAAATGACAAAGCATTTTCCCACAGTGGGATTCGTCTCTATGCTCATTCCCCAAACATAGATCTGCTGGCATATAAACACAGGTAAAAGTCGTCTCAGATAGATCAAAGTCACCGCACAATTGCTGCCATTGTAGCAAGCACGCCGAGTCCAAAGAACGTGTACAGTAAACCACGCCAGAGCTTGGTCTCAAACGGCACAGGTTCAGCAAAGAACGTGTCCATTGCCTCCTACACAACACACATGATGATTAGTCTCATGACACTAACACAATATGAAGAAGAAAATACTGCAATGAACTGGCATATCAGAGAATTATAGAGTTAGCTAACAGTCAACTAAGAAGCCACCGTACTGTTTAAGCCACCATCATAAAACAGTGAATATGTTAAATATCTTCTTTTGCCTAAACAAGTCTTGTTCTGTCGTATCACTAAGTACGACAGCTGATTGTGGTTCCTGATGATACAGTCACTTGTGTACACAATGCACAGTCAAGTAAAGTAAGTAATGTGAACATGAATTTGTATATAGCACTTTATCATGATATGGGTCACATGTGTGCTGCGAAACTTCAACAAAACCAACTTCTCTCTACTCTACGTGAGGAGACACACATCAGCTAAGCTTGTATCCTTTCCAGTGTTGAGCTGCTGTTAGTTCACACCCAATGCACTGCTGTATCATTTTAATTCAATTAACTGGTACTAGGATTCACTTAGACAATGTGTCGGTATGTTGTGAGGGTAAGTGCAGCAATACGAGTAGCAGAGTAGCAGCAATGACCAGTATTCAAGAGGTCCTGTTTGATAAGCCTACTACTTTCTTCTCAGATGGCATCACAGTAGCATCTGTCGGCCCCATGTCACTGTGGCTCAGGGTTACTGTATTAACGGTAGCTGTGCCCGGACCGCCTGAAGGCACACTGGAGAGGGGGGAGGGGGGCGGATTGCCGGGAGAAATGAGAGGCCCAGATGCTTAAGGACTCCAGTTACCAGGCACCAAAGGCGCCCAGTCCAGACATCCATCAAAGGCATGAGGGGTGGGGAATGGAGAGATGAAAACGGATTTCTGTGCTTTCCAAGCGTTACAGAATATACATCTCCTTGAGATTTTTGTCGTACACAGACGTCCTGTCAGAAGACGTTTGTTAATGGAAAAACCATAGCAGCTGATCGTTAGCATAATACCACAGCACGTATAGGAGGGAGGTATTGCCCCCATCACTCCCCCCCCATCTGAATCTGACCTAGTTGCTAAATTTAACCCATTCAGTGCCTGCAAAATGCCCCCCCCCTTACTTCAGGTATAATGCTCCGTTATAGATCCACAAACACCTGAAAACTAATGTTACTAATTTTGTACCGACCCAGCCTCCTTGTTGACAGATCCACGGAGATAACTTGCTGCCAATGTATTCACCAGCGACGTCGGTAACAATATCACACCAGGTGGCGCTGACGTTTACTTCTGAGCCATTGCCAGCAGACTTACATGCTCGTGCTAACCAGCCTGCATACGCAAACACTGTAACCACACGGCCCCAGTTGTAGCGTCCATCAGCAAACAGTTCATCAACCACGCCCACAAACGTCCGTCGACAGACATCAGCATCGCGGTGGCCGTTAACCTGCAGCTGAAGCTTTCTAGAGATGCTCTCAAAGACAATCTCGTGCTTTGACGACAATTCATGGACAACGCGCAGCAGTGTGGCCGAATGCGGGCAGCTCAGTGGCCTCAAGTTGGCCACACTGCCCTCCTGCACCATGCTGGCCACCACGTCCGCCACGAGCAGGTGCGCTACTCGCCTGATGTAATCCAGCTGTTCTATATTGACTGGTCCACAATGAATGTGCCTGCACAATACAAACTAAGAATTTAAAGACTTTAGCCACACAAAAATTGTGTGATGAAAAAAATAATATAATATTTTAATGTAAATGACAGTGGCAGTGATGACAATTCAAACCAATGTCTACCACTTACGATCACTGTGACGACGACCGACGACTCCTGCAACTGCAGTATTACATTTAAGCCTACTTCTTAAAAATGATCACGTAATAGTAATAAATCTGATAAGAATGAAACTTATCCTTTTATCAGAGCTTTCAGTAGCTTTTTGCAAACTAGAATATGTACTAGTTATTGACTTAT
>Ga0049105_1001751_pt1 | contig 10083 bp, 6 predicted proteins | sample WorMetvaBAHAMAS1_FD_61260 | JGI IMG/M metagenome (GOLD analysis project Ga0049105, IMG submission 61260) | Worm MetaG Olavius vacuus BAHAMAS.1 | ecosystem: Host-associated > Annelida > Digestive system > Unclassified | place: Germany: Marburg | collected 2013-04-09 | reverse complement strand
CATACGTTACCGACTTGCGCTTATGCAACGAACAAGTTGCGTGACGTTATATAACACTGAGCTTTAATCTGTTGATCTTGAACGGTAGCCGTATATATTACAGTCCTTCTACCAATTCCGAATGACTTACAATAGCTTATGGCCAGTAGCCATGGTCGATACGACAGCAAGTAGGCTACGTGCTGAGAGTGAAAGCGTGAAATGTGGAAGATGCTGTCGGTCTCATTTTGTGTCACACTCACAGCTCTGTGATGCTTGGTGACTTTGATCTCTGACCTCTTGACCTAAAAGTTAAAAACGATACCGCGCAGTTCGTATGTTGCGAAGATAATTTAAACTTTTTGCGACCTTCTGTTCTCGAATACATTTGAGCCAGAATCAATCCGGAGTCCGGACGGGCATAGTTTTTATAGAATAAAGTATGATGTAACGGAATCATTGGAAACATTTCAGCTCTAGTACACGACGCCATGATAAGAAGACTCTTACTGGCAGAGTCGGCTGTCACAGCAGTTACGCTGCTCGTAGCTATGAGGTAGGTCGGCGCGGTCGTGGTAGGTGGTCGCTGTGTTTAATGGAGCACCTGCTGGTAACGGCGTTGACGTCAGGCCGCTATGCATTGGTGACAGCAGACCACGATACGTGACAGCTGACAGCTGAGCTGGGTCGGACGATGAACGATGAACCAGCTGCAGTAAAACACCGTAAACTCGCAACACACTTTCTACCTGACCGTAAAGCATTTCGTTAACGACGTTATTTTGTTGAAGCTTTACTAGACGAGTATGCCGTATCAATAACCATCAATGTTTTCCCAACACAATAGTATTAAACAGTACATATGGATGGAAAGCTGAAGTTCTGAAAGGGCATCAGATGTATTTGTACGTGGAGACGACAATGACGACGACGACGATTATGATACAAATCAAATCAAATCGTATAATCAATACACTCTTAGACTAAACTTCTTGATGATGAAGATGACCTTTGCTGCTGTCGTAGTGTTTATACAAATATTTTGATAAACACCATAAAACTGTAGCCTTCAGCATCGTGCCAGAGCATAACAGCAGTATAGCTTCATGCCTGCCTTCGTATTTCTCGACATATAAAACGACCTTCTTCCTGTAGTCTTAGAACGAAGGTCATTGTTCCCATTTTGAAACAGTGAAAGATTCATAAACACAGAACCTATGCCCCCGACAAAATACTCAGTAAGGTAATGGGGGAGTTAATAAATGTATTAAGAAATTAAATTAATGGTTACTTTATTAACTGATATTTGGGTTTGTCATCTCGTATAGTTCCCAGTCTGTTTTAGAATTTGCAGTTTTAAAATGCGCAAGTGCGAAAACGACAACGTGTAACATGCAAAACATGCCAGTAACTATGGTTAGGGTTAAGTTTCAGGTTGGTGTTAGGGGTTTAGCTTTATTTATTTATTTATTTTACTGGTCAGTAGAACATGAGTTGCATGTACATAAAAGCACTAGCAGCACAACAAGGTTGCACAACACTTACAGTTGCCTGCTTAAACATAAAAACATAAAACAATCAACTGAACGTTAAAAATCTAAAAAAAGTCAACAGAGTTGAGCGAGTTTTCAAAACTACACAGTGTACTGAAATTTACTACATCCTTGAGTAAAAAGTTCCAAATATTGACAACTCTATTTAGTAAAGAAATGTCTCCGATAATCACGACATTGCTGCTTCATGAGCTTAAACTGATGGCCGCGAGTAGTACTGAGTCCGCTTAATTGGAAGAATTCTTGACATTCAGTACTGTGAGACCAAAGATTAGGGTTAAGATTATGTCAGTGTTATACGATTTTCATGGGCGTAGCCACTTTGCAAAACTGTCTCTATTTTTCGGGGGCACAGCAGCAGTAAATACATAATTGACATGTCACATTGTTTATCGGCAGATTTTACTTTTATGAAAATAAAATATTATAATTTTTACAAAAAAGTAACGCGCAATCCGTACATGATTATTGTTGAGAGGCGGAGCGTAGATATCATAGCGTGGAGTACCGGCAGACAATGACGTCATAGAAGGGTGGCGCGGTGACGTCACTGGCGGATAGGTCACGTGACGGCCGTGAGTCAGCGCCATCTGGTGAGTGGCGGGAGGCGGGGCGGGGGACGGCGCTGGGGTCGACTGGGCATGACTTGGCGGCGGACAAGACGTGGAGTCGGGCGAGTTGAGAGTCTGCGTCGGCGACGACGATGAACCGTTGTCGACATCGCTACTCGTCTACACACGTTTTGATGACGTCATCAGTTACGTCCGTCGACTCAGACAATGCAAAACGTAGTGCTTTCGTGGGGCACACCGACCGACGAGCGAAACCTAAGAGAGCAGTTTTAACGACATCAAACGCCAATTTATTGGTCCGGCGACGCTTCACAATCCAAATTTGACCATCCACCGCCGTCGTCCGCTGTGGAGTATGGAGAGTGGAGTGTAATACTCCTGAGAATAAACAAACTCCAAATTTATATTTTCTGCCTTTCGACAGAGTTCCAAGAATGAAGTCACCTGAAGGCCTATAGTCTATTTTCAGCGCGCTACTCAACAGCGGAAATGACGTCAGCAGTCACAGTGGCGTTCGCTGCAGTGCACCTTGACCTTTCAACGCTCATCGTCGTATGATTTGTTTTCACGTCGTATAGTTATTATGCAGCACTCCCGCCAGCAGGCCTCGTTATGCATTGCCCTCTGTCTGTCTGTTCCGCGACACAAAGTTGCAGTCACTGGGAATTTGGTGTGAAAGTTTATCACACATAATGTTAGCGGTCACGCCACTTTGAGGCCGAAGGTCAGAAGTCAAAGTCAAAAGGTACGACAGTGATAAGACAGCAATTTCGTTGCAACTGACGAATGATTCAGTGGCGTCACTAGGGTGAGGGGGAGGGGCGGACCGCCCCCGGTGACATCATGCAGGGGGTGACACCCTGATGAAAGTAAAAAAAAATTCTGCGGCTGAATTGTACAAAGGGTACTGGTGAAACGATTACTTGGAAAGGGGAGAGGGTGGTAGTGGTGGCGACGACTTAAAAATGTCATTAGCTTTTGAGGATGATGAATAAAAAAGTCGTCAGTGTTTTAAAGGAAATAATAGGGTGACACCATCAGTTACCGCACCGGGTGTCACCAACCCCAGTGACGCTACTGGACCGATTAACCATACGAGCTTCTAATTTTGGAAATGTTGCCCCACTGACCACCGCATAAGAACACATCGTACATTTAAAAGGTCAAAAGTCAAGGTCACGCGGTCAACACGTGGGTCAATGTGTGCCATTCGAGCATGAAAGATAATATGAAGTTCAAACTTACTAATTCGAAGCAAATATAGCTATCGACCCATTTCAAGATCAATGGGTCAAACGTAAGGCCACAAGGTTCAGAGCTTTCTAGTTGTCCACTATGTATACGGTCGAAATTCTTCCTTCTCCATAAGGACTTGCGATATTGCCATTAACATATGGAAAGCCGTTGTGGACGTACCGTGTAACCTACAACGCGTTGAAATTATTATATACAGCGCGTTGTAGACATAAACCAATCATCCCACATCTTCTACAACACTTTGTAGAATGTAGCAAATGACACGCTTACGTATTTACAACGCGTTGCTATGTAAGTGACTAGCAACGCGTTGTAGTTCGGCTGTCAGTAATTTTGATTGACACAGTGCTGCCTGCGCATATTGGTGCATCTTAGCAACGCGTTGTAAACAATTTATCCAATTGAATTAATTGTTTCATCGTAGACTATTTACTGCAGATGCGTGTATCTAGTAATCATGTATGTATATCATTTACGCACTATAATCAACACCTCGACTATCAAAAACGCTATTCAAACCTTTATAGCGAATTTTTCCGGGTTGGCGAAAAACAAATTTACGTAATAAAAACACGGCGCCAAATGCTCGTCGATGAGTCGCTACGTTCTGCTGGACGTTGTTAACCACGCCCACTTAAACAGCAAGTCGTTGTAAATAGGCTAAGTAATCGTGTCATTGGCTACATTCTACAACGTGTTGTAGAAGATGTGGGATGATTGGTTTATGTCTACAACGCGCTGTATATAGTAATTACAACGCGACGCGTTGTAGGTTACACGGTACGTCCACAACGGCTTTCCATATTAATAAAGTGCTGCGGTACGACACGTCTCGTAGTGATCGGTAACTAATTAACTAATTAGCTCATTTAGCTAATTAGCTAATTAATTAGATATGATGCTCATTCTAATTCTAATTAATAGATTTTTGTCTAGTCGTGTCCTACTCCAGCACTGGCAGCTTTAATAAATCTATCAGAGGATCATTCCTGACTGTCTTGAAACAGCGGACTTATAAGGCGAGTTCTGCTGTTGTTATGTTACTGCAATGAAAGCAGATAATTAACAGCCACACTGTTAATGCTGTGAGCATGTAAGACCTTGGCAAGCAAACTGGCACGATACGTCGCCAACTGTTTCAGATAAAGTTTCTTCGCTGCTTCTGTCCGTTTCCTATAAACCTGCACATAATCAGTAGATCTATCATTAATAATACTAGGTTAGTCAATATTTTTTTTCAAATGCAACGAAAACACCGCCGAAAAAATAATTACATGTATGATGTACTTTTACTTTTACCTACATTAAATATTCTATACTGCTTGAATTAATGGTTATTTTTAGTTTAGTACACATGACAACATAGCAGCACACTGCACGAATGGAGTTCTAGTTACTGTCCCCTCCCATTCCTATGTACAGCAGCCCTATTCCCGTTCCAGAACTATATCACATCCAATCCCATTCCCACGGGATTCCCGTGGGAAAATGGGATTCCCAACTTCCCGTTCTTGACGTAGATCTCTAAAAGCAATCTGATTCGACACCAGATGTATATGGTGAGAGGAAACCGCAGGTAGACGCGTTTAAGCTTGAGCGAAACAGCAGCGTGATTAATGGCGCCTGTTGGGAAATAATGAAGACGAATAGCTGTGTGATAACAAATTAATGACACATGCATGTGACTATACTGACGGTGACGAGGCTGACGAAATGAACGAAGAGAGTAGAGATAGAGTGGGTTGTCTGCAGCCAAGTCGGCGATTAATGATTCTTTGAGATGAATATGTTGGAAGGTCTAAGATTGGCAACAGACGCACCAGTGGAAGCCGGGAAGGAGAGGCAACAGAAGCAACATCTCGCTTCCGCAGGTTTTAGGATTGCGAATTAAGATTAGGATTCGCTTCTGCGAGTTTTCAGCAAATAAAATAAAGTAACTCGATTACACCACCTTATGATACAAATAAAAGTATCGTATACGAAGTTTGTGGAGAAGCGTCTTGTACTGAAAACGCTGAAGCTTCAGCATTTGTTTTTTACTGTTAATGTGTGTAATATGTGCTATATGGCATTTTTTTAAATGTTAAGCCCTGCTCCAGAAAATTTTAACCCCAAACCTAAAACTCAAAACAGCTACCGTATACGAAGTATGATGCAGCACGAAACCGCATCGTGTAATCCCAGTTGAAGGCCCACTTCACTTCATATTGCTATAAATGCCTTGGCGTTCTGGCTCCGCCCCAAACCCATCCGGGAGGGGAACTAGCAGAGCTCCCTAGACCCTAGCTGCTATAACTGGTTTTAAAACTTTTCCGTGCCTACACAACAACAGTTGATTGTCCCGTCAGATTATCACCACGTGATAAGAGGCGGTGAAAATTTTGTTTTGTAAGATTCGCTCAAAGTTGCAACAAGAAACCTTAAAAGAAAACACATAATATTTCGTGAAATTTTAGCAAAATTTAGCAAAAAGTCTTAGCCAAAAAATTTTTTCGACACAGATCTTCTTAATCGTTTCTTCATTTCTTCATACGCCTAGGCCTACTTTATTTAGGGCTAAGGTAACATATATTTCAAAAGTACACCTACCAGTTTCAAAGGCCAGCAGTTAGTTCTACTTCCACATCGCTGCCTTTCCTGTTAAAGCGTAATTAATAGGCCATAGATATAGATACATAATTTATAGAGCACTCAGGTCGAAAAAGGAATGAGAAGCGCTGGATGGGTCTGGACCGCGCTATTGCCACCGTGTGCCAAAAGGTGCATGTGGTCTTCAGCTTAGATTTGAATGATCCAAATGTACTGATTGAGCTGAGGCCAGGATTCAACGAGTTGCAAACAAAGGGAACAGAAACAGGAAAGGCAGCGATGTGGAAGTAGAACTAACTGCTGGCCTTTGAAACTGGTAGGTGACTTTAGTTGCCTGGCTGTTGATGGTTTAAGAGAATATCTTACAAGTATAAGGGTAGCATGGAATATCTAGCTCTGAAGGCGAAAAGCCATATTGAAATGAATTCACTGTCTAATGGGGAGCAAGTGAACAGAGTGAGTGATATAAGATGCATTATCAGACCAGGAAGCATTAACTATGGACGGTTCTAGCCAGCAGGTTTTGAACACGCTGTAACTTATCTAGGTTACATTTACAATTACCATATAGCAAGCTGTTGCAACAGTCCAGTCTGGACTCTGGAAGCCACTATGCACCGGACGATGGATATGGCTCTATGCTCTCTCAGCCGGGATGAAACGGTGGCGCAACGGTATCTATAAGACAAGATGTTCACACGTTTGTGCCTGCAGTCACCAAGCAGAATAATTTGGTATCTGTATAAAACCAGGAAGGTGGTGAAAAGGTGTCATGAAATGGGAGACTGGAGTATCCACGCGATCTCCACGAACTCCACAATGACTGAGGTGTGCTCGCCCGCACAATGTCGACGCTAGACCATGAAACGAAGACCAGCAGCATACCTGTGTGTCACAGAGCTCCGAGACGGCCGACTGCGTCTCATTTACCTTCATAATATGACGCGATACGTCTACTTTAGTCTCACGGGCAACACGCACGGTCGCAACACGCAAAAATACAAGCTAAACTCCGAATGTTTGATCTTAAGCTGACTAGCAAAACGCAAGGTCATCATTTCAAAATTTTCAAGCACAGTTGTGCCTGTGCGCCGTGCGGACAGATCGCAATTCTTTACAAAGCATGTCATTAACGTACCGAATAGGTTTACCTTGTGATGTAGTTGATTTCTCTACCCTGTGTGCTCTTAAGCGTTGGTTAAATTTAGAAGTAAATAAATGTCGATTCGTACAGCAAGATTACGTAAACACACAAAAATAGTCGATCTGTGTAAATTCTGTTCCCTTGTTACCGCGCTGCATGGAATGCAGACGCGATCTAGCGATGAGAATTCTGTCTGTCTGTTCGTCCGTGTGTCTGTCTGTCTGTCTGTCAAACGCGTGGACCATGGATTGTGACAAAACGGAAGACAGATCTGTCCAGATTTTTATACCACACGAAAGATCATTTTGCCTAGTTTTCTGAGAAGAAGTACGATTGGTGGGGGGGCGACCCCGTCTACCTGAAATTTTGGGTCAACCGGCCCCGTTGGAGCGAAATCGCCGATTTTGAACCGATATTCGCTCGTAGCGCCTCAGCCGTAACACCTAGCGAAAACAGTTCAATTAATATAATAAGAAGTTCACTACGCGCTTTCCAATGAGCCTAAGATGATCATCGTACGTTGCCCCTAAGCCCCCTAAATGGGAGCTCAAAAACGCAAAACGGCCGTTTTTGGTGTAAAATCGCACTTCGCTTTAAGAAAGTCTGCTACAAAGTTTCTTTGTGTGAAAACTGTCAGCGAAAAAGTTGTAAGGCATTCATTGGCCTAATTATGCGTGCAAGAATGATTGGTGGGGGCGTCCCTTTCTACCTGAAATTTTGGGTCAAACTGACAGCGTTGGAGCGAAATCGCCGATTTTCGATCTTTTTTCGCCCGTATACGCCTCTCCCGTATAACACCTAGCGAAAAAAGTTCAATTAACACTCATTTAGTCCACTACATGCTTTCCAATGAGCCAAAGATGAACATCGTACGTTGTCCCTAAGCCCCCAAAGGGTGACTCAAAAACGCAGTGTCCAAAATTTGAACAATATGCTGCGATAACTCCGAAACGGTACGAGATAGGATGTCAGTTACTATTAATCACTAATAGGAAGTCGCATGCGGGCTTTCGATTGGTACCGACTTTGATGATCTTGAATGACTTTAAACGGCGTAATAGCCCTTATTTTGCGTTTTTCCACCGAGTTCGATAGCTTTGCAGGCCGATTATGTCACAGCAGTTGAAGATAAACCTATAATGTCCGTAAAATATTGTCTCCCAGTTCCAGTCTTCCACTTTTGGCCAAAACTAACGCACCCTGCAGCGCGGTCTCACTGCGATAGCTGAGCATCTTGTTTAATGCTTACTATGCTCTGCCTGTTATACTGTTCAGCTATCACTTTTATTGAATGCTGTCGTATTTTTGTCATTTGTTTATTTTTTTCAAAGGGCAGTTTTTTTGATCACTGCTTTCAGCCTCACTGTCCCGTCTAGACCTATGTGAAAACTACTGTCATGTTGAACTTACTTTTTGACGAATAAAGACGCTTGATTGATGGCCTGATTGACTGATAAAAACAATCTGGAGCTATTCACGTTCGAGTTCAAGTAGTAGGTCCAGAGTTATTAGCGCCTTCATGACAAATGCGCTAAAGTTTGGCCTTCTTGTTGACTTGAACTTGAATCATTTCATAAGAGCAACTGTGAGACCTGCCTGCAGACTTCGCAGATGAAACGATAGAGATGTGTGCACGCGTACTGGGAAATCGAGAATGAAAAGTCGACTGCAGGTGCTCGGCTGCGTGCTCGGGCCGGTCACATACATAAACACATGCACCTACGAGTAGATTTACTCACGTTTTTATGCATATCGTCGAGCGTGTCCCACATGGCGGCCACGATCTTCGACATTTCGCCGAAGCTGGCACTCGGGTTCTGGCATTTGATCGCTGCCTGAGTGTCGCGAAAGAACAACGCGTACGCCGACACCGGCCTGAGACGATTCACACACACACACACACACACACACACACACCGGTCACGTGACACTCATCATCGTAATGTTGATCTATCTTCAAAGCCGACTATTTTTTCGCGCTGCATGGAATGCCAGCGCGGATTGACGATGAGAAACGTGTCTGTCTGTGCGTCTGTCTGTCTGTCAAACGCGTGCATTGTGACAAAACGGAAGAAAGATCTGTCCAGACTTTTATACCTATGACCTTGAATGACCTTGAACAGCGTAATAGCCCTCATTTTGATTTTTTTTCGCCGAATTCCATTGCTTTGCTGGCCAATTAAGTCATAGTAATGAAGATAGACCTATAATGTCCGCAAAATATTGTCTCTTAGTTCCAATCTTACACTTTTGGCCATAACTAACCCACCCTGCAGCGCGGTCTTACTGCGATAGCTGAGCTACTTGTCTTGTTACAAACCACTAAATCGCCTTGGGACAAGTCACAATCTGTCTGAATTCTGACTGTTCCGTGCCCCCTGATCTGTGATCTCTTTATTAAAAGCGTGAACATCGTCCGACGTAGTCGATAAAAGCCATACCTTTTGCTGCTGTCCTATATCTTCTGCCAGCCAACCTCTAATCTCCAAGAGCGCTGAGCGACTCTGGTCAAAAGTATATCAGAAGTTGGGTCCTATGTCTGGCACGAAATATTCACTCAGACATTTTTCCAGTCCTCGCCCTCCATAGATTTTACATGGGTCAAAAAGTTTGGAATTCGGCCTCGAATTTCGTTCCAAGTCGCCTATAAGTTGCTCTTTCGAAATCGAACATCTACAATCTAAACAGAGTTATTAAGCACCGGTAATTAATCTATGTCCTCCAGAAATTTGGTACGGTTCGGACTACTCGTGTCGTAAAAAGTGGGAGAAGAGAGAGGGCGCCAGAAAATTTGCCGAGCGAAATAGACGAATCGTGCATTGCGCGATTGTGCTGAAATGTGGCATGTTGCTGCACTACAGTCTATACAGGTCCGTGGAGACGGCTTCGTGATCAAAGCCGAGAACGACTAACAAGACTGGCGGTTAACGTGAAGACAAAATTTGTCTGATGGACCCGTCAGAGGGGGGGGGGGCTCTGAAAATGCGGG
>Ga0049105_1001750_pt1 | contig 10083 bp, 7 predicted proteins | sample WorMetvaBAHAMAS1_FD_61260 | JGI IMG/M metagenome (GOLD analysis project Ga0049105, IMG submission 61260) | Worm MetaG Olavius vacuus BAHAMAS.1 | ecosystem: Host-associated > Annelida > Digestive system > Unclassified | place: Germany: Marburg | collected 2013-04-09 | reverse complement strand
TTTTTTTATTGAAACACAGTGTAGTCTTACACCATAACCACAGTGTATTTATTAATTTAAATACTACAATTTTAGTCTGAACAGTTAAGACTTTTGATTCACTGCAAATATATTAATCATATCAACAGAATATATGGCAGTGTATATCCAATAAACTCTGACAATTCTACACTGTTAAACCATGTCAGTGACATGCTCTATACATGGCAGGTAAATCATTACAGCATTCAAAGTTGAAGCAGTCCTTCTGGCATATCATACATCTCCATGTGATGCCTATCAAAAGTTTTAACCCGTAACTAGGTATCAGTCCAACAATAAATCATCCATTACAACCACTGATGTTAAAACTCCGTCAGTATTGTTTAGTCGCGACGTACGAGTTAACCTCACACAACTGTGGACAACAGTTGCCCAGCGTCCACATGCACTTTAATACTGCATATATCAGTGCTGCCCTCTACTGAATTTGCGCCAGACTAATAAACTGCACAGAGTACAATGTATCAAAGAGGGTTTGGGCCCAAACGCCCCAAAATGTAGGAAAATTTTTTTTGCATTGTAAAACATATGCTATGCGACATGCGAGGCATTGGCGCCCGAGCTGCGATGTGACTTACTCATCTTGCCACTGCTGATTTGGCGGCTAAAGCATGGCCAGAAGCTTCTGAAATGCCAGGAGAAGCCGTCTGGTGTCTATAAAATGCCAGAAAACGATTGGCAGCCGGGGTTCTGCCCTAGAACACGCTGGGGGGCTTAGAGCACTCTCCCAGATCCCTCTAGTTGGCGGGCTGCCCCTCCCCAAAAACCCTACTCCTTGCTCTCGGCCTTTCAGGCCTAGGGTTTCGCCTGTCCCTGCCCCCTAATTTTCAGCCCTCCCCCGAGCTAAAATCCTAGCTATGGCCCTGAAGACAGTAACTTTGGTAAAATTCAGCCACAGTAACAGGAAATTAAGATTACAGAGGTTTCCATGCAATGCGAACTGACAACAGTAGCTTGCCATCAAGCAGTCACAACATCAGCAACAATGCACACTAAACAACTCTCTGGAAGCAATTAATGAAACCGTTCACTTATGTCAGCAGTGGACAAAGTACTTTATGTGACCTGCAAACATTCTCACCTAGCTCTGCTCTGTTAATTTGTACGGGCAATCACTGGCAATCTCAAATGATGACTACTTACTTACAAATATGGACAGAATAATGTACTTAATGAAAATACGATGCAACACTGCAAAGTATGTGTTTTATTTTTTGTGTGTGTGAAAATAACTTATTTAATCAATTCAGTTATTCTTGTTCAAACGGTACGAACCGTTTTCATCCTGTGCCATGAATTCCGTCTTTTCATTTGACGTTGTTACGTGTCTTTGCAGTCAATCTGACAAAGAAAAATTACGCCACCTAAATCAGTTCTTTGATGAATGAATGAATGAATGAATGTTCAATGGAGTCGGCTAGAGATCATGAGGGATGTTCCATGTGGCCGTCGGGTGGAAGAGTTTGACCACTTCAGAATTATGCCAAAGCTTCAGCAGCGGATACATCCGACGCTGGCTGCTCAACTGCTGTTATGTCAGCGCTGCTGTTCACTTCAGCGACAACGCTGATGGTTGCTGCCGCAACAGCTGCACGTGCCGCCAGTCCGTCGTCGCCGAGCGTGAGGCCATGCTTCCGCAGAATGCCACGCAGTGTCGCAATCTCTCGCTCCTGTGCTTGACAGTACACCCGGAACTTGGCAAGTTCCTGCTCGACTGCTGCTCTGCTTCGACGCTCGTGCTGAAGGCGACGATCAGCAAGGACGCGCACAGACTGTATGATGCCTGTAAATTTAAACCGACAACGACAATGCTTTAGCACTTCACATGGTGACGCAACTGGCAGAGGATCAGACATCTGATCAAGAGGTCACAGGTTTGGCTCCCGGCCAGACACTGCTGTGCAGTAATCATGAGCAAGTTATTCAGCACACTCACACCTATATGCCTCTGTCACCAAGCAGTATAATTTGGTTGGTACTGGCCTAACAGCAGTGATGCCATAGAGCTCGGAAGGTAACCACAGGCCTCGCAGAAAATAATGGCAGCCTACCGTGGGTTGCCTGCCTGGATCAGCTCCACCCCTCCTCCACCCGCTATGCTCAATCTACAAGTATGGGACGACCTTTACCTTTAACATTAACACACATGCTATATATCAGTACCAACATGCATACAACATGCCAGTCAGCAGCCACTTCTGAGATTATAAAGCAGTGTCGATTATGTAAGTAACACTACAGAAAATGTCCTGAAGTAAGATGTAACTGCTAGGATAATTGTCTTCTGTTTTAAAAATTAAAATTATTATTGTATAAAACATTAAAAGGTTTATCAGGCTGTAACGAACAAAGTAAAAGACTATCAGCATACAGGAGTCTCAAACGGATTAGAAATTATCTTGCCATTAAACAACAGAAAGAAAGTACAGCACATACCATTTAAGATTTTTGCAACGCGCCACAATCGAAGAAGTATCAGCAACCCAGCACTGGAACGCACACTTTCATCCTTGGCGAACACAATGGCCAGAACAAAGGTCACCACCACAATAACGGCATCAAACAGTTCCGTGCGACGTCGATAGAACTGGCGTCGCAGAGCAAGCACACGAATGCCAACCTCGGCAACGAACACACATAGCATGCCAATCGTTGTATAGTGAAGAGCTTGTGCAGCCGTGGCCAGTCCATCACCAGCAGCCAAAAGTCCAGCAACAACGACGAAGCCGTCCAGAGCGACAGCACAAACGACGCTAATTTGAAACTTGTTAGTGTCAACGACTCGTCCCATCTGATCAAGACACGATCTCTGAGACCTAATGCCGATACCCTCACGGTCTGTAGTGACGGAACTGTTAGAGTCATCTTTCTCGATAACTCGATTAAGATCTTCTGCACTGGGGCGAACTTTCTTGAAACCTTCCATTCGTGCCTGAACAATATTGTAAGTTGTTAAACTTAGTTTCCAAAACATATAAACCATATGCCAGGTGGAGGGGTTAATATCCACCGTACATTTTTAAAAATAACGTTGGTCCAAAATACTTTACTACATCTAAGATCACTAAAACTAAGGAAGCTGAAAAATAAATTGAATATGTCTATTTTCTGACAAAGAAGTATACCCAAGTAAAATTCTACTTTAAAACAATATAATACTTGAAACTAGTGAAAAGGTGTTTGAGATGTCAGACATATTACAGATGATATCTGTGTTGAGAAACACCGACATACACTTTTATTTTTCTTGTACGCTCTCGGGACTCTGAGAAAGAGTCACCATTTGCTTTTGCAAATAGTGACAAGTGTGAATGACCCATAGAAGAGAAAGTTGCAACAGTGTCCAAATTCATTATCAAGTGAATCTCTAACAGCTGTAAATGTACATGCATAACTGAAGTCCAAGAATGCAGTAACATCAAATGATCAAACACTCAACGGGAACAAAAACAAAAAAAAACATAATTTTGTGCTGGATACCACAGTCAGGTGTTTTAAATCTAATAACAGATTTTGCTGGACAAATTTTTTCACTATAGCTAAAGCAAAAGTGAAGTTGTAACTGAGGCATGCTACATCAATTAGTTTTGAGCATCTATATCATGCAGTAGAAAACAAACCAGTAATAATAATAAACATTTAACAGACAAACATTTAATGATAACCTTGCTCCTCAAAATTTTGATAGATTTTGTTTTAAAATCCACAGCTTTTCTGCAATGTCCAATGGCAGATGAACACTTCCAACTGTGAGAATGTCTTCTGTGATACAGAAGACTGTGATTGGGTGTTCACTGGTGGTGCAGTCAGGTATCTGTTTCTCAGAGTCCACAACATGGATGGGGTATCATTCCATTGTTCTAGCAGCCACCAGAACTCTGCCAAATGGTTGTCCGATTCAACTCAAAAGTTATCAGCACATTATTATTGGTAACATGCATTTTTCCGTAAAGTGTTAACTTGTCAAGTATCAATACGAGATTCAGCGCATCAAAAGCAAAATAGCGGTCAACAGTCTGCAGCCAGCACCAGTTGACACTGTCAGCCGTAGAGGTTGATTGACTGACCGATGGTGACACAGCAGTTCTCTCGCTGACTAAAGAATGACAGCAATCATGATCTGGTATTGAGATATGCAATTTGACAGAAGCCAAATTTGAGATATGCAATTTGAAAGAAGCCAAATTTTTGCGAACAGCAGAATCTAGCCAGATCAGCAATGCATAGCTAGATCAGGTATCTGTTCAGCCTTAATACTCATATGTTATTTAATAGAAATTAATACCTGCACCATAGTGACAGATGTCCAACTATTTCCTACGAGAAATGTGTTAAATGAAGACTTTTAACGAAGCACACTGTGAAATGTTTCCAAGCTTCTAAGACCTGCAGAAAACAAGTAATCTCACACTAAATACTATAAACAACAACAACTATCAACAACGTTTTATACAGCATCAGAAAAGTGAAACTTCAGAGGCACTGGCAGCAGGTAAGCCAGTGATAACTGAACACTAAATCAAATAGAAACATTTGCAAAGGCAAAGGCAAATGACTCCAGGGGCAAGTTTCATGTGTACTGCATACATGAGTCATAACTCAGTGACCACTGACTAGCAGCATTTCCGGTATCAACACATAATAGACCCGCAACTGCAGCATGCAGACATGCCACTGCTCCTGTCAACTACACTACCCGGTAGCACTTCACCCTACATGGCCAATATTAACTAAACCAACATTCATTTCCCTTCACACTGGCAGCAGCAGTTTTTTTTTATTACACACTGGATGGATAATTTGTTTAAGAGTTCCTGCTGTGGTCTCTGCCAACACCTCAGTCCAATACTGTACCATTGTACTCTTGCTGCTGCACAAACAATAATTCACAAACACACCAAAATATATTAGGCTGTACAATACTAAAGCACAACATATGCTCTACAGTTGCAGGGCATTCATCTGTAGGGGTGTTAAATTCGTTTTTTTCCTAAAATTTGAACTTCGTTTATAAAATCTGAATTCGAGTTTGAATTCATTTTGTTGCACAAATGATAGTTGTGCATTAAACAGGGTGTAATATACGCCGACGAACACATGCAAATCGCTGACTGCAAAATGTGACGCCAATGTTGTCACTAATTATGCAGTAGATGGGTGAACAGTGTGAAGGCATGTGCGGCAACAGAGCAAGCTGGCATTCGAGTTTGTGTAGGCCTAACGGCGTAACGCAACTGCCTCCGCTGGTCTGCCTCCACCATGACACCAGTTACCCAGCACTGTATGTTCAACTAATGTTTATTTCCCACAAGCTGCTGCATACTCCTCAAATTTTCAAACTTCGTTTTAACAGTCATATTCATCTCTCTGTCACACAGAACCAACAAGAAAATTGATGCAAAACTAGATGGCCTTCGACAGCAAACCATCGATCAGTATGCCTCCATTGAAAGTACATTTTTAGAAAATGTTGTCTGTGACCCTGACCTTGAACCCATGACCTTGAAAATGTCATCAGTGTCATATGCATCTGGTAATGCGTAATTGTGATAAGTTTTATCAAAATATGTCCACGCATTCCGGAGATAAATGAGAAAATGCATGGAACCCAAAGTGCTTATTTGACCATATGTGCGACCTTAATCTTTGACCTTTTGATCTCTAAATCTAAATCTAATCAGTTCACCTTTCTGCCCACCTGCACAGAAGTTGTAAATTTCGTAAAATTTGCAAAAGCGGTAAGATATCACGTTAACAAACTTTTCAGTATGTGATCACTGAAGCACGTACGGAGGCATGCATGGAGAGTCCCAAAAAAGGAATGCCTCCGGCACCGTTCTAACAGTGGCAGAGGCATAAAAACTACAAATAGATGAGCACACACAAGCAGCGTGACAACAGTTTCAGTGTTATAAATGCAGTCTAATGGGTATCAGCAGTACATGGTGAGGACGATTTGTGGAAAAGGTTAAGGCAAGCGAGTGAGCGAGCGAGAGGAATGAATGAATGAATGAATGAAAGTGCAGTGATTTAAAGTGCGTTCAAAATCCGACTAGGGGTCGGCTTAGTCTAACACACTTACCCGTACAGCCACTGAGGAGAGGTGAAGAGACGTATAGAGCAGTGACAATGGAAGATGATGCAACTGAGCAAACTGACATTGAAAAGTAGAGAATCCAAAACAAGGCAGGTACGCAACGAAGAGAAATTACGATCACATTCAACACGGAAGCAGCCAAATGACAAATAAGACCTGAACCAGCTGATAACAAGAGATACAAATCCCAACCCAAGATGGCAAGAGATGGCATCACGAGGATAGAACAATGAAAATTATGGGAAACAAAATACGTACACTAAAGAAAGAACAAGACAACATCAACTGAACACAAGAAATAGAAACAATAAACACGTCACACTTAAATTCTATTTTTAATGTTCACATCTAATCAACATAAGTACATAACCGGAAGTTGATGTACCAATACAATACATAAACATAACGTTAGTAAGTTTCGTTCGGTGCCCGTGCGCTGTGTGCGGACAGACGGAATTTCGTCACGGAATCCATTGATTCGGGAATCGGGGATTTATATGCAAACGATGTACGAAAATTTGTGCATAATACAAATCTTTTTTCGCCTTTGGTGCAGCAACACATGTAGAAGGACAAACAAACACAGAAAAAATCATAAAACGTTAAAGAAATCTCCGGTATTTCTGGATTCTCTAATCTCGGATACAGGTCAAATCGGTGACAAACCACATCGGTGACAGTTAGATCGGTGACATATCAAATCGGTAACAAGTCAATTCGGTGACAATATAACTCGGTGACAAGTCATATCGGTGACAGAATTTAACAGCAATGCAAAATGTTCCCATAAACCTATAGTTTACGGCAGCTCTGCTGTTCCCGGGACGTTTCGTTGACGGTTGCTTGAGACAACACGGTAGGCGTCTGTCTATAAATTAGCGTAGCGCATTTCTTATAACTCCTTGATAGCACCAGTACGAGTATGGCTGAGCAACTAGCACAGCCGACGTATCCGATGAATTAAAGTCCGATCACTCCTAGTCGGGTTTATCAGTACAGACCAATGGGCCTGAACGTCTGACTAACAAAGTCCAAGACCAGAATTAGATTCCATATAATTCTATTAGGACTGCCGAAATAGCGCTAGAGCTGCAGGCACTCCAACTAAAATGTAATTTGGAAGTTATTTTGTACAATAAATTTTGCGAGGTGTAGGTATACGCGAGATGTAGGATCGGAAAATGTCGTTTGTCGATCAATTATGACTGTCACCGAACTGACTGACACCTGTCACCGATTTGACTGTCACCGAATTGACTGTCACCGAATTGACTTGTCACCGATATGGTTTGTCACCGATATGGTTTTTCACCGATTTGACTGTCACCCCTAATCTCTACCTGCACGCGCACGCTATTTTGTGCTTACAAATTTTTCAATGTACTTACCGGGTCTTGCTCGTTTCGTGCGACTTCCACTCTTAAGTCGAGTCTTGTCACTTCTTTCCAAATCAACATACGTAGTTGTACAACTGATCATTAGCCACCCGTGCCCCATTGTCGTGTGAAGTCCCGTATGGAATCGGCTGCTGCCGGAACTGGAACTCGCGCGTTCGACCGCTTCTTTCAAAATACGTCTCTAAGGTTTGTTTGCGGTACGATATTTCGCGTCGACTGTAACTGGAAGCGATAATGAGCCCTCATTCTTTTACTGTAGGGAATGCACTAGGCCTGATGTTTTGTACATGTGGCCTATTGTATCTGTATTGTACAGGGTGGGCCAAAAACCGGACCATGTTCCTACATTTATTTATTGGCTAGTAGGCGTGGCACCTTTTACACTTTTAAGAATGGTCCGTTTTTTGGTCCACCCTCTCTTGTACTGTAGATGCGATTAGGCCTATTGCATACCCAATCAATAATATAGGTTCGGGAACGCCAGGCAGTTGCCAGCCTGGATCCGCCCATGGCGGGCTGCAGGGGGCTACACCTCTGACACAGTCGGACTTTCGACACGACTAAACTAGGCTAAACGATAGCTCAACATTCATGCAAAGTAGCAAAGTAACACTGCGCACTTGTGACGCTCACCAGCTGGCAGACGTGGCACTTTGGCAGCCTCTAGCTGCTCAGCGCAGAGTTGTCGCCAACCGATTGCTAAAGGCCGCTTGTCCAGATTATGAACTCACAACAACTTTATACAGTATTCATTCAGCGTAAATAATACAATTTTGCAAGTCTTCTAGTACAAGTTACATGCATCACATAAAAATGATCTGATGGAGAGCTTTATTTTTAATTAAATTAGTAATCAATAATTTATTATTGTTCTTGCTTTGGTGCGCATCATCATCATGTGAATTTCTTTTTGTACACATTAAACCCACTCCAAGCACCAGAGAATCTATATATAGCTATAGTTGGAATTCTATTTCCGGTTTTGATTTTGACCTATGTATGGTCATTGGCATATGTCATTTTGCATCCCTGACAAATTTCGTAGTAATCGGTCGATCGGCGGCCGAGTTATGTCGTCATATCCATTTTTTCAAGACGGCGACCGGCAGCCATATTGGATTTGATCTGGGTAATGTTAGACCACCCACGAAGTGCTATCGTTGGTCTCACTCTCAGCTTGATCCTCAAATTTGGTCTTGATCCTATTTATAGTTTTGGAGATATTGCGATTTTCATATTTTGCCGTTTTTGCTTGAACTTGCCTATTCACGCTCATTTTGGGGGATTTTGGGAGCGTACTTCCTCCAAATATGGTCACCATCGTTCTAACCCTCAAAAAGACCATCCTTGCGCGGAAACACGTCGTTTGAGCCATAAAGCGTGAAAATTGGTCCAGCTGTTCGACCTGGCGCAGGATCGAGAAAAAAGGTACATGTAAGGACATGACAGGACATGACAGTCAAAGAAGTCACAAAGTAGTAATATTTCGCCTATTTGGGGAGAAGCCCCACTATACCGATTGAAACAAAAATTTGCATGTCGGGTAACCTCGCCGACGTAACGCGTATGCAAAGTTTCAAGATGATATTTTACGGGGTACGATTTTACAGGAGGTCGAATTTCCCATTTTCCTATTGATTTTTGCATGGGTCTTATGCACTACTGCACTGCGATACATTGTATCTCGTGAACGTGAAGTACTAAGCAAGACGACATGCAATTCTTAGAGAATACTAACAAGTGTCACAGGCAAAGCAAAGTTTGGTTTCAAATGGTACAGTGGGGGCTTCTCTCCTTCTCCGGCAAATAGATTTCCACCTTCCTACGCAGGTGCCGCACTAAACCGCAACCCGGAAGTAGATTTCCGACTCTGGCCGCCATCTTGGAAAATGGATATGACGTCATAACTCCGCTGCCGATAGTCCGATTACTACGAAATTTGGCAGGTAAATGTAACATGACATGCCGATGACTGCAAGTGCACATACGTCAAAATCGAAACCGGAATTAGAATTCCAATATGGTGGCCATCCGTTTTCCGAAACCGGAAGTAGTTTTATCTCAGCCGTGGATTGACATATCTCATCGAAATTGGCATGCAAATAGATATCCACCTTCTTAAACAGATACCTTTACCAAACTGCTAAAGTGATGGTGCTGATTGACTGTATGCCTCACAAGGTGACTTTTATAGGGTCTACTGTGCTGACTTACTCCGAAAAAAGCATGTCGCAGTTAAAGAAATAGGCCTACGCTGTGGGAAGTTGACCCAGGTATCCATGATTTGCACGACTATGGTCCTGCTTAGAGGTCACGTGTTGGACAAGCTGCTATACTTGAATGGGGATTTCAAGAAATGCATCACCAATCACATTCTCATGAACAGACACCAATTACCACCTGTTTCCAAATTTAAAGAACAATGTCCCTGCAGGGCAGAAATAATTTTCAACCGATGATGAGCTCAGTATGCGACTGAAGGCTGGCAGTAAAAAGTATTTTTAGCGAACGTGAACTCATGTTCATGTTCGCTATATGTCGTCGTGC
>Ga0049105_1001749_pt1 | contig 10084 bp, 11 predicted proteins | sample WorMetvaBAHAMAS1_FD_61260 | JGI IMG/M metagenome (GOLD analysis project Ga0049105, IMG submission 61260) | Worm MetaG Olavius vacuus BAHAMAS.1 | ecosystem: Host-associated > Annelida > Digestive system > Unclassified | place: Germany: Marburg | collected 2013-04-09 | reverse complement strand
GAGTGCTGGGTAGACTGTTCCAGACTCGTGGTCCAGTGTCTTGAGTAGTTGTTCGAACTGTCCAGAGTCCATGTCAGACCGTCGTAGAGTGCTGGGTAGACTGTTCCAGACTCGTGGTCCGGCGACAAAGAAACTTCTCTCGCCCAATCGAGTACTGGTCCTCAGGACGGTGCAGACGTTGGCATTGGCAGAACGAAGATGACAGCGCCCAGCGTCGTTGGTGAGGAGCTGGAATTCCTCCGCCAGGAACAGACTGTTACTATACTGATGTACTACTACTACTACCACTGCTGCTGTTGTTGTTGCTAATTCATCTATCATACTACTGCTGTAACTTGCCACTTTGATGCGCTGTACCCAGCTGTAGTCACCGGCCGATCGTCTGATAAGACATCTCAGCGACTCGCCATCTACGAACTCGACGATGACGTAAGGTTGACGTGTGTCGACGCACGCTCCGATGACGTTCGCCAGCAGCTGATGACGTTGCTTGCTGAATACAAGTACATCACATCGTCATTGTTACACTCGCACCAAATAGCACACAGTACGAGGTCAATATTAGTAAATGAGGTTTGATACAGAGTTTAGCCATTTTGCGGAAAATCCTACATAATGACAGCAAAAATTAAGAAAACTTCGGCAAAGCTTGATTCTAGGTCATAATGCCTCTCTATCATTCTGAGCTTAGCTTATTTTTTCATCTTTTTACGGTAATTATAAGGATATACACATTTCTATTACGCCGTAAGGCAGTACAGGTCAGGTCATGTCATTACTGTCTGCTATTATAAGCCAGGTGAAACAGATGAGTTTTAATCTTGGGCTAAAACCTGTCAGTGAAGGGCTTCCGAGTACTGTTCCAGGACGTGAGTTCCAGACGGCGTTGGCGAAATCCAAACGTGATTCAGCATTCAGGTACAGTGACAGGGACAGAGAAAAATGAACCGCGTCACAGTTGCTGCAGTGATATGCACGCAACAACATTTAAGTCTTGCTGTTGAAGTTCGGTCTCGAGATAATCTGGAAACGTCTCGGTCTCTTCTTGGCCTTGAACCTTACAAACATCTCGTTTTACAAGTTCATTATTAACTGCATAAGTTCACTGAAGTTGATAAAAAGCCCAAACGTACACAGCGTCGCAAGCCGTTCACGTAGCCTCTTTGGTCTTCAAGTCTTTGACTCGTCAAATTCATGTATTTTCATTTTTCAAGCTTATTTAAACCTATTTATAAATTATTGACGTCGCCGTTCAAGCTGTAACGTGAATATGGATGAAACGAGTAACGACAGATTATTCTTCGTATCGGAAAGTTATCGGCCTATCATTTGGTTAAAGTAATCGGCCAGCGTCTCGGTCTCAGATACAGGCGTAGCCGCGGGGTGCACTGGGTGTACGTGAACCCCCAGGACGAGAAAAAATTGTTGGCGTAAGTTACAGGGGTATGTTGTAAGTGCAGCCCCCAGGCAGAGCAAGAAGTCATTTTTTGAAAAAAAAATGTTGGGCGGGAGAGGTTTGGAGGGTGGGAGTGGTTAATTTAGCAGATTTAGCTGTGTACTGAAGACAACGACTAAAAAAACTTGGTCACTTAAATCACATTTAGTAACTTTTTCGAATATTCTACATATGATCGTACAAGAGGCCATTCCTTGAAGTTGGTCAAGAAGCGTGCAAGACTGGACTTGTGGCAGCTTCTTCGGTGAACGAGTCATTAATGTGTGCAATAGCCTCGACAATGCTACAGTGTGTGCACTGTCTTTTAATGGTTTCAAGAGACATTTAGAGACACTTCACAAGGACGGATCTTTTACAAGACTACGACAGTCTGTGTGATCCTCAAGGCTGAGCCAGTCCCCCTGGTGAGGCCTCATCCGGCAATAAAGATACTTCGCAAAGTACCGAGTACTTAACACTTAAAATAACCATTAAATATAGCGAACTGTCTGTTAGTTTGTGAGAGCTGATGATTGACGGCGAAGGAGAGGGATGAACCTGAGCGCAATGACGTTGCTGACGATCCAGTCGTTGTTGAAATCGTTGATCTGACTCTGATGAATTCCAACCATGACTCGCTTGGCTGCCACACGTCGACCTTTCCACTGAGCGATGTAAGTGTCATTGAAGTAGCCGCCGCCGAGCCTTGCATTGCGACATCAACAACATGCGTTCATATGATGACGAAGAGCTGACTTAGTCTATCAACACATCAAAATTAAAACAAAAGACGAAATAAAAAATCCACAAATATACCCGGAGTGGAAGAGAGAAGGGGTCTTTTGTATTTTTATTTTTTTATTTGTGTTTTTCTTGTTGTCACAGGCAGCGCAGTAGCGCTGCACTGTTGTTGTAAGGCCCATGCAATAATCAAGAGGAAAAGAGGAAATGAGAAATTCGACCCCCTGTAAATAGTAACCCCTAAAAATTTCAACTTGAATCTTTGCACACGTGATTACGTCGGGAGACTACCTACCATGCAAATTTTGATTCCAATCGGTACAGTGGGGGCTTCTCCCCATATGGGCAAAATATTACAACTTTGTGACTTTTTGACTGTCCTGTCCTGTCCTTTTTTCTCGGAAACGCGCCTAAGTCGAACCGCTGAACCGATGTTCACGCTTTCTGGCTCAAACGACGTATTTCCGCGTAAGGAGGTGCCTTTTGGGGGTTAGAACGACGAGTGACGTTATTTGGGGAAATATGCCTCAAAGCCCCCAAAAATGGCCGTGAATAGGCAATGATAAGACGACCATGGTCTTACCGCTGTCGAATTTCGACCTGGTCGGTTGGAATGACGCAATAGTCCAACAGCGGAACTCTGGCGCTGTCTGGGCGATGTTTTGCCTTGCTGTAGTCGCGGCGGCTAATAGTGACGGCAGAGCTGGCTAACGACGGAGACTTTCTGGACGACGATGTCGCCGGCCAAAGACTGCTGGACGACACTGGAACGCCGCCACCGCCGCCAGTCGCTAGATGTACGCTGACGTTGACCTCGCTGCTTTGTACTCCTACAACGCAGTGTTATCGTTGTACTTAATGATAAATCGACAGTTGCAATACACCGCAATGTCGTGTAGAACCTCTGCTAAGATCATTCAAGTCAGACCAGCCTAGTGGACTTCAGAAGTGTTTGTCCAAGCGTTAACTATACGCGTTTGACATCGACATAAACCATCTCTCAGTGCTGAAAACTAGCCTCAGTCGCACAAACATTGGTTTCTCGCGACAAAGAAACGTGTCTGCGTGCCTTTTAGCGCGACATAATTGTGACAGTTTTCCGTCGTCGGCGCCAATTTCTCACGCTCAGTATCTGCATCAACACACAAGATAGTCTTGTTCTGTGCCAAGCGTCACGTTTTCATGAAACTCTTGGATATTCGTTTATACCGGAAACGTCGGCCGCGTGTCACGGGCCTTAGAGACAGGTCTTGTCGTTAGTGCTAATGGTGCTGTTACACAAGGTATAGTAACGACGAGACATCATCATCATCATTATCATCATCATCGTCATCCTCTTATTCTCACACACGATAATACAATAACAGCGCAGTCATGAAGCATTGTGAGAAACATGTGCGAAGTGGATTGTAATCAGAGTTGTCCGTGGGTCCAATGTCTTCAATCCAACCCAACCCAACGCACCAAACGACTGACCCAACCCAACCCAACCCATTGCAAAGTAAAAACTTTGGACCCACAAACCAACTCAACCCACAACCCGTAACCCAATCGAACTCCATACAACCAACAACAAACCTTCGAGCACAAGGAAGACAATTTTAACATATCATACATAGTCAGTAAAAGTTTATCAGGTATTACTCATTTATGAGTATTTATTATTATCAGGTTATTTAAGTATTACTTCAGCAGTTACAAATAGACCTACCAAGTTTTAGAATTTTTGGAAATGTTTCCGACCCGCGACCCAACCCAACCAACCAAAAAAGCTAAAAAAATCTCGACCCAACCCAACCCAACCCAACCCAACCCGTGGGTCGACCTAACCCATTGACAACTCTGAATTTGTAACGCCACACTGAGAACGACACTAATAAAAACTCGCAAAATCGATCGAAGTCAACAAAACCGACGAAAGATCAAAGAGCTCGTTCGCACAGTCACGCTGCATGTACTCAACGAGGCAGTAGACTGCTAGCTATAGCATCACACCTGGTATGTAGGTGTAAGGCCCGGATGTGACGTACTGCGTTACGCTGCCAACTCGGCGACAACACAGAGCTGCGATCATCAACGCTATCACTAATATCACCAGGTTGACGACCAGCAGTAGCCAGATGAAACGCGCTGAACGTAGCTTTTTCGCGCTAGGTACGTCTCCAGGGTTTCCCAGAGCACCAGACTCCTCACCTAGACGTATCACACCACAGCTTATTGTCTCCAACATTGCCTCACTGTCACTGACCGTGGTAGACATAGAATGAAGGGCCATCATGTCTTTAATCTTAGTTTTAAATAAACGACATAAGCTGAGACGGAACTATAGAATGTAGAAGAAGTGTCCCCACTCCCCAGTCTGAGAACGCACGTCCAACAGATAAGATCTGAACTGTGCTGATTGTCTAGAGGAGGAGCGAGCATCATGAACGCCATGGCAGCAAGTTACTTGGAAGATCTTACATTCACATGGCACAGACTCTGTACATACACCAAACAACGTACAACTGAAACAAGGCATTCGTCATCATTGTTTTGTTCTGCCATTCGTAGCCGTTCACTGGAATAATGTGACAACCAAAATTTTCGTGGGTTCGACACTGTTCTTTATGCACATGTAGCCACAAACAAAAGGTCAAGACTTGTCTTCCGCCATTGGTCGTTGTTTACGTTTGATAATTACAAGTAGCTCAGCTATCGCAGAGAGACCGCGCTGCAGGGTGGGTAAGTTTTTGCCAAAAGTAGAAAATGATATTCTGCAGACATTATAGGTCTATCTTCAACCACTGTGACGTAATCGGCCTCCTCAGCTATCGAATTCGGTGAAATAACGCAAAATACGGGATATTACGTTGTTCAAGGTCATTCAAGGTCACCGATGTCGGTACCAATCGAAGCCCATATGCGACTTACTATTAATGAAAATACTAACTGACATCTTATCTCGTACCGTTTCGAAGTTATCCCAGATTAGTGTTAAAATTTTGGACGAAAAATGACCACTTTGCGTTCTGGAGCCCCTCATTAAGGGGGCGGGGGGGGGGGGCTTAGGGGCAACGTACCCTATTCATCTTAGGCTCATTGCAAGGCTTCCTATGTGATAATTAAACTTTTTCGCTAGGTATTACGGCGGAGGCGCTACAAGCAAAAATCGAGTACAAATCTGCGTTTTCCAAGGAATGGGGTCAGTTTCGCCCAAAATTTCAGGTAGAATGGGTCGTCCGATCGTCCCCTACCAACTATGTTTTGTCAGAAAACTAGATGAATGTGCCTTTTATACGGTATAAGAATTTCGACAGAGATTTTTTTAGTTTTGTCACAATTCACGCTTTGACTGACAGACGGATGGCCGGACGGAAATCTCTGTGCAAAGATTGCCGTGCACTGAAAAGCTCGTCAGTGCAGCTTAGCCTAACATGCGATATAGAAAATAACAATCTAAAGTGAACACAAAACGAAAACCAAAAAGAAAGATGGTGACAAAACGTACGAAACGAGTCAGTATCATTGCGTGGAACACCATAGTCGCTATCGTCTGTCTCCTGACTTACACTCTCTGAAGTGTCTGACTCCGAACAACGACCGTCCACGCAGCAGTGCCGCAGTTCAAAATACTACACACACAAACACAGTATACACGTTTTTTACCGCGCTGCATGGAATGCAGACGCGCTCTAGCGATGAGAATTCTGTCCGTAGGTCCGTCCGTCCGTCTGTCTGTCAAACGCGTGGATTGTGACAAACGAAAGAAAGATCTGTCCAGATTTTTATACCATACGAAAAATCATTTAGCCATGTTTTCTGGGACGAAGAATGGTTGGTAGGGGGCGACCCTTTCTACCTGAAATTTTGGGTTAACCGCCAACGTTTGAGCGAAATCGCCGATTTTGAACCGATATTCGCTCGTAGCACCTCAGCCGTAACACATATAGTGAAAAACTTCAATTAAACACTAATAGGAAGTCCACTACGCGCTTTCCAGTGAGCCCAAGATGAACATTGTACCTTGTCCCTAAGCCTTCCAAAAGGAGCTCAAAAACGCAGTGTCCAAAATTTGAACAAGCTGCGATAACTCCGAAACGGTACGAGATGGGATGTCAGTTACTATTAATCGCTAATAGGAAGTCGCATACGGGCTTTCGATTGGTACCGACCTCGATGACCATGAATGACCTTGAACGACGTAATAGCCCTTATTTTGCGTTTTTTTTCACCGAATTCGATAGCTTTGCAGGCCGATTATGTCGCAGTGGTTAAAGATGTCCGTAAAATATTGTCTCCCGGTTCCAGTTTTCCCCTTTTGGCCAAAACTAACGCAGCATGCAGCGCGGTCTCTCTGCGGTAGCTGAGCTACTTGTGTTACTGCTGTGAGGACAGTGTACAGACTGTTAGTCTAACAGAGAAATGCTTACATGTTCGAACGTGGTGCTTCCGAGATAGACGAACTTGGACGAGGACGTGAAGTGATGGTGACTACAGGCGATGTATACGATGGATTTGTGTTGTTGCATTGACCTAACGCACAAAGACCACACACACACATCACGCAGTTACACGTCTGTGTGACATCGCACAACAGCCTTCAGTACCGCTGTATAACGTTCATGTTTGTGCACGGAATGAAACAAGTAATGGCCTCGACGCCACAGCCTCCGACATTACAGTATTCGCAAGTTTGTACACAGCTGATGGCGCCCTCTGCCAGGGTTACGCATCCCTGAGAACTAGCCATGACAAAATTGCCACTGGAAAAAAAGCGAGCCGCGAAATGTGTTTAGTCGTCAAAACAATGACTCAGTCGCGGATTAGGCTATCGGATTTTGCTGAATTGGTTTGGATGCGTCGTGAATCGGAAGTTGCGATCGGAGTAATTGAAATCCACTTACCATCAAATCCACAGTGGGGACAACAACCACATTTTACATCTCTAAATCGCGATAGCTCAGCCGCGGATTGTTTGATTTCGCTAAGATTTAGTGCAAAGTTTTTTGATGATCATATGACAGCGCATGCACTACAAGAATCTATGTTAAAGGTCGAAGCATCAAAGGTCAAGGTCACATGGTAACTGCCCACTGAGCGCCAAAATGTCCATACCATATAGGAAATAGAAGGTCGCCGAATGCAACAGCGGTGTCAGAATTTTGACCACTGACCAGTATAAATATGGAGAAAAACTCTGATGAATGTTCACCCAAACATCCGGTGCTAAATTGTTGAATGTGTAGGATGGTGCATTATGGGACTCGTAGGCTTGTAATTAAACAGGAGTACGAGTAGCGTGACGTCGGGCGGCCTCAGTAATTGCAGTTGCAATGCACAATTACCACCATTTCTAGTTGTCTGATAATTGACTTGACACTGACGGCTCGTACATGTATGCTGGCTGTGCACACGCGACTCTGCGTACTGTCAAGATTAGACTGAGGAAAGGTAGCCTTGTACACTCAGCAGACTTATGTACAGGTGGGTTTAGGGTTAGGGTTAAGGTTAGGGCTATGTCTGACAGATATGCTATGTAACTGCTGAGTGTATACGAGGCTAGTCGATTGAATGCCGGTGACTAACATGACAGCTGTCGACATTCAGTGGAGCATGACACTGTCCGGCACAGGGAGGTACGGTACCTGATGCCGTGATATAGCAGCGCAGCGACACGTCTGAAGCCAGATTTCACGTCAGCATCACGCTCGTCATCAACGTCCTCTGCTTCGTTATTTTCTTCCTCTGAACTATCACCATCAACAGCAGCATCCATATCATCATCATCGTCATCATCATCAGCACCAGTGATAGTTGTAGCAGCAGCAGCAGCAGTAGTAGTAGTAGTAGTAGTAGTCGTCGTCGTCGTCGTCGTCGTCGTCACGGTTGTGTCAGATATGAGCTTGTGACGCCGTGCACCATGTACAAACAATCTTTTATCGCTGTCTATCTTGTTCCAGTTCTCCAACAGACTTCCGGCTGTGACGTCACTTGGTCCAGCAGTAGCTCCGTTAAACAGTGACGTGTTGCCGGGTGTGCCGGGTGTACCAGGTGGTGTGGCAGGTGTGTCGGGGTGTGTCTGTTGACTGGCAGCACCTGTTGACGTGTGGTCGGTGAGCGGCAACGGTGGTGGCGGCACGATGAGCCGCGTGGTGCGGTGGATGCCGAGCGTGTAGTAGTCACCGTCGGAGTCTGACGACGACCGATTGTGAACCTTGTACCTACACATCTAACAGATACACACACACACAGGTTCTTATCAAGTTACGAGGAAGTAGACAGTCGCAGCTAGCAACTTCCCACAACCTCACAACACCACCTTCCTGCACCAACTGAGCACCTACTAATGACGTCATTCAGTATCAAGAAGACAAAAACAAACACACGGTTGTTTAACATAGAATGTACTATCAACACATCTGCAGACTTTTGCAAGTTTCGTATGTGCATTTCTTTGACATTCGTTTGTTTGTATGTCTGTCTGTCTGTCTGTCTGTCTGTCTGTCTGTCTGTCTGTCTGTCTGTCTGTCTGTCTGTCTGTTTGTCTGTCTGTCTATTTATTTATTGGTTTAATAAAAGTTTGAGTCTATAAATAGTAACGTGGTTTCATTGCGATAGTTTCTTCTTCTACTTCAGTTCTTCTTCAAGTTCTTTTATAAGATGATGATGATCACCAGTACGTGATTATTTATGGCTACAGATGACAGAGATGTTGCATTTAATTAGCTAGTTGCCTAATTAATGCACAGCCCCTTCCGGCACACCGCCCTGCCGCAGACGACTGACAGATAATTGGTCGCTGCCCAGTGCCCATTTCGTTGACAGCTGATGCCCATTTCGGTGCTCGTTTGGGTGCGTTCTTTTATTGAACCGGATGTTTTGAACACAATGTACCGTTCGACAATATCACTCCGATTTATCTTATCAATCTGCTCTGGAAATTAGGAAAACTTAGGAAAACTTCGGAATTTACGTTAGACTCAGAGTTGCACTATTTTAGCATTTTTCACGGAGAATAAGAAAAGTGAGCACCTTATCTTCTGCGAATTTCACGGTCGGTAATATCTGGCTAACAGAACGCACCCACGAAATAAAAATTACATATTCTAAAAGTGCCCGTGCATAAATTAGGCGACTAGTGAACATCGCATATCACACAATGAGTAGACTGTTTTCGTCAACTGTTATTTCGTGCTCTGCGTGAGTCAATCTTATTGACCAATGTTTCCAAACTTCAGAGACACTCAGGCGCTTCGCTTGCCCGTAGCTCGACGGTGCACGTCCATCATTGTCAAACCAACTCAATTCGTACCCGGTCATAGCGTACCTATTATAGGCCGATGCAGCAAGTTTGCCGCGACACCACACACAATGAACATACACTGTGACTCAAAAAACGTGGTGTCGAATTTTTGCGATAACTTCATCAAATGTTAACCGATTTTGAAAATTCTTTCACTGCTGGAAATAGCAATAAATTATCTACAAAATAAATATCGTACTTCTCGCCACCTCTTAAAAAACCTCGTTGCACTACCATGTGAAACATAAAAATTATTTTTAAAAATGCATTTGCTCTGACAATTCTTGACGACAAAGCTATGCCAAACTTAGATCATAAGTTTGTGAATTGTTAACCGACTTGAAAAACACATTCTACGAATTTGGAACATTGTTTCACTGCTTCAATGACTGCTCACTCGATTACCATATTGTCAGAGTTCAAAATGTCCTCCTTTGGTCCGTACGCAAGCGCGAAGACAAGCGCTCTCCATCAACTGCGTTATCAACTGCACTCTGCAGTTGAAGGCCGTGCCAAATGTCCAACAGTTCCTCAACGTCGTGAACTCGTAATTGGTACACGCGTTGCTGGACAAGGTAGTACATAATAGATGAGTACAGTAATATGTTTATTTAAGTGTTTAA
>Ga0049105_1001748_pt1 | contig 10092 bp, 7 predicted proteins | sample WorMetvaBAHAMAS1_FD_61260 | JGI IMG/M metagenome (GOLD analysis project Ga0049105, IMG submission 61260) | Worm MetaG Olavius vacuus BAHAMAS.1 | ecosystem: Host-associated > Annelida > Digestive system > Unclassified | place: Germany: Marburg | collected 2013-04-09 | reverse complement strand
CCCCCACCAACCATTCTTTTTCTCAGAAAACTAGGATAAATGTTCTTTCGTATGGTATATAAATCTGGACAGATCTTTCTACCGTTTTGTCACAATACACGCGTGTGACAGACAGACGGACTGACAGACAGACGGACAGACAGAATTCTCATCACAATACCGCGTCTGCATTACATGCAGCGCGGTAAAAACGAAACAAAGATTTTTAACTTTGATGGGTCCCCTACATTATCCCAAAATTTGGTTAACTTTGGCTCACAAACGGCTAACACTAACAGCGTGCACAGTGCGTGGCGCACAGGGCGGCCATCAGATTGCGAATGCTCCGCGTTGCTCTGTTTCCAGTTATATGCATCGTAGAAAGATAAATCCAGCCGAATGACAGATATGTACTCAGTAAGTGCATTCATTAAAAAATAACAACAAGTGCCCGTTTACCTCCCAGCTTTTACCAATACCAAATTACACTGCTTATACAAATCTGTTAAAAGTGGAACGAAATCATCGATAACGTATTGTCATAAGTTCAGAGTGGGCCAAATTAAACAATACAACACTGCATTGAACTGTCGTTTTGGCTAATTTGAACTGATTCAAAGCAATATTTGTTATACTGTTTTGATACTGAACAAATGTCGCGTGCATCCACAGTAAAATTGCCCACATCTCCCTAAATGCGTGCATACTATTTGGTAATGACGTTTTGATAATGTCATTGGCAATATGCCGTTAAAATAATAACCAGGTAAATGAATGACGCATTTTAACATTTATTTCTAGTTAGCGCAGTGCAAAAAGTTATTGAAATCAGCCAACAATTGACAGAATGACGGTCAAACATACACTGCAACTGTGTTGTTATATTTCTCCTCGTCATGTGCACACACACGTAAGGTGATGAGGGCAATTTACAACAGTTACATGCAACCGGAGCTGTGAAGTGGGTTTATAAACAGGTCAGGTTAGTATTAAAACCTAAAAACCCCAAAAGTTCAAATTTTAGGTTTTTATTTTTTAGAAAAACATTAAAAATCCAGATTTTTGACTCATAGTCACAACAGAAAATCGATGCCTTTTAGTCTAGTTGTGTTTGTAGCTATGCTATAGTCTGTACATGGTTATAAATAATGTAGCAGGGAATGGGTGTATCATATATGAGACATTCTTAGTGAATTTCTCGGTCATAATTTTGTGTCCGGTCTTCGGACATTAAAACCTAAAAAAACTAAAAACCTAAAAAACTTTTTAAAGGCTTATGTTTCTCCAGCCCTGCATGCAATACTTATTCACGATTATAATGATATTTTTAAAAATCTTTAAAATTCGGTTAAGATTGACCAGAGTTATAATCAAAGAGTGTGGTACTGGTTAATTTGGCTTACACTGTAAGTTGACTCTTTAGAATCAACAGCAACCACAGCTCACCTTACTCTGTTGATCTGGTTACCGTGGGCGTAACAGCGGAATGACAGTGCAGAGAGCCTGAATCTTCAATCTGTTGAAATTCGGGCGCTGACGCTGTACGGCTCGGCTTCGCAGCAGTAAATACGTCTTCGACGGTGAACAAACAGCGGGCAACGCACAGCGGCACTATGTCATCAGCAACGATTCTAATCAGCAAAAGCACTACGACGACCAAAGCGCCGGCAGCAGCAACAGCGACCGCAGCAGCAACCGCTGCAGTCACGGGCATGGCAGTGTTTCAACGAAAATGTGGCTCAAACGTTTAGCTATAGTGAAATGAGTGACTGAAAGTAGAAAACGGCGCCGACGCCGCCAGTCATTTAGTGTGAAGTCGGAGTCAGTCATTTGCATGTGACTCAGTCAAATAATACTAGAAGAGTACTCGTTTGCTAGCAAAGCCGTTTGTTGTTGCTATGAGAATAGTGTACTACTACTGATGTAGTACGCAATTACTACTACAACCAATGCTACAACGAATAAAACGTTTGGCATTATTTTCTTACATTTTTTTTGGTTTTCAATACGTCAAGACACATAGTGAACCTCTCGATAGCTTTTCGCTAATTTCAGGCCGTCATAAAATCCCAGAATGGAATAAAACAGAATCTTTTGCTGTCTGTTGCAGCTTTTATAAATTTCACCAATTGCGCATCTCTTAACGGCGACAGCGCTGGGCGTCATGACGGAGCTGCGGCTGTCGAGTCGACGCCTGGCAACGGTTGCTATGGGACATAACGGGCAATAACGGCGTTGTGGAAATAAAACGGCGATAGATGGCGGCGGCAGGTGGGCTAGTAATCTTGATGTCTCGACGTGATAGCGACTATCAGCCGTTTCATCGGCAGTACGTCCATCCAGCTTCGGACTCTACATTTTTTCTCGCCGCCGCCGTTTCGTTGCCGTGGTAATGGCGGGACGTCAGCCGTACTGATGACGTCATCACCCGGTGCGCTCGGCCGGCAACACGGAGTATAATATGGTCGAGTTGATGCTAAATGCCAGTCAATCTCGCGACGAGTGCAAACAGCCACGGCCGCGAACCACATCCGACAAAATCTCCAATGCAATCATTCAACGAAAGTGTTTTGAGCGTGTTCAAATGTAGCCACCTTTCCAACGTCTATACGAAATAGTAGTTTGTAGTTGGGTTACGTGAAACGCGGGCATTTTGCACCGATAAGTGTCACATTTCTTCTTCGCGTGATTTTTTCTCACTCTACATGACAGTTGTGTACTTGTTTTTTATTGTGTGTACATGTATGTGTTTGCTCCTGATACATACATGTACGTGTCGTCTGTCATTTCTGTCAGTCTGGGGGGCCTGCTCAGTGAGAGCCTACTTCCTTTACTTAACTGGAGCTTTATTAGGCGTTCTACGCTTCTGCTCCTCACGAAGTAACAGAGATACAAAAATTTGGGAGCTGTCCGTCTCTGCTGTCTTAATCAATTATCACTGATCACTGACAAAACTGGGAGACTACTGTACATAAAGGCAGCCCACGCAAACCATGTGATTCTACTGCACACGGTTGCAAAATGACGGTGCATTAAACTTTGTGCATTTTTTCTGGACCACTCTGTATACAGCTGTATTCAGAGTCATTCAAATGATATCATAGCTAGCAATGTTTTCGTTTTGTGTTGAGTTTTGATTGCGGTGTTTCATGTATTTTTTTCACCAGTTATATATGTTATAGTTCTGCTTATAATTTACCGAAAATAAAAAGTTTTAGTTACCGTTTCCGATTTGTCACAGCTGCGGTAGTATGCCTATTATTTTAATCTCAAACATCACTATTTCCAACAGCAGCAAATGCAAAAGAACGCAAAACAATAACTTAGGCCTACCAGTTAATAATGCTGTGTGGCCCTGTAGTTGTAGTCGTCAGTACATTACGACAATTTTTCAGTTCTATTTCCCCGTCGAGATATTTTTATCATTAGTTTTTGCGCATTCAAGCGCGCGTCTAGATGTTAGAGCGCACTAAAGCTAAAGGTCATTTTGTCTGTCCGTCCGTCAGACTCGATGCATGCCCGAGTGTGTTAAAGCTGTATCCCCGGGCTGTCAAAGGCAAAAATTTGACTTATAGTCCGAAACAAATTGGAAACGATGCAAGATACGATGTAGCCTAGGTTAGTATTATTCACTAATAGAAAGTCGCATACGTGCTATCGATTGGTATTATGTGTTGACCTTGAATGACCTTAACCATGTAATGGCCGTTATTTTGTGTTATTTCACCAAATTCGGTATAGCTCTGGGCGTCAGTAGCGTTAAAGTGGTCGATGTCAGACCCACAGGCCTACTGTCTGCGACAGAAATTTAGTCCAAAAAACTAATTTTGGTAATATATGATTTATAGCGATATTCGAAGAGAAATATACCAAGAACGCGTGCGTTAACGAGAGATACCCCTTTGTCAAAGGCGATAATTTTACAAATGCTGGGAGACAACTGGAAAACGGTGCAATATAGTATTAATGTAATATTATTCACTATAGTATGAAGTCGCATACGGGCTTTCGATTAGTATCCAAATAATCATAATTATAGTGACATTGAAATGATTGAATGACGTTGAACTACGTAACGTAATGATCGCCGACGCGCGCTATCTCTGCGGTAGCTGAGCTTTCTGTAGTTTTAGGTATTTCGCTGTAGGTCTATTAGTTTTTTTGGTCCAAAAAGTTTACTTTTCATTTTGTTACCGTTTTCGGTGAAATTTTCGTTTTCGTGAATAGAAACATCACTAATCATACCGAAGAACATATGAAATGAGGTGAAATGCAGAAGTCAATGTCAAGTTGCAGTCAATGACAATGTACAACAGTCAGCACCAGTGGACCTCTCTCGAGACAGTGTAATTACTGGTGTGTTACTGCCAGAGCCAACCATCAACATCCACGAACGTGTCTAGTGCTCGCTTCATCCAATCTACATCAACGTAAACCACTCTCTCTCGACGTCGAATGGTTTTTACGGTCGTTTGATTACCTGTGCGCCATCAGTGTTGAGCGAAAGCAGGTACTGTGTTCAGTGGCGTCTGTTTATGTATCTGTCTGTCTGTTTGTCCACGCAAAAACACTGGAAAAGTATTGATCATCTTTATTCACCAAAATGGTAGAAACACACCACAGAAAATAGCTTAAAATTGATAATAAACGCACTTTATTTTTTTTCGAACAGTGCGCGCACTTAACGCATTTTCGCAATAAACGTGCGGAAACAACTATGGCCGGGAGAGAACAATATTATACCGTTTGTCTTGTACGCCTATTGTATTTTTCTACTCAGTATTCAATAGGCTGGGTTTCATTCGTGTATTACTGTCCATCTTCATGTGTGGTAGACTTGACTAAGCTTTTGATCGCACGAGAACTACTTGAATACAGTGGCGGAGCGAGGGGGTGCAAGGTGGTGCGGTCGCAGCCACCTGCAGAGAGCGGCACTTTGACCAGGCTGACTAAACTTTTTCAACGCTACGCTAATTACAATTATCACGATCAACCCAAATGGCTATGTTCATTCGTATGAGCAACTAGCGGCTGTTTGATTATAACAAGTCAATCAACATTCTATCATGTTTGTCTATTTCTTCGAATACATTCAATACTTGCTTAAGTCATATGCAGTCACAAGAAATTCACACATCTTGAGAATAACAGATTCACGATGGCTATTACTTATTGACTTTTTACCAGGCAATAGTTTCTTCGGTTAGCATTAGCAATGAAGAGGTAAAGCGGACACGCCACGTGGACGCAAACCCCCGCACCACATACTGAATCTGGCATAAATTCATGCTTCAGTTTGTATTTCACCGATGTGCCGACTGTGGCTTTCTGCTCGTAGCGATCTCACGTTGCCAAGACTAATAAGCTTTGTTTAGAACATCTACGCGTAGCAGTTACTTGAGGTACCGCTCGCCTTCCGAGTTGGCAGGAAATTAGCTGGATTGATCGTACCTCGATCGTTTGAGCAGTCTGCATTTCAAGGCGTTACAGGCACGTATCAGATAACGTTAGAAATAGACTGCAAGGCGGACCACAGTCTCCGATTTGATTGTCGGCCGTGTTTGGTATGGTTTACTTCTGCCGCAGCTAGATGCTGGATACTGCACTCTGTCGAGGCCATTCTTTTCGAGCTCAACATAAAGGTTGTTGGAACGTTATACTGAAAAAAAAATTATATGAAACTGTAGGCCTAATGTATAGAAAATTAAAACCATTTCACTCCGTGTGTTCAAGAGCAAGAGCCCAGAAACGCGTCTGGTTTCATAATCACAACACACAAACACGTACACGTAATCTTATACGCTATCACACATCATCAAGTTGTTGAACCGATATTAACAAGCATTTAATGTTTATAATAAATAGTGAATACGACGAGAGAAAAAATGATGCACAGAAACATACAATATACAACTACAGACGCAATTATACATGGCTGAAATCTCGACCGAGTAATCGATAAAAAACGCAAAGTTCATTGTATCCACATAAATCTCGTATCAGCTTTGCAATATGTCACAACCATGTACTGTACTACTGTATCCTAAGAGAAGCAATACAGAATGTTGTGAACTGCAGAAATCTAACAAGTCCTAAACCTCCCTCAGTGCCTTGTCACTGTTGCTGTGGCATCAAGAAGAGAATGGTCTGTAACTGTCTGGCTACAGGAATCCCTACAGGCATCTCAGGAAGGCCCAGCCTAACGTGGTAATCACAGAAAACTGGCAGGTCAAACAAAAACCTCAACTAGTAGTAGTAGTAATAGTGTGAATACGTGAGCAGCTTTGTAGCAGTCTACTGGCACAGAAAAGGGCATTTAGTGTCACGGCAATGTTACAAGTATGATCAAAATGTCTATCTGTGATACACACATGTGATCCATTCACAAGACGTGCTACACTGTTGCTTTTCACGACTGCGTTCCTCTTTTGTTCTACATGAGAAGTGGTTCGGACACAATAATCACATTCTTGTTATTTACTTATTTTCAATGTCCACAATATTCATCTTGACTACAATGTATGGCCTGCATCACACAGGGACATCACTGGCTGCCATCAACTTATTAGTCAAAATGCTCGCCATTAATTTGCGTTAGAGTTAAGTGCCAATTTACTGCTGTGATAGTCTGGCAGTAATTCACGTATGAAATAGTTCTGAAGAGTTTCAACGATATTAAACACCTTACATGTTCCCCAATTAAGCTTAAGTTTGTTTTATATGACAAGACTTATATGCTAATTACTTACATCCACAGACCTACACAATAACATATCGATGGAAGTTATGTGACTTGCAGCCAGTGCGGCAGGTAAGCTTATCAGTGGCAACATGATTTGATACAACGTGAATAGGAGGTGTAGGTCTGTGGCGGCCACTTATCAGTCCCCATAAAATTTTCTGACTTTCCAGGTCTTCTAGGTGTGTGGTCACCCTACTCACAACCTTCACACATTGAAGCAATCTAGTAAGTCCACTAAACTGACTATTCAACCTTACTAGATACTTCAGAGTCATCACATAACTCCGACACTGATTCAGAACGAAATCTTCCAAGCCACGGGAGAATAACTGCCGACAAAACGGCAAAAATCAGAAAGAGAAAACGATAGCCAGCGAGGTCCGCAAGCCACCCACAGACTGACGTGAAAGCCAGTTTTCCGACGACCTCACACGTAGCGAGGATGGTGTAGTGTGTCGCCTGGACGCCAGATGGCGCTCGACGTGAACACTGCATCATTAGAGTGAAAGTTGCTGTCGTCACAACTCCGCTCAGCAGTGTCAGCAGCAGCAGCGAAAACATAGCTGGATCTTCACATATAATAGAGCGAAATATAAAATAACTGTATCAAGCAATTCAATATACAAATGTATTACGTATTTTTGCTCAATAAGTTAAATAATGTAAAAATATACCAAGAAAAATTATAAAAATGAACTGTTCTGGTGCTGCTCTCACTTAATCCATCGCTTAATTCATAGAAGTAGTCAACTCACTGGCAAATTTCCTCAACTTATAATCATGGTAAATAATAACAGCATTTGTATAGCGCCATAAAGTCCGAAGATACAGAGGCGCTGGTGGCATCAGGTTAAGACTGTCTGAACAGATGGGTCTTGAGGTGTCGTTTGAAGGTGTCCACAGTACGGCAGGATCTGATGTCCACAGTACGGCAGGATCTGACGTCGGATGGTAGTGAGTTCCAAGTGTGCGGAGACTCGACCGAAAAAAACCGACGCGCAAACTCAGTTCGCGTTCTTGGGACGTTCAGCAGCGGGGCGTCGGATGACCACAGAGGACGAACTGGAACAGCTGTCTGGATCAGGTCATTCAAGTACGCTGGTGTTGAGGAGGACATTGTCTTGAACGTCAGTGCTGCCATCTTGTATGTCACTCGATGTTCGACTTCCTAAAAACTTTTGTTACTCAAACAGATGGAATTCTTTCATAATATTATTATGTGATTAAAAACATACTGTTCAGAGTAACAATGTAACATGTTAGAGACATCAATGTTAAGATTGCAGTTACAGAGACAAAGAGTGCAAAATGTGTAAAATGGTCATAACACTGACAGAAAACATGCATAGCATTATCGAGCAATTTTGCATAAAAACCATAAACTGATTCTGACGTAAATCAACTTCTGATAGCTTTTCTCATTACTTATTAAACAACAAGACAGTGACTTTTGCACTTTATAGGACCACAGTGTATACAAGTCTGCCATCTGCTCTGTGTGACAATAGCCTATCACTGAACATGTTCGGGCAGCAGCTGAAAGCTTATCTTTTCAGACAGTGACAAATCCATCTGGTACTGTTCTGGTATTTCTGTGATTCTAGCATGACTTACTTACTTGCTTATTTACTCCTCATAATTCGTTTCAGATGTCTGAAGCTCAAAGTGTACAGATATAGACCGGAGCAAGCTTTACACTGGACATCATCAGCTAAGTTTACGTGGCTCATAATAAAATGAACCACTGGACTTCTTTCACAAATCTGTCAGTTCTTCAGCAAACATCAATGGTTAGTTAATTTAACTACTTAGTTAATTTAGTTAGGTACTTTAATGTCCCACTCAACACATTATAGATCATCAGAGACGAGTCTTTCCAGGCAATTGACAACCATACACATGACAACCAAGAAAAAAACATGCGAAAAATCAACCCTGCTACAAACTAGAAAAACATGCAAAAACACAAAAAAAACCTGTGAGAATAGTTACTTACAGAAAAGGCCGGTCGGAGTAAGAAGCCCGGCATTACTGACAACTATGAGCAGCAGCTGAATGCCAATCGGCAGCAGCCGTAACAAGCACATCTGCTGTATTGTAAACTGTAACGGCACGTCACTGCATCACACACAGTATCACATTACTCTCAGATGACAAACGCACATTTTATTACAGTAATCAGGCCTCCCACTGTAAAGAAATATGTTTAAGGACACCAAAAATCTTTAAATTTAAGGACATTTTTAAGGACAGGTTCACGTCAACATACAACTATTGGCTGTGACACACACTGCAGAACAACACAAATATGTACCTCGTTATGCTTCATTGACCAGATCGGGCTTGCAAGGGCAGGGTCCTAAATCCCTGGGGCAAAACAGAACCGAGTTCAACTTCTTTGCCCACGTACTCTGACAGTTCACAGGATCACGTGTTTAGGTCTTTTTGAAGAAGGTTCAGCAGGCTCCCCTTCTGCACTGTGCTACATAGTCATTTCTCCGAATACAAGTAACAGTTTTTAAGGAATATAAGGGCAAATTTTGGTTTCTAAGGACTTTAAAGACATCAAAATTTTTAATGAATTTCAGGACAAGTGGGAGGCCTGCAGTAATATACACCATCTCGACAGGTATAAAATGTTGCAGCATAAAAATTGCAGCACAATTAGCACATCAATCTATGCACTATGGTGGTAGGCTAGCTAACGACGTGTACTGTTCTCTTAAGTCATCACTGTAACTGACAAAAGTTGAACTACGAGGTATTACATTGTATCTGCAATTAATTTCCTATTCAAGTTCATGCACACTTCAGCATTGCACAAATAGTCCTAATGCACAGCGCACAACTCAATAAAATGCCAGATATGACGTAAATTATGTGAACACACTGTGTCTAAAAAAGGATACCAGCTGCATTTTTAACTCCAACGAATCAACCAAATCTAGCTTAACGTCAATCTTAAAAAGAATGCCAATCACAACAAATTTATGCAGTAAGTAAGACAGAGGTTATCTGAACATAATTAGCAAATCTATGAAGTATGAATCGCTGTGAAAACTAATGATTTATGCCCGTCACTGGTGGACTCTTATAGTGGATGAAAGAACCAGCAGATGGAAGACAGGTGGTTGGCAAAAAATCTTTGTGATAAAAGTGTATATGGAGACAGATGACATTGTTTAGAAGTGGTCAGCGACTACTTTTAAAAACAAGCAGGTGATGGGCTGTGACAAGGGAACTGTTCGTGGAGGGTATATCTGGGGAGATTCTCTGAGGGGGAAATGTCAGTCAGGCACACTTTGCCAAGGAGCAGGGAATTTTCACGGGGAAAATGTCTGGTTAGAAATTCTCTGAGCGGAATATCTGGG
>Ga0049105_1001746_pt1 | contig 10093 bp, 8 predicted proteins | sample WorMetvaBAHAMAS1_FD_61260 | JGI IMG/M metagenome (GOLD analysis project Ga0049105, IMG submission 61260) | Worm MetaG Olavius vacuus BAHAMAS.1 | ecosystem: Host-associated > Annelida > Digestive system > Unclassified | place: Germany: Marburg | collected 2013-04-09 | reverse complement strand
TCCTATTAGTGTTAATTGAACTATTTTGCTAGGTGCTATACTGATAAGGCGCTACGAGCGAATATCGACTGAAAATCGGCGATTTCGCTCCAACGGGGGCCGGTTGACCCAAAATTTCAGGTAGAAGGGCTCGTCCCCCACCAACCATTCTTCTTCTCAGAAAACTAGGCTAAGCGGTCTTTTGTATGGTGTAAAAATTTGGACACAACGTTCTTTTGTTTTGTCACAAATCACGCGTTTAACAGACGGACGGACAAACAGACGGACAGAATTCTCATCGCTAGACCGCATCTGCATTCCATGCAGTGCGGTAAAAATCATCAAATGTTTGTGACTGTGATGATACTGCTGACTCCATGGTGATAATAAAGCAGATGACAGAGATGATGATGACGATTGTTGTAATTAAGACAAGGCCGTAACCAGAATTTTATTTCGGAAAGAGGGGTTTCTCCCGTCTCTTTCGACTCTTTTCTTTCTTTCTTTCCCCTTTCCTTCCCTTTCCCTCTTTTTCCCCTCCGCGAAGTGGACCTCTAATCCAATTAAGGGATATAGGGAACGCTGTTCGCTTCTCCAGCGGAGGGGGACGACGTTTGCGGTCACCAAAAACGTTCCCTGCGCCTTAAATACACCAAAATGCGTTTGCGGCCGAGCATTTTTGGTGTATTTAAAGCCCAGAAAATGTGTCTGGTGGATACAAATGTCGTTCTATTTCTATTAAACGAAATCTGAGAATTAAAGCAAACGTGGCTGTTTCTGAATGTACTGTATGTTACTGTGTATAGTCATTATTAAATTTTTACGCGATTGCATGTACTTTTACACTTTATTTCAGAGGGAAGAGTGTTTTAATGCCAAAAACTCTCCGTTAGCTACGGCCTTGGATCGCGACGATGAAGAGAACAGTCAAGCGGCGTCTGACTCTGTTTGAAGGTCTGACGCAGAAGAAGTGGTTCCAGCGATGAGTCGAGTTCTTCCTCGATGTTTTCCAGCAGCAGCGGGTTGCCGAACGTCACGCAGTTCTCGAGCGTTCGCATGTAGTCCGGGTCGGTCAACTTTATCACCAGAAGTTTGTTGTCTTTCTCCACGTTCTTCGTCCAACGGTTTGCCTGTCCTTGAGGGTCAATCATCAGCGGCCTGTCATTGAAATTAACTACACACTTTTAGTGGTCATCTTTCAAGTTTACGTTCGGTCACAATGTGGTCCTGGAAAGGTTTCATCTTTATTCACCAAATGGTAGTCAACATAGAACGTAGAAATATCTTAACAAGACAACACAACTCATCAGTCCATGTACAATAGCTGATTCATGACTAACATTTTTTCATATTGTATTTTCTCCGAGTTTTTATCCCTGCATCTCAATCCAGGCGCGGATGACTTCGAAAATTTTATGGTATCTTCCTTGTCCAAAAATAAATCTCTGGCGAAATTTTCACGAACATCGACTGAGTAGTTTTAACGCGAAATTGCTGACAGTCAGACAGACAAACACCGGGTGAATATACAACCTCCTTGGCGGAAGTACGAACGCTTATAGTAACTATATGATAACTCTGCGACATTGGCAATGCAGTTAAAACCGACCATCGGTGTGAATTGGCGACGATGACGGCGTTGTCGATGGAGTAGCTGTCGCGAGGTAGACCAGCAATGTTCCAAGCCTGGATCTTGATCGGTTCACCTAGTGTTTTTGTCAGGTTAAAGTCGTCCGAACACGGTATCTCTTTATTCTACGTATCGTCAACACATCAGTTTGTCCTTAGTACTGAAATAACATCAACTACCAGGCAGTGACGCTTCCACGCGGGGGGGGGGGCGAAGAAGTGAAGATGCAAATTCTGGGAGCAACAGTTCAGCAGTTACCAAGAATCTAAACACGACAGCCGTTTCTAGCGGCTTGAAATCGATGACAGTCACCCTCTTGCCATTGGTCTAACAACGCCATGGCTCAAAGGTCGTATAGTCATGCATTTGTTAATTGTGCCTGATCACATACTAAAAGTTCGTGAACACGATATCTTGCTTGATATTTCACGAACATTAATTATTAACTATAGGTGGCCAGCTGCGATAGGACTAGTGCCTCTCTGGCAACCTACCAAATATGTTTAATACTATTGTTATTTTTGCATGTATCTGTTATGTATCTGTTTGTATTCGGCGAATAAAGTACTACTACTACTACTACTACAACGCTTGTGGGAACTTAATGAAATTTACAACCTAGTTGCAATTGAAGACAAAGATGAACTGATTAGGTCAAGAAGTCAAAGGTCGAGGCCACGGCTAGAACAAAATAATATGGTCAAAAAGACACTTTGGAAACTTTGAAGGACATGAGCTCAGAGGTCACAGCCTTCCTGTCGACCGTTCGTTCGCCGTCGAGGATCATCCAGTTTAATAATTATAAACACTTATATAAACGTATTTATTTATCAACAGCTTTCTTCACCTTACACAAACGGACCCAGGACGAGGTGCATTTCTCGCGGAAGGCCGTGGTAAAAGGACCCAGGTACGCTATGACACCTGCTGAAATGAGAACGTCACCGAGCAGGTTGTCGTAGATGGCTTGTAGGTCGTCAGCCGCCTTCTCCCAGCGATCTTTCTCGCCGCCGAGACCACCGATCAGTTTCTCGGCTCGCACCAGCTTTTGCGCACAGATTTTCACCTGCACGACCACATATTTAATTGGTTCAATTAACACATTTCGACATCATGTTATAATAGACGCGTGGAGCTGTTTTCTGGCTATAGGAAACATGACAGCGTTGCAAGCGTGTTACTTAAAGATACCGGGTTGCTAATTTTTAAGATCATGCTATTTAATGCAAGTTATATATTTAAATGCGATGTGAATCTTGTTTTGTTGTGTTTGGTTTAGTTTAGTCTTCTGTCTTCCTTCAGTGCTTTGACACTGTTGGTTGGGTCATTTAACCTGTAAAAACCCGTCCCTGATATGACCTATAATGTGTTTGGTGGGACGTTAAACATTGCTCAACTTGTGACAATATGCTAGTTAATCATTAGGTAAGTTGCATTTGCTGCATATAGCACTCTTATACACGGTGGGCCTTAAAAACGTGGCAGTCCACATTTGACTCTAATTCTGACTAATCTTAAGAAGTGATTTTATATTTTTTACATCGTTTTGATCGCCAACAGATTCGAATCCATTAACTTGTCGAATCGACGTTCGAGTTCGTCGGACTCAAAACTCAGAAAAACAGTCCATCTCCATAGTCAATCTGTGAATGCATTCGTATTTGTTTTTTTTGTTTAATGTTTTTGTGACTGTTCTGTCTGTCTGTCCGTGTGTCTGTCTGACTATCTGTCCGTCTGTCTGTCAACCAGTCAGTCAGTCTGTTTGTCTGTCTGTCCTTCTGTTCGTCTTTTGTTCTATCTGTCTGTCTATCCGTCTGTCTGTTTCTACACAAAATGCGAATAAATGCGTCCATTACTGGCCTGTAACTCTAGCTTCTCCTTCTTCTCGGTCATATCCTGGAACTGTTGTTTGAGGTTCAGTAGTCGTTCTTCAATAGTTTTCAGCTCCGATCTCTTCTTGTTGAGATGATCCAGTGTCTTCTGTAGGTCAGCCTCGGCCATCTGCATCCGCTCTTTTTTCGGTGCAACGATCTTCGCCACGCGGTCGTAAATCTCCATCGCCAGAACCCACTTACACAGGCCTTCGGCCGCCGAGGACGCGTTTGCCACCTTGGCCGGATCGAAGTCCGGATTAGTGATGTACTCCTTGCGAATTTTCGCCATGGTTGCCGGCTGCAGAACAACACTACATCAGTGTGTTTTGAATACAGCCCTAACTTACTTTGCATACAAATGATGTCCAGAATTTAAATATATCGTTATATTAGCGTATCAAAACAGTCAAACAAAATTATCATCTCTAACCTTTCTCTCAGCTCTGAAATCATTGAAAGTGTCATGAAACTATGGTTGATTGATATAGTAGGAGTGCTATACTGCTATCATGATACCTACATGTAGTATAGCATGACTTAATTAAATTAAAATGCTGTGGTTCAGTGCAGTGAGAGATGTATATGGTGTCACAGAAATGATTAATATCAAATGTGATGTGATATTGCAACGGAAGGATGTATATGGTGACACAAAACTGATCAGTGTCTAATGTGATGTTATATTGCAGTGTTATGCTAGTTTGTGTGCAGTCTACATCAAACCGGTCCGGCCTACCATACAAAAAGCCAACTAAATACGGTTAAAAGTAAACGCGAACTATAGAGCTGACATTGCACTACATTTCTAGTAGCAATAGACCTACTACTGCAATATTTGACACATTTTATAATCAGTTATAAAATAGAAAATCCAGGCAACTCACGTGAATGCTGTCTTTGTCATAATCTTTTAAATCTTTTAGAAAGTTCATGTCACTGAGCAGTTTCTTTGACGGTCCCCAGTAGTCAAATATCTACATGCATGCGGCACAGATCTCCCTTACGTACACTCTATACAATACATCTGTAAAACAGCAATTCTTAATTTTTTCAGTGTCAATAACCCAACATACTGCTAGGATCTAGCGAAGAGATACGACAAAAGAATCGAGTAATTATTCTTCACGATACAAATCTATACGTAGGTAATCAATCAATCAATCAACTTCTGATGTCGTCATCGTGGACAATATTGACACACATTGTCAGCAGTTCTTTAGCAAGTACTTCATAAAATGCTATGCTAAATTTGGATGATGATGATGATGACGACGACTACTACGAATACTACTACTACTATGACAACTACTACTACGACTACTACTACTATTACTTGTTGTATTGCAAAGTTATAAAAAATAACTTTGAGAGTGTTTCACAAAGAAAAAGAAATGCACAGCAGTTTCACGCTGAAAAACTAAATAAATAATTAAATAAGTAAGTAAGCATATAAGCAACATACAGTAGATAAAAGGTAGTTTTCTTTAATTTTCGTGAACAAATTTCTGCACAATAAGCAAAAAGACGTGTCAGACCCTTTGTCCAGTGCCCATAGGATCGATGATTTTCTCCGGAGCGATGCCTTTCATGACACACACTGCCGCCATGACGAGCTTCACACCCATCGGCGGGTTCTTCATCGACTTGACAATGGTAATGTCAGCCGGCTGTAAGCACAGCCACAACGCCAGATAACAGTGCCATATATACGACTGCCAGCCGTGTTCCTATCTCTGGCCCTTTTTGTCTCGCATCCCTTTATTGTAGCTAAAATAGCCTTGACTATAACCTCACACTTTTATCTTTCATATTCATGTTTTTACGATTCTTTTTCTCTCTTTTACTCTTAAGTATATATTTCTCATTCATTTTTACCGTAGCGAAATAGCCTTGATTATATGCAACTTTTTTGTAAATCTACCATAATAGCACTGAATGAATGAATGGCACTGAACAGCCTATATGTGCTGATGTGCCGTTAAGAAACTGCTCACTTACTCACTCTCGCATCCCGCCATAATCCTTGCCGGAACCATGACCCGAGTTTTTCAATGTTTTGTTGTATGGTCATCGAAACTCCTCAGAAATGGGATATTTATCCTAGAAAATTGCGCCAAAGCATGCCATTTACATATGACAAAATGTAAATAAATTTCTGGGGAGGGGACAGAGCGTATCTTTAAGATCTTTATATGTTTAAATGTTGACTTTAAACAGTTTCAATTGAGTCCATCTTCACACTTCACAGACTGAGCAGAAGGCAAATACACGGTATCTGTTCAGTAAGAGCACATTTTCTGCTGTTATTTGGTTCCTGATGTGTCACAGTTAGGTGTTTCTGGGGTCATAAACAATGCGTAAAATGCACCAAAATGATTAGTGATTGTCGATTATTTCCATTGACAAAAACAAAAATAATTTCTAGGAAGGGACACAGCCTCACGCCGTAGCTCCTGTAAAATTAGGCAGACATCCGGCAGATGTAGGATGATGATGATGATGATGATGATGATGATGCGCAGATTTGTAAAGCGCGTCCTAAATAGTCCTCAGAGGCGCTGTCAGCCAATCAGTCAAACTAGAACAGGATGTTCTAGTTTAACAGGGTTCAACCCTCGCCAGTCCAAAAGCTGCAAAGGGGATGATCTCCCTCACAGCGGGCCTCGCTGTCTATGCAGAAATCGAAGGGGGATTTCCTCCCCAGACTCCACTCCTGTATGGAATTCGGCCGCTCGACTAGTCTCCCAAATTTCAAAACGTCATGAACAGAGTATACCTTGAGGGTGTTGAGGGCGGCAATGGCGGCCTCAAGCGCTGGTACGGCTTCAGCCAGTTCAGCCTCGCATTCGTCCTTGAGGGCCTGAGCGGCAGCAGCCTGTCGCTTCGCAACAACCTCCTCGGCTCTGACGACCTCGCTGTTGTATTCCATCTCCTGAGACTGGCTGTCAATGAACTGCATCATGTTGACGTTCTCTTCAGCCATCTTCATCAGTTGCGGCTGAAGCTGTTCCAGCTCGTGTTGCATCGCAGACACCTGCAGCAGTGGTTAAAATGCAAAATTAGAGGTGGGGGAACGCTACGTTCAGGTTTGGCCCCTAACAATGGTCATGTGCCTTTCCCTAGCATTATAACAATCTGAGGTAGGGGAACGCTTTGAGCCATAAATTGGAGGTGGGGGAACGTCGTTCCCTTGCGTCCCATTACACTTTAACCACTGACCTGCAGTCAACGCCGTAACTATAGCGCGCTGTTTGGTGTGTTAAAAGACACCCAAAATAAAACATAAGAAGCTCCGCTATACCGCGAAGAGCACAGCGCGTCCGTCGTGTTTAGTTGGTGTACTTTATGACATTTGTCGGGAGAAAATCTGTTGATGGCTGATCAACCACTTTTACGTAATTGGCAACGAAAGCTACAGAATTCGGCGAAATAACGCAGAGTAAGGCCATTACACCGTTCAAGATCATTCAAGGTCACCGATTTTGGTACCAATCGAAATCCCATATGCGACTTCCTATTAGCGATTAATACTAACTTACCTCATATCTTGCACCGTTTCCAACTTATGGTCGATTATTGGTCAAGTTTTCGCTAGCGATAGGATGTGCTTCACTTTGACGCCTTCACCAGGAGTGATTCCCTGCGCGAATATCTGGATAAACTTTAGCTTTCCAGAACACATAGACTAATTTTCCTACCTGATGCTGAAAACGGCACGATCGTATCTTCATTCGTCTAGACAAAACACCGGAACGAACATGAAGGAGGGACGGACAGACGGACAGAATCGCTCTGACTGTTACAGCGGTCTGCATTGCGAGCAATGCAGACGCGCTGTAAAAACTAATCACGTAGAATTTAATAAGGGATTATACGACTTCTTATTTACGTATTGTAGAGGTGTGCCGGAAGTGCCCATGCATAAATTAGGCAACTAGATAATGACACAATTTAAATGAAATATTAAGGAAGTAAATTGAAGCAGTGTATACCTGAGACGAGGCGAATGCGAGCTTATCAAGTCCGACGAGATATCTCTTTTTCGCCTTCATCGTCGAGTCCTGCTTCTGTGTGATGAGTCTCTTGAACGACGACAACAGTTCGAGATACGACGACTGAGTTATATACGTGCGACGACCGAGAACGTTCAGATACCTGCAGAAAGTAGTTAAATTAAATCTTCTGATTTGACGGCAAGACGAATAAAACGACGCGACCCATATTATACGTAAATGCATGTTTCCGCGTCATATTATGAGGTCGCATCTCAGCAATGCAGACTGCATTACCATTTAAGCAAAAAATCCAATCGTTGCGCAAAACGATATTGAAAGGTATTGAAAGAGAAGGTGTTCAAAATACTCATCACTGATCTGGACCAAGTGAAACAGCGACTGAGAACGGAGTGGGCTAAGCTGGATGATGTCGTTGCGGCAGCAATTCATCAGTGGAGTCGTCGACAGGTCCAGATCAGTGACGCGTGTTTTGTACACCTTGTCTGGCAATATTCTCAACACGCTATGATCAACTTGATTCAAATCTGGCAAATTTTGAGGCCACAGTTGAGGTGGGAAAAATTTCTGGAGTTTCCTTCTTTAACGACTCTATGGCACAATGAGCATTTCAAGATTCACAAGGTAGTGTAGAGACATTACTCAGGTGAGGTGGAAAACGTTTAAATTATTTTGCAGCAAATTTGTTCAGGCAACTACGTACCAAATTTCATCAGAATCGCCTGGGTTTAGTAGGAGATATTACAAAAAATAATTTGGTCTGATCTTTTTCCGGACACCAAAATTTCATTAAAATCGCCGGAGTTTTATAAAAGATATTACGAAAAACATTTTGGTCTCTCTTTCCCCGGACATGGTGTATATACATTCTTAGTGTTCAATGGTACAGCGTCAGCTCCTCGAGAGCCTTAAGCTCCATAAACCTCATCTTAGATACGCCAGTGTTAAAGTGCTTACTCCTCAGATAGTGTGGACGCCGACGTATGAAACTGCTTGCACATGCCGACCGTCTCCTGCTTCTCTCGCTTACCGATGTCGATTTTCTCCAGAAATTTGTTCGCAACCAGCTCCAGCGCGCTCTCAGGCCACGCCTACAATTAATAAACGTAAACAGTGACGCCACGAGGAACTGAGAGAACGGGAGGGGAAGTGGGCGGTCCCCTCTCGCACTGTTGACTTTCGCCCGTTCTCTCATCTTTTTCTTTTGGGGGTTTCCTTCAACCCAAGCAATTTATCGGTGGGCGTGGTTGTGCATTTGTTCAATACAGCCTTAACGGGTTGCTAAATTTCAACAAAATGTTATGTACTTGTGGCGAAAAGTGCTTCCAACTGGTACTGGCGGATTCAAGGGTGCAGGGGGGAGGCATGTCCCCAAACGTCAAACAAAAATGACTGTCATCCCTTGTGCTCTCGCCGTCGTCGTGTCTCTTCGCCCGCCACGTGCACGTTCAGCATTTCAGAAGTATTTTAATACATAATATCCATCTATCTATCTTTATTTGTTCCATAACAAACCATACAACACAGCAAAGAGAAAAACAGTGGAACAGGACGGACAAGGCTAACAGCTCTTACAGCGGCCCTAAGAAACGGAAAAATAAAAACGAAAAAAAATAGTTACAACAATTGTGTACTAGCAAGTAAAACTGACAATTTACACAACAAATTTGCATGCATATACATAGCTTCATACAAATACAATGTATGAACAAATACAAAGAAACATGCAATACAGTATAGTGATGTGTTCCATATTGGGCAGGTTATCGCGATGTGGCTGGTGTGAAACCAATGCTAAGAGGCGCTTTGCAGACATCACATAGAACTTCTACCTGCAGTTAGAGTTCTGTCGAATGGCATGATAAGCTATCTCAGAAGTTCAAAACACTGCGTTTTTGGCTCAGATGGACACTTTGACCACTCGAAAAATAAGCAAAATCGTTGCACCAGACACGTTTCCTGGGCTCAAAACTATCAGAATTGCTTTTGCGGAGAAGCTCAGTCCCGGGCCCTGCTGGGGGAGCTTACAGCGCCCCAGGCCCCTAGATGGATTTCCGGGGAGGGAAGGGGGGAAAAGAGAAGGACAGGGAAAACAGGGAGGAAGGGAAGGGGAAAGAGAGGGGTTACCCAAACGGGTTGTCTTCCCCAATGAAAAAGCGCGCTAGAGCCGCCAGTGCTAAGTGGAAGTACAGTGCAACGAGCGATTGATTCAGTACTAACATCAAACCAGTCAATAGAGCAGCAGTTGATGAGCGACGGATACTGGCGGATGTGGTTGCGAAACGCGTCGCCGATCGGACTGAAAGCGATGATGATGTGAAGATTCTTACGACAGCGACTCACAAAGAACGCGAACAGTTCCAGAGGCGTCAGTTCGGCACCGTCCGGCGCGTACTCGTGAGCAGCTGCGCGGATTGTCTATACACCAATTAACACCAACAGAAATCATTATGTGTGCACATGGGCGGAGCCGGGGGAGGGTGCAGAGAATACCAAGCAAATTTGTGCACTTTGCCGTTTTAGATCCAACTCTAACGCGCATTTGGCCTCCAAAATGTACTAAAATATGCGATTTCCCGACTGAAACTCACACTTAC
>Ga0049105_1001745_pt1 | contig 10094 bp, 8 predicted proteins | sample WorMetvaBAHAMAS1_FD_61260 | JGI IMG/M metagenome (GOLD analysis project Ga0049105, IMG submission 61260) | Worm MetaG Olavius vacuus BAHAMAS.1 | ecosystem: Host-associated > Annelida > Digestive system > Unclassified | place: Germany: Marburg | collected 2013-04-09 | reverse complement strand
AGCCACAGTGCCAAAGTTAAAATTGACATGCCCGAGAAAAACGAAAAACAGCTGCGAGTATGAAGGATTTTTTTTAAATTGTTGCCCATCACTCAGTCTGATTTTTTTTTTTATTTCTTCAATGTATTTCATTTGTAGTAGCTTATTATTGTGTTCTTTAGTTGTAGTGTTGTTTACTACACTTTTCTTCAATGTTACTGTCCTTCTTTACACTGTATGTTTAGGGCCTATTCCTACTACAGTTACCGATTTGTCTATACGTAACGTAACCTATGGCCTATAGGCCTAGCCGCCTAGCCCAACTCACAGTAACTTACTCAGGCTTATTGAATCGTTATAACTATTCATGTTCAAGTTTAGTTTTCTCTGCGTATCAATAAATGCACATAGTGATGAGGACGACGACGACGACGGATTTTATCCTCGTTTATAATCACAGCGTACATTAATCAATTAAAAATAAGGGCCATTATGGTGTTTATGGTCATTCAAGGTCTCCGATTTTGGTACCAATCGCGAAAGCTCATATTCCTATTGGTGATTAATACTAACTTACCTCCTATCTTGCACTGTTTTTAAGTTATGGCATATTCGTCAAATTTTTGCTAGCGAAAGGGGAATGCCTCACTTTAACGCATCTCGCTAGAGGTGATCTGCTGCCAATATCGCCATAAATGATATATCGCTAAAAACTACATTCTTTGGCCTACATTTCTGCCGCAGAAAGTATCGGTGTATCTTCAACCACTTTACGTAATCCGCCCAGAAAGCTAACGAATTCGGTGAATTACGCAGCGGTTAGGGCTATTACGCCGTGCAAGGTCATTCAAGGTCATCGAGTTTGGTACCAATCGAAAGCTCATATGCGACTTCATATCCTATTAGTGATTAATAGTAACTTATATCATATCTTGCACCGTTTCCGAGATACAGCCTTCGAAAGATCCAAAATCGCTATATTTGGCTACCCCTCTTGCGTTTAATCCCCCTCTGACGAAGGGGTTCCCTGAAACGATCTGCGTAAAATTTTACCGAAAGGTCAGAGATGGCCAATGTACCAAATGGCGTGGAAACATTGCCGAAAATTTGAATCCCTTGAGTACCGCGCACGAACGTTACAGACAGACGACAGACGGACGGACGACGACATAGCGAACGTGAACGTAAGTTCACGATAGTTCAAGATAACTTACAACTGCCAGTCCTTTTTATAGAAGTCTATTTTTGAGAAGACTTACAGTAAGCCTATGAATATAAACGATTAAGTACGTGCAAAATCCATACCTATTATAAGCTTTATTTTTATATCTGAATATTGAATTATGGTAGGTTGCGTCGCAGTCGAAACTCCTGCAAATCATTAGTCCTATGTAGCCATTGTACAAAATGAGAATTAGACTTTGAATATAACTAATTCGATTTGTAAATAACTGATATTCCCTTGTGAATTTTCGTGTCATGTAGGCCCAAGCCTATGTAGATGTACGGATTCAATTATTTGGGAGGTTTAGTCAAGCGTAGTCTGCGTACACGGCAAGATGTTGGTGCTTTGCTTTAATGCCATAAAAGTTAACAACTTTATCTTCACTTCTTAGCGACTGGTCGATAATAAGTAACTCGTGTGAGTGAAACGGAAAACGTTTAATTTCGGTTCATCGCACTGTCATAGTTGACCTACATCCAGTGGTCAAATTGTAAAATCAGACTAGCAAGGGGAACGCTCTCCTCTCCATTCCCCTTCCCCTCCTTCCCTTTTCTTTCCCTCCTTCTTCCCATTTCTTCCCCTCCTCTCCCCTCCCACCTTCCTCTCCTTTAGAAGTAGGCCCCTAAAATCCAGCTAGGTGGTCTGCATGGGTAGGGTCATAAGCTCCCCAGTGGGGTCTGGGGCGCAACCCAGCCGACAAACTATTTGGTGCATTTTAACATTAAGATCTGACATCTGGTGGCAACAATTTTAATAATTTTCCTGAGAATCAACTGACCAAATTTTGTGCATTTTATGATTACACCCACAATGGTCGTGTAAGCTAGGGGAACGTCGTCTCCCCGTCTAAAACGGAAGAGGAACGCCGTTTTCCCGCGTTCCTCCACAATTTGACCACTGCCCACATCACCTGAACTATACTTCACGAAAATAACAATAACGACTACGGCTTTCAACCTCAAGCGAAAACAGACTACAGCGGAAACCCAGTCAATAATATCTAAGCTGCACAAAAACGTATGTATCGCTGCCTCTCACTGTATCACGGGCGGATCTATATGAATTTTCATAAGGGAGGGGAGCAAGTGACCGTGCCTGGGCTAGGGAACATGCACAGCGAAGCCAGAGGTTTCAAAGTTGGTGATGGAGTAGGTTTCGGGGGGCATGTAATTCCTCCCCAGTATAAGGTGTTATCCAAGAAAATTTACGAAAGTTAATGCGTTGAAATCTGCATAGTGTGCACTGTGACAGGCTGAATGGAGTCCTAGATGACATCAGATTTCGACTGATGGTTGGGGCTGCTAAAATTGGGGGAGGCAGCTGTCCCTGCTAGGGCCGCCCGTGCTAATCATGAACTAAACAAGTTGAAACTAAAACATCAGCAGCGAGAGTTGAACAGACTGATACTATATTAACGACAATAAGGGTCAGGCGACACTAACATCATATATGTCATTAAGTCACTCATACATCACAAACTTTGAGAATACTGTTCATACACAGAGAGATGTCGTTAAAGCTCCTGTAACTCAAAAAAGCAGTTTAATTGAGTAGTCGAAGTAATGCCATTAGCAGCCACTGAGCTTAGCGTTCAGTTGCAGCTGCTTCATAACGTCATTTAGTTGTGACCTGCATTGACTACTGATAGACTGTCAGAAACGTATATCTGTCGCACACGAGGCTTAATAAACTTAGATTAATATTCAGTCTTAGGCTTAGAGTTACGCTGAGTTTCAAGAGTTTGTAGTGTTTTCGCTAGAACAACAGACGATGTGTCTACCTCACGTTTACATTAATACTCGTAATTATAACGATGATGACGAAGTCATGATGATGAATATTGTACATGTAGTATTTTTAGGTTTATATTTGCCAGCTTTAAGCGCTAGGTCGGTGAACGCAAGTGCGACGACCACACTGCACAGACCTCAGTTGTGTATCACGTTGCGACCTATTGCCCGTTGATATGACGCGTACTAATTGTCATAGAGAAATATACCTCGAATCACTTCTATAGGCCTATACACGCAAAAATAGCATCGCACATGATTGAGGTATAGTAGTAGGCGATGATGATATGAGATATCAGTGGCGTAGCCAGAATTGCAGCAAGGGATATCACTCGTCTTGCACTCTCCACTTTCACCCCCTTATCCTTGTCTTTCTTTTTTGTGGGCTTTTTCTTTACCTTCCCGCGCAATCGACCCACATATCCGGTTAAAGTAAAAGCGCCGAGTACTCAAAACTTTCAATGATCTAATGTACATAACTCGTATTACAGATTTTCAATAGACGGCCACCCAGTACTCTATTCCATGAAAAGATTTAAGAAAATGTGACAGTCCAAGAAAAAATACACGTGAAATCTTACGGGGAATGTGTGACGTGTCCCAGTGCCACATAGATAGCGACGCCACTGTTACATAGATCTGCAATAAGTTTCGACTGAGCGAAACGTCAACTTTGTTGTTTCTGAGTCGCTGTGAATCTCGAAATACAGCCGAGCTGAAGTGTCACGGCTATACTTGTCTCCGTCTTCCAGTGAGCGGCGAGTGACGTCACACGGCTGGAGAAGGCGGTTTCTTGAACGTGGAGCACGTGCCGCTGGTGACGACGTCGACGGGCGTCAGCTGCGGTTGCCACGTGGACCGCCCCAAGTTGACCGGCGTCGAACGACAGTCGGCGGCCGACATCAGCGGCTCGGTGGCCGGCGATCCGTTCACGAGTGGAGACCGCACGCCGCGCTTGTCCGCCCCGCACTCCGACATTTTTATACTTCCGCCGCCGCCGCTGCCGCCGCCATCTTTGGTCGTCTTTTGCAACAGACGTCCGTCTTGTTTTTGTTGATGCTGGCGCCGCTGACTGTAACAACGCACTTGCCCGTCAGTTATAAACACACAACAATACTACTATCACACCAAATTTCATTACACCATTATACGTTAACCAGAACAACGTGGGCTGATGCATGTATGTACGAAGTTTTCCTGAGATCGTCATTGTCCATACATGATACGATTTCAGCAATAATAGTACTCAAAACAATCCTTATGGTGCTATCATCAGAGTCATTTGCAGAAGTTCATCTGGTTTATCTGATAAACATAGAACAGCGCCAAGCGTCACCATCCGAAAGCAGCTGAGCCCTATATGTTCCACAGAGGTTGAGTCGACCTAGCACGTCATAATGTTACACCTAAGTACTGAAAGACTACGAATAGCATAATTTTGTTTAATGACAACGTATAGCGTAGGCCTACGTTTGCACATTCGGTGATTTGGTCTAAACCTCATTAACATTTATTTTTTTTATTTCAGAAACAAAAATACACAAATATATTGCCACGTACGAGAACATAATAGGCGTATATATGCGCATATATACAAAGTAGGATGCTTCAACCTGCGTAACTTGACGACTATCACGACGCTGACGATGCAGGCAACTCCTATTAAGGCTCCGATCACAACTCCGATGAATATTACTGCAACGCAATTTACATAAACCAAAAAAACATGTAAATGGCATGACTGACATTAACTGCTACTTCTTGTAAACGTATGCAATTAAATGTCTTATGATAAAATAACATAATAAACAACAATCACTGCTGGTTTGAATTTATTTCCAAAAAAACAGTTTTGTCGGAACGAAAACTATAGTGTACGGAGGCAGAAATTTCACAGTTCACACATGTTTAACACAACGTTCAGTCGTGTCACGCTAAACTTATTCGAAATGCAGTGCAACTGGTAAAGGAGATAGCCTCCACGCATGCTTTTGTGCGTTCAAAAGAAAAGAAAACTCTCAATAAGAAATCTGAAGGCACTCGACCCATAGCAGCCAGAGTTTCTTTGCGTCGCCTGGTTTGCAAATGGAGCGCCTGTGTCTGACCCATGCCAGCTCGGTTATGAAGCTGCCATTCACTTAGCTCGCCGCTCTCTACAACCACTGGCCCGAGACCGTGTTATGGTGAAGCCGAATTTTGCACACTCTTTCAACATCTTGCATACATCAGATATAGGTTGCTGTCTGTGAATAGACTGCTTTACCTCTGCTAGGTAATTGCAACAAGTTGGCTAAAAATCCCTCAGTTTCTGTCTGTGATGCTAATACTGTATGTTTTTCTGGGTGCATTGTAAATATCTGGAAACATGTTGCCTCTGCTTCTAACGTCAGTAGTTTTAAACGTAGATTGGCATGTGTCAGTTTGTCCGTACTTTCTTAAATGCTAAACATTGTCAAGTGTTTTTGTAGTCATAGCAGTTACCTCTGTGTTGTTATTAGTTAATGTAAATCTAGTCTTGTATGTCAGTGAGTGTGACAATCATTGTCGCCTTGGCATTCCGTTAGTCACATCTTGCCTACAAGTTACTGCAGAGATAGCGCGCGTCGGCGGTCATTACGCCGTTCAAGGTCATTCCGGATCACCGATTTTGGTACCAGTCTAAAGCCGTTTGATACTTTCTATACTAGTCAGTAGTACTAACATATCCAAGGCTATCTTACACCGTTTCCAAGATATTGCAGATTATTGGTCAAATTTTCGCTGTCAAGAGGGGGGTACAGTTACATACTCGTTCGATGTGAACGCGTAAACTTAGAATTACAAAATTTGATCTCATGAAACTAGAGACATCGTTCTATTGCACCGTTTGAAAAGTATTTCGATATCTTAAACCACTTAGACGTGGCTCACGAGCGTGACAGACAGACAGACGGACGGACGGACGGACGGACAAGTGGTTATAGTTAGACGCGCGCTAAGAACTGCGCAACACTATTTTCATAGTCGGCTAACTCAACATTTTATCGGCAACAAATAACAAATTCGCCGAACCTTTGCTGCTAAATGCGTCGTGGCCGTTGTTGTTGTGATGGGCGTTGTCGTGAAACTGTTTGTCGTACGGCGGCAAGTCCACGTCAACACTGATGTGCTTGGTATCTGCCCGCAGTCCAACAGTCAACAAACTTCACGCTGACACTACTCTATGATCTGATCAGTGAGTCGCCTAGACTAGACGAATTTTAACGTCGACAGATCTAGAGGGAATTTAGTGGGTACTAACCCCTCGGGTTAATGCTGTACAACTGAACAATAAAGATGCAGTTAGGCGTTTCACACCCGCGGCGATATGTAATATATGAGTGATACACTATTTATTCCTTCAAATATCTTATATCTATGCACCTTTTTCAATCGGCACTTTTGGCAAACATCTCAAAACGCTACTGTTTTCTGTCTCATGTGGCTGCGGCGCATTTATGACGGTGATTTTTATGCGCCGTTTATAAATGCTCTTACTTACTTCCTTACTTTTCATTTTGGCGAAGATAGGCAAAGTCGTGACTTCGACGACAAAAAAAATGACATAATTTCGGCAACGAGCTCTAGCTTTGCTTCTGGGTTCCGAGTTACCAGACACTGAGACACGCAGTTAAAACCCGGGCTTGTTAATGAGACCAGAACATAGTGAGACTATAAGGTCAAGACCGAGACCATAGAGTGCAAGACCAAGACCGAGACCAGTATGACCAATTCAACTGCACGTGAAAGTAAAACAAATCGGTATGCTTTATTATCTATTACATATTTGAAACAATAAACGATGAATAATCGACGACGATTATGACGATTTCTTCACTGGTAAAATATTCATAGAGATGAGTATTAACAGAACACAGCCAGAAGTCAGAACACTTGAGGAACAAATGATCGATTTGACACCACGAAACCAAAACGTATGAGACCGAGACCAATACTTCATGAAACCGAGGCCGAGACCAAGACCAATTACTGCGAGACCGAGACCGAGACCAATAAGTGGTCAGAAACCCACTCATTGTTAAACTCCTTTCATACGTTCTAGATTCGCTACTGAAAATGATATATTTGCCGAGTACTATAAATGCTCACATGCGGAACAGTTGATGTACGGTGCTCTCCACTCGCCGTCGACACATTGAAACGATACAGTGTCCGACGAATGCTGACAGCCCATCACTCCGTGACCGTCAGCTGTCCGACTGAACCACGCGTGTGCCGGTACTTCCGGGTTGGCACAGCCCGTCACTGTACACGTGAGAATATTAATGAATAACAACACAACGTAACACCTACTTTGTCACCTCTACGACGGCCGAACGATCACGCGTTAAGTGAATTATTAATCGGGTCTTAATTACTGTTTGCACTCAAATGCTGTTGGCGGCAATCAGGAGTTTAGACGGAGCTACAGACCTAGTAGACAGGTACAGGAAACGGCGCAAAACAAATCAATTATGCCATTATAACCCTTATTTATGGCCGAATTACCGAAATTTCCGTTTGTGAAAGAAATCTGGGTTGAGGAACACGATGGTGACGTCAGATTTTAGACCGGAAGTGTAAATACGGCCGATTCGCGCATGCGCAATGCATCCGGCCATTGACAGTTCGTTCATTGTGGACGTGGCTATGGGGCAGATACCACGTTCCACGGAACGTATTTCTAGTTTTATAGTATTATTTCATTAACGTTTTGACAGTTGATTTAAAGGCGTTCGCACAGAAGTCCAATGTCGGGATGAAGTTTATAGGATTCCTGTAATAAGAGTTATCAGCGGACAAGAGTGAATCAAACGTCGAAGGTGTTATATTTATATTGTAGCACAACAGACGCGCGTTGTAGAGATGCTAAACGTTTCGTTTTGTTTTCAATTTTGCGACAGACAGGGAGTCATATCTGTCTGGTGAAATGTAATGGTAAGTAGGAAGGTCATCTCGAGAGTATGAAGCTTGTTTCGTAAAGAGTCGTTTCCACTCGTTATTTCTTAAAACAAGAACAAGAATTTAACTGATATCGCAGCCAAATGCCGGACTGCTAAATACAAAGATAAATATAATCATCACAGAATATATTAAAAAAACAATAAAAGTAAAGGACAAACGTGGGTTATTACAATGGTAACGTATTGCTGCGTTAATAATTGTTATTATTACAATTATTATTGATCATCTTTATTCACCAATAAGGTAGAAACACATAAAAGAAAGAGAAAAATACAGTTATAACAAAAATAACCTCAACTATAAGCATTATTATCATTAGAGTGTCAGTACCGGTGTAGTGAATTACAAATCGCTTAAGATCTGTCGGAGCGACGCCGGCAGTGATCCAGATCTTCACCAGGTTCCCGACCGACTGGTAGACGTGCTGGATTCGTCGTCGTCCGTCACTGCAAATAGCCACTGGTTTGACGCCGTCGCCGTCGACTGCCGCTAGTCCGCTATCCTCCACCAACCCATACTGTACGCAGACGTCATCCCCCGACGCCTCAGACGCTGCCGTCGCCGCAGTGGCAGCTGGCTGGTCGACAGAGGCCGGCGTCGCCGGGTGACGTTGCCCAGTTCGTAGTGGGTTCTCGACGGCGAAGTCGTACAGGGTGAGGTTGATGGTCTGTCCGGGGAGTCCGGCGATCATCCACGGATGACTGCTGCCGTCGCAGTACGGCGTGTCCGACGTCATGACGCTGGCGATGTAACCGGAAGTGAGTGAAGTCACGTTGAGCTGATCGTTGGCCTTGCAGTATTCCGCCGTCACCGTCTCCACTGCATCATCATCATTATCATCATCATCATCATCATCATCATTACTATCACCACAATCCAGTAGCGGACCGAGATAAAAAGGACCGGCAGTCAGACAGGAAGTCATTTCGACTATACAGTACACCGGTCGATATGTACCGTTATTCACGTGCTCAAACTAAAAATAGTTTTCAGCATGAGAAAGAAGACGCGATCGAACCTGCTCGGGATCCGCCACTGTCAACATCATTACAAGACTCCACGTAACTAAAAATCTCGACACCCGCCGCCGTCTGTGATGCCGTAGATACCGCAAAACGTGGACAAAGTTAACTTTAAATTCACCACGTCGTTTTTCAAACGTGTTCACATGACATCAACGGTATCTATCTTATTTTATTTTATCAAAAGCGCTGATTCTGGATGAGCCATTATAACGAATACTGACAACACGCCAATGCGTCAGTGCTGTAGCAGGTGGACATAGAGGGACAGGAGGGGGGGGAGTTCACGTGGCCAAAATACCGGAGCTTTTTCTCTCCACAATGATTAGTAGAAAGAGAGAAAGCTTCAGCACTTTGGCCACAAAATCAGGGCTCAGAATATCTGTACAGATATGTTAAGGTGGACTGAATGGCAAAAGAAGCCGAGGGTAAGCCAATGAGACGCTGTGGCGATGGTGTTATTGCTGACTGGACTATAAATGACGTTGCCACACTGCACGACAACGGCAAAGAATGGGAAGAGCTGGAGAGAAGTGGTGCCTCGATCTGTGATCTCCGACCTTCAGAAAATGAAGACAAGATTGGACATGGACAGGAGAGCTGAAAGCGAAAACGAAGGCACGTTTAATAAGCGATCCGCGATCGATGGACGAATGCAGGTGCGCGTTGTCACGTGATTACACCGTACGTTTATACAAGGCGGTGACTAGCGTGGTGTTTTGGGTGTCAAAAGACCCCGGAAATAAAATGTAAAAAATACACGTTAACACGCAGTACATTCAGAAATAGACATATCTGCTTCAATTTTGTAGATTTCATTTAACAGAAATGGGACGACATTTGCAGCTGCCAGACACGTTTCCTGGGCTCTAAATACACCAAAATGCTGGGGCTTGGCCGTAAACGCATTTTTGAGCCAAGAAAACGTGTCTGGAGGCTGCAAAGTCGTTCTCCTCCGCTGGGGGAGCGCTCCCCTCAAATCCTTTAGCTAGATTTGAGGGGCCACTTCGAGACGGGAGAAAGAGGGAAAAAGAAAGGAAGGAAAAGGAGGAAAAAAGGAAACGGAAAGGAGGAAAGAGACGGGAGAAAACACCC
>Ga0049105_1001744_pt1 | contig 10096 bp, 8 predicted proteins | sample WorMetvaBAHAMAS1_FD_61260 | JGI IMG/M metagenome (GOLD analysis project Ga0049105, IMG submission 61260) | Worm MetaG Olavius vacuus BAHAMAS.1 | ecosystem: Host-associated > Annelida > Digestive system > Unclassified | place: Germany: Marburg | collected 2013-04-09 | reverse complement strand
TGCTGTTTATTATGACTGAAACAAGTCAGTAAGTGGTGTTACGCGGCTGTTTCACTTTACGATGCTGTTCAGTGTTCATGGCAGTGGGCAGCACTAAGCATAATGCAGACAACATGTGTGGGCAGGCTGTGGTCAGGGTTAAGAGTTCGGTTGCGGTTAGGTCACAGGCTTACAGCCCTAACATTAGCCCTCTGTCTTACATCAACTCTAACCATAGTCAGGCGTGGATCCATAAGGCACGGCTGGGGGCGAGGGTTGGGTGGGGAGGGGGTTCGAGGCGCCAAGGCAGAGACGCTGAAGGCATAGAGATCTGAGGCTTTACGTCATACAAATACTCTTACTTACTTACTCACTCACTCAAAGGCGCTGAGACGAGACAGTACACTGAAGGCGTCAATGGGCGTGGAATGAGGAGGGGGTTCGCCCTCCCCAACCGATTAGAGGGTTTGGGGGAAGCATCATGTGTTGTGTTGTACTCGCATCAAGCATCGTGACCAAATGACTTGGAGTCTGCTTGTAGAATTTATGGCTGCACTATGTCAATATTATGAGATTGTATTGCGTAATGATTTTACTTGTAAAATTAATGATCACATGTGTATTTGGTGTATTTTTATAAAACAAATAGTACCCAGTTGGTGTATATTGCAGAGACTTTATTGAGAATCATCTGTTAGAATTTGTCAACAAAAATCCCGGCATCGTTGTATATTTACAACCCAGAAGGCATCGTGCACCAAAACTCGTAGCAGAGTATCGTAAGTCTTCATTCTTACTGTCTCTACTCTCCTCGTCATATACCGCCTTATTCACTCTTTCTCCTGTGCAAATGATTTTTTTGTTTGACCATTTCTCTGTCTGTCTGTTAGCAACTTTGTCTAAAAACTACTAAATGGAACTCGTAAAAATTTTACCAGAAATTTATCTGGGAACAAGGAAGAAATGATATAAATCTTAGAATTTATCTGTTTCTGGATCACAAAGATGTGAAGGCTGATGAACTTCAACATTACTTCGACACAGCAGCAATTCATCAACCTTGCTGACCACGCCCCCTTTGTTGGCATTAGCCTGTTGCCTAATTAATTCATCAGCACTTCTCGTGAACCTCTAGAATATGGAATTTTATTTTTTTGTTATCTGTATGGGTGTGTTCGTTTACTGACTCAGATTTGTCTGACACTGACAGCATTGTACCCTTCAAAAATACCACTCTGATTAATCTGATCAGTCTACTCTGCATTCTTTTATATTGTCATATTTTGATTATGACCTATATTGTGTTGAGTGGGACGTTAAGCCTCTACACTACTACTTACTCAATGTGGTATTTTCAATTGTTAGTCACTCAATCCAAGTTATTTGACATCTTTGTATTAACATAGGTGTACAGAATACAGCTGAGTCATTTTCGCATTCTGCTATAATGGCTTATGCTTCTTTTACATACTTGTTTGTATGCATTTTGTGGCAAGATTTATTTATGAACATTAAGCATTAATATCGTGTTTTCTGTTTTTCTGTTTATTTTCAGCTCATCCAGTTATTTTAAGATGTCTAAGAGGTGATCATAAGATTTTGTCATAAGATATGTCCTAAGATTGTCATAAATGTTTTGTGTATTTGACACTTGTCATAAGATTATCGCAAGTCCAGAAATTGTTGCAAGATTGTGATAAGATCATCTATGAATTTGGGCCCAGGAATTTTTTTGATGTCTTTTTGAAAAATGCGAAATAGCATTACTTTGTTGTGATACTATAATGCTTGTGGCTTTAGTGACGAGCCTGGTAACACACTTCCAGTATGGTGCTGTAGTTCCCGAGAGCCACGTGGAACGTCCTTACAGCCACGCACCAAAACAAGCAGCATATTGGCTGTGACAGCTGTATAGTTTATTCTCATTCACTAGGTGGCAGCACTGTGCTACCCTGGTTAACATGCGGACAGCTTTAGACTGGTTCTGCTATTAGCTCAGTCAGCTGTGGTTAAAACTGAATTCATTAAATAATATGTTAGTTTCACACAGTACAACTGTGTTGTTTGGTGCAAGAAGAACGTAAAATGATTATTAATTAATTATAGTTTACATTGTTCGGTCTGTATTATGAGCAAGTAGTTTACCTTTATTCAAGACGTCTGTGAGCGTACAAGTTGCAAGAATGTGTGAACTCTACGTAAATAGTCCTCATGTGTTGCATGCAACTTACGGGCCATAATTAACCCACCTTAGTTAACAGTTTTCACAACAAGATGCAAATTGCATGTTTTTATATGCTACGTTCTAATAAATGATTGAAAAAGAGTTTACTTGGCTGACTTGTGACAGCTCTGTTTTAGTTGAAAATAACTGTCGAGTACAGAATCAGTTTTGTCAAGTTAACTACGAGTTTCTTTAACCTTTACCAGCCCTAACTGTGTGTTTGTTGATGTGTTGTAGTCAATGGCAACACAGTGCAGATGCCCGTACCCAAGATGATGGCAGGTGAGGTGTGTCAATGGTTGGAGCACCTGCGATGTCGTTCAGGTGAGAGCATAGGTGTAACACATTTTTTCTTATTTTTTTACTCTTGTGACATTGCTCAGCCGGCAAGCGGCTGTGTAGGCAAGATGACCTATAACCCTCTAAACAAGGTCAGACTGAACCAGATGGCTATGCAGTGTGGTGAAGCATGGCATATGCTGTCACAAAGTCTGTCACACTTGTGAGTCATTCGTAAATGGTTCAAGACATCGATATACAGTGTGAGTCAAAAAAAAGTAGCCCCCCCTCGAAACTTTTCCAATATTTTCACTCAGGTTAAGTATATTTCCGTCACTTTTTTTGGAACACAGTGTATTATGATTTATTGTGATAATTTCAGAGATTAGTGAGAAATAAATACATTAATGCACAAAGTAGTATTTTATTTTAATTACTTTGAGTGTTTATGAAACTGTACTTGTATTTCAGTAGGGCCGGTTGTTAAAAGTTTTGAAACGTTATAATTTTATTTTTATTACCTCCACCAAGGTTGTTTCGTGTACCAGGTGTTTGTCAGATAAAAGCCACTGATTGGATCTTTGTGAAATTAGTACCATAGGTGTATTTGTGAACACGGATATCCACATTAAAGTCATTCAGAACCTGATTTGCCTTCTGTGGGGTCTGCGTCCTCCAGGTGCTCTCGTTATAATTGTGATGTGAGATTTGATTTAATATTTGTACCAAAATGATGTGTGGTGTGGTAACGTTATTTGATATTTCATTGCAGTTTGGCAGAAATTATTCAAAATGTGTCTTGACAGAGATTTGTGATTTGGTGCTGAGATTTGATTTATGATTTTGCCCATCACTGTTTTTACCTGTATGCAGGAGAGGACATAGTACGTCTTCGTAAGCTGTGGCACACCGACACGCCGTCTGTCCAGGGAATCTGGACCCCATTCATGCACCTTGATCCAGGCATCGCATTGACCTCATTTCCGGATGAGAAACTTTCTCGCAGGGCTGCGCCGGAGTCGGCAACAGACTACGTCCTGAAAATGGCACGGAACGTCAAGCTGATTGGTGACGATACGATGATACAGAAAATTATTTCTGAGGAATCTGACACTGCATTGCCTAGCTAATAGCTGATATCCACACCATCGGTCTAGTGATGTTATTAAGTATAAATTTACGAATTTGGTTTTTCAGCAAGGCCATAACTGGCAGACATTTTCCGAAGATTTAGTGATGTGATGATGTTGGAAGTTGATTCTGTGGGTTGTGAGAGGTGACGAGCGTTGTGTATTTGGAAATAAATTAGTGATGGTACTTCGCTATTGAATTGTTTCTGAGCTGTTGCTTACTGGAACTGGCTTATAATGTCAAGTGATGGTAAGACACAGAAATCTGTCTGTGACTTCAATGAGTGGTAGTAACTAGTAAGTACTCGAGGAAATTAGTGATGGTGTGACAGATATATTTGTTTATTTTAGTGGTCATTCATTCAAACTTTTGCAGAATTCACAGTCGGTTAGTGATGAATGTATGCTGATTATTGATGGTGGTCGTAGTAAAGAATTTTGTTAGTAGTTGTATGATACATCTACTGTTTTGGAGTTTGTGCTAATATTGATCACTGATATTTTACAACCCCTAACACTCCCAGTTTTGGGACCACACCCCAACTGCCAGTAAATCAGTAAATTCTTCATAAAATTCGGAAATTCAGCATGAAATTTGGTCATTTGATTGTCAGGAAAATCATTGAATTTGTTCCACCTGGTGTCAAATTTTGAGGCTAAAATGCACTAAATTCAGTTTTGGTTGGGGCTCTGCCCCTGGCCCCGCTTGTGGAGCTTACAGCGCTCCCAGACCACAAGCTTGATTTACGGGGCCTACTTTTAAGGGAGGGGGAGGAAGGGTGAGGAATGGGAGGGGAGGAGAGGAGTGTGGAAAGGAGGAAGGGGAGGGGACAGGGAGGGTACACCCCCTGGGTTTTGCTTACACTCCTTTCCCCTCCCCTTCCCCGATATGAAATCCTGGAATAAACACTGCTACACAGTAACACCACGTTTCATTAAAAAACTGGACCCGTTGTTATTTCATTATATCTTTCCTTTGATGGCTGCGAATTGCATGAAAATTTCGAGAAGTATAGGAGGTGTTGCCTGAGGTGAATATGGAATAAATGTTTATGACTCGTTAACTATTCTTTGCTAATATGGTTATAATGAAACGACTGAAAATTATCATGTGAACAAGCACAAAGCAAAGATTTATTTTAATGCAGAACATTAGTTTATGTGACAATAAAACTCAGCATTAACAGCAAAAGTTCTACGACATTCACAACAGATGTTCAAAATGTCTGTCGTGGCGTCTTGCTTTAAGATTATAGCGTTGATCTGTTTTGTCAGGGAGCAGCGAGGATAAAACATGGTTTGGATTAGTTGCAGGCTGGTATTTGTGTTGTAAACCAGTGGGAGAGGCTGATTTAGGGGGTTTTGGTACGGAAGTCCCCCAATGGGGTTCATGGCGGGTCCCCAGTGGGGTTCTGGGAGACGAAGTTCCCGAGAAGCTGAATAATTTCCACTAAATTTCATTTTCACAAATTACATTTCCCAGAATTAAACGCAGCTTTTTCTGTGATTTTGCTATTAATGAGTATAATGTCAATTTCAATTGATGTAAAGTCAGTAAGTAAGAAAACTATTACAGTGTGGAACGTTTATAAGCCTGCAGCTTCTATCGAATTTCATTAACTTTTGACACATTTTGCCATTATTTTTGGCATGTTCAGTAAATCAATTTTAACATCTAGGCTATTTTTCGGCCATCCTAGACCAGTGACGGGGAGAGTAGTCTTCCCAGGCTGGGATGGTGAATATCTAATCAGTGGGGTGGAAGAGGGAAACCAGTGACGGGAAATCCCTGGCATCCCCCGCCCCTACAAATATCACCATGATTAGTTAAGACTAACTGGAACAGCTCGTCTGCTTGGTCCATCATGCCGACAATGTCTAAATCTGAGACACAATGACCTTGACGGTCGCAACGCCCAATAAAACCATCCAGGTGTTGTCGATCATCCGCCGAGGTGAAGCCCCACCAGCCACAAGAGGCGTAGCATAATTTCCCTATAACAATAGCTATGTGGCCTTCTTGTATGCCTAATTTCAATACCGATTTTGGCGGTTACACTTGCGAACAGTAGCCTACAAACTGAGGGTGTAGGCCGTAGGCGCCCGCAGGATGTTTTTCCAGGGGTGGGCAAATTAGGGGTCAGTGGATAAAGTTCCCAGTAAAAATAATGCATAAATAATTCGTCTGTTAAGCGTTTTGCTGTTACTACTAATACACAAAACACTACATTTCAAGAGGGGGCATGCAAGTGCCCCCTCTTGACCACGCCTGCGGGCGCCCACGTTGTAGGCTATTTCCCGCCGGACGTTTGCCCCTGGCTATAACTACTTAAACCCTGTCCCTATTCCTAGCTGGGCGTAGATTACGGGGGGACGGGCGACAAGTCCCCCCAGAATTTGGAGCGGGGGATTGTCCCCCAGATTTTTTTATGTTGCAAAATGTTAATCACCAGATTACTTGCATTACAATGTAGGAAAATGTTTTTTTGCCTCTACAGCCTGACTTTTTTTAGTAAGTCCCGCCATGCGTCCCCCCCCCCAGAATTCCAGTCAGATCTACGCCAATGTCCCTAGCCGTGACTCTTAACCTAAATTGGTGTTATTGGCAAGTTTTTTAGCTTTAATAATAAGCAGTCGAAGCCATGGGTGATTTACTGTCCGGGGGGGGGGGAATGCCGTGATCCCAAACTGAGGGAGGCCCTGCAGTGCTAGGCCATAGAGTTGCCAACCGTGTGCAATTCTTCCGGATTGTACGCGGAGTTTATGGACGCTCTCCCGGAAAACGGAGAGTGGTCTTTCCGGACTGTGGCCTTCGTCGTCCGGAAAAAATAAAAATCGTTGTTGTCTTTTGTTGTATTATTAAGGTTATTCGACGGCCAGACACTACATCACGGCGGGCAGATAGACCGACGCTCGCGCGCCCACTCGCTCGATTTAGACCAAGTTGCCTTTACACAGCAGACGATAAATGCAGCAGACCGGCAACTGCCGATTGTACGACTTGCTTTCGGCCTTCCTTTCATTCTCTCGCCTTTTCCGCCACCAGACAACTTCGTTGTTGTCACATTGTTAAGGAAATTTCTCACGTCCTTCACAGACGGCTATCTGAACCGCACGTTCACTTAGGTCACTACGTGTCCGGAATTTCTGACTCGCAAATTGCCAACTGTAGGCACCGTGCATGTCTAACTACGTTGTCGCGCGCTATTGCTAAGGCCTTACTGTCTGTCTGTCCGTCCGTCCGTTTGATCACTCGCGATCCACGTTTAAACGGTTCAAATTTTCGAAATACATTTCACACCCTACCGTCCTACGCTATTTCTGATGATTTCTGCAACCTCGTGTCCGACAGTACTAGGCCCATGACTAAGGCGCTCTCTGAGGTCAGCTGACGTTCCGACTTGTGTGGTGCCGCGAACACTCAGCAATTACGGCGACAGAACTTTTGCAGCCGCTGGACCTCGCTTGAGGAACTCTCTTCCGGTCCAGCTACACAATCCAGACATCACCTATACGGACTGTTCAGACGACAGCTGAAGGGACACCTTTTACGAGAAGCATGAACACGGAGCTGTGTGACTTCTGATATGCGGCGCCTTAGAAAACACTTACTTACTTACGCTAGAGCTATGTTTCTCGTTTCTTGACGTCGAATTTCGTAGTCGTGAGTTCATGAACCCCCCCCCGACCCCTAACAGCGAAAATGTTACGAATGATCTGCGATATGCTTAACCTGGAAATGATGAGAGGTATGATGTAAGTTAATGTGATATTACGCGGTGCGATATTACTCGATCTCCGAGTTGGCACCCTGTTGGAAGAAGAAGAAGAAGAAGAATGTGATTCTCTAATAGGAAGTTGCATACGGTCTATCGATTGGTAACAAAACTGATGACCTTCAATGACCTTGAACGGAGTATTACGTTATTACGCGCAATGCGTCAGCTTTCACAGCCGTGTATGGCCTAGGCCTATGTCAAATTAGTTGAAGGTAGAGCCATATAGTGTCTGAGACAAAAATGTAGGCTATCAAAGAATCTAGGTTTGGTAATTTTTTTTATAGCGATAGCCTATTCAAGAGTTTTCTAAGGACTAGTTCGTTAACGAGAAACATCCCTTTGTCAAAGGCACGGTACTGCGTGATAGTTGCAAGACGATGCGATTTTATCAACGTTGATACAAATAATTTTCTTTCTAAATGTATTTTGAAAGTGTATCACAAAGTGAGAAGAGGGTTGCCCATTACGGAGCACTGGGTACGCGACTCTTAAATTTTATAAATTATTTTCAGTTTTCCTTCGCTTTTACGTCTCTTTAAAGCCGTTACCTGGAATTTTGACCGTTATTCATTGACCCCGTTAACTGAATTTGTGGGTCGCTTGGATGGGGAGTTCAAAAGGGGGGGGGATGATGAGGATTGAGGACAGTCGACAGTGTGAAGGGAAGATGGGTATCCCCTTACATTGGTGGAGCCATATTGCGTCTGGCTGCACCACTATGAGTGTGGAGGTCATTAAGGCCACCGGGCCTATAAAGACGTTGAGTTGAGATGGGAGTACGCCTAATGTTTGGTCGGGTAATGAGGCTCGGGGCTGGTGATAATGATATGGGGAGTAGTTGATTGGAAGCGATGCCGCACGGGCAACCGTGCCACCGCAGCCCAGCGCTGGACCAAGTCGCGGGCCCCGCCGGCACCATATACCATTCGCACATGCTGTCTTGCTTTCAGCCGAGACCTATAAACTACTTGTCGTAACGGCGACGGCTCGGTACGCCGAACGACAGACTTAGATTGTATGGCCTATCATGGCCGGCCGAACAATGGCGCGGATGAACTGTGCCTTCGGCGTTCCGGGCCGTCGTAAAATCTCCTGCAGAACCACGAGCCTCGAGAGAGCATCTCGCGTGCATACTGGGAACTTTTTGTTTTGCATCGTACGTCTCGAGCGTTCTTGGGAGTTTTTTTTGCGCATGCATGTATAATGTCTGTGTGGCTCCACATTGAAACATTCCTGACCGCTGAAACAGGAAAAATAAGCCCTCAAGTTTAAATGTTCGTACTATGCACACACACATACACAAATGTATATTGACTGACTGACTGGCTGACTGAATGTCTTTATTATGATATCTGACAAACCGCAGGTGAAATTACACTGGATGTATACATAAGTGTCATATTCTGCACATTACTGGCCATTTTACTTATTTTCGAAAGCAGTCCCTTATCTTTTTTTCAAAGTGGTATTTTTGTGTAAACATTTGTTGCATAATCCGAGCTTATTTGGATAAATTTTGTGTGTATTGTATAAATCTGTCTCTGCTACCGACAGTTACGTTCTTCCATTGTTTGCTAATAATACTCTGCCTATGTGCCGCGGTGAATAAATGTCAGCATCGAAATGCTCGATATTGCAGCTGACCGTACGATAAGCGATATATCGAGGAAATCGATATAACTGCCCATCACTATTTGATATCTGTAGGGCGGCTAATTAGCGCCCCGTGCGTTTGCATGTCAGAAACAAAAAAAACAACGAAACGAATTGATAGGCTAAATGCGTCGGCGAGAGTGATCGGTATGGGCGGGGCGTTGTGCTGTCAATCAGAATCTGATGAGCTGTTTCCCGTGCAGAACGTGGCATTGATAGGTGTGCGTGTTTTGACTGCAGAACTGATTCCACTAATACTCGCATTGTACCGAACGTACCAGTGACAACAGAGGGGCTAGATATGATGGTCACGTTGTGACCGAGCGTGTAGTGGGCGACAGCGAACCGATTGACTAACTCGGAGATAAAAGTAAGCAAAGTTTTTCACGCAACCCAATCAACTCATGAGACTGGGTTCATCGGCTATCTTTCATAAGTAAGTAAGTAAGTAAGTACCAGTTGAGCTTCACAGCCCATGTGCTGCTTGTTTTAATTGCGTCTAATGAAAATAGTTCATTACTCCCAATTACTTATTTTATTTTCATCTTATTCTGGGTATTATAGCTGGGTAAAATACGTCTTACGTCCCACTTGACAATTGTCAGTAGCTGCTGTAAGTTTGGTGGTAAACGTTGAACAAACTTTATCAACAAGATGCTCAGCTATCGCAGAGAGACCGCGCTGCAGGGTACATTAGTTTTGGCCTAAAGTGGAAGACTGGAACTCAGAGACAATATTTTACTGATATTGTAAGTCTGTCTTTAACCACTGTGACATAATCGGCCAGCAAAGCTATCGAATTCGGTGAAAAACGCAAAATAACGGCTATTAGGCCGTTCAAGATCATTCAAGGTCATCGGGATCGGTACAAAGCGAAAGCCCGCATGCGACTTCATATTAGTGATTAATAGTAATTGACATCCTCTCGCTATCCAGGTGAACCAAATAAAAATCCCCCCTACGACTTTTGTTGATATTACAGCAATGCATGGGAATTTTTGTACGAAATTTTACACGATTGTTAAGCGATCAAATATACACTTTATCACCAA
>Ga0049105_1001743_pt1 | contig 10096 bp, 6 predicted proteins | sample WorMetvaBAHAMAS1_FD_61260 | JGI IMG/M metagenome (GOLD analysis project Ga0049105, IMG submission 61260) | Worm MetaG Olavius vacuus BAHAMAS.1 | ecosystem: Host-associated > Annelida > Digestive system > Unclassified | place: Germany: Marburg | collected 2013-04-09 | reverse complement strand
GGTTGAAGATAGACCTATACTGTCCGTAAAATATTGTCTCCCAGTTCCAGTCTTCTACTTTTGGCGAAAACTATAATGCACCCTGCAGCGCGGTCTCTCTGCGATAGCTGAGCTTCTTGTCTTGTATTACTGTTGTAGTACGAAATACCTGTTAGTTGCTGATGTACCATTAAGATAGTTACTAGGTACTCACTCTGTGTGACTGCAGGATGACACACTAACACACTTGTATACGCTGATAGTAAAGCCCGACAACACGTACGAGGTGAAGATTGACAACAAGAAGGAAGAGAGTGGCACACTGGAAACTGATTGGGATTTCCTTGCACCAAAAATGATAAAGGTATATTATTGTAATATCCTCTGGCTACAGATTGTCTTTACAATTAATGTGTAAAAAGAGTGTTTCTTTTAGTCAGGTACTGGTGTATGTATTATTCATCTGCTTGCAGCTTGTTACTTGCATTGTTGATGCAGTTTGTATTGTTGATAATGACTGTGGTATCGTAAGGTTGTGGCTTTCAGTCCTAAACATACCGTGTGATTGGTATACTTGGCAGAATATTTTAAGCCAAAGGATATGTGCTCTGACTGATGCAGGATCCTGATGCCAAGAAGCCAGATGATTGGGATGATCGTGAGAACATTGATGATCCAGATGACTCGAAACCGGAAGACTGGGACAAGCCTGAGCACATTCCAGATCCCGATGCCAAGAAACCAGACGACTGGGATGATGAAATGGATGGAGAGTGGGAGCCGCCAATGATCGATAATCCAGAGTACAAGGTATGCTACACCTGATATCACACAGATGTAAACTTTTCTTGCAATTTACAAAGTTCAGGATATTTTGGAAGGCCTGTTTGTCATTATAATATGTGATTCAGACTTTATGGTACTTAGCAAATGCTTATTTGTCAGTGTGGCATAATGTTAGTTATATGGCAACAGTGTATTTTGTGTTAGCTTACTTCTTTCTTGGGTTCATTCTTGACTGAAATTGTCACGTGTGCATATTTAAACCATAGTTGCACAGGTGTGTTTATAGTGATGCAGATTTGTGTTACTTCAGTGGTCCTTGAAACTCAAATGCATTTCTTGACAGGTCTTGAATTTGCATTCGGAATAGAGTGGTTTTTTCTGTATTGTTTATTTTGCATATACACTGTCTCAAAAAAAAGTTCACCCTTTTATTTTTATCATTACTCAATCAAATGTTTGCCGATTTTAATAACATTTGTTCACATTACAGTTCAGAAAATTGCAACTTTATTACATTTTCCTTTCTTATAATTTCCAGTGTGTGAATGAATATTACAGAACAGAAAAACAAGAGAGATTCTGTATGCTGTTAATGCTGCCACTTCATCTTGCCGTCATGCCAGTTTCTTTCAGCTGTTTTCTAATAAGTTTGTTCAGTCGCTGCAGTACCCAACTTTTATTCAGAAATTTCTTATTAAGTTTGTTTTACTCCATAACCTTTAAGAATATACAAATTTTCCATCAAAATTCAGTTATCGCTGAAACCCATGTTTACAACAAACCATTGAGTAAGTAATAATTAAATTAACCAAAGAAGGGGCCTATCATTCTTCACGTGAAATTAATGACACATATAATGGCTCACAGACTGAAGAAAACTTCTGTGACAGTATCATCATCATAGAAACTGTCTGAAATGCGACATTAGAATTTTTACATTATGCAATTGAGAGAAAAATGGAGTAATTTTGCAATGTAAACTAGCAACTTTTTTATTGAGACACACTGTATATGGTAGTGTTACTGTTATGTGTGATACTATTACTGTCATTCAATTTAGCTTATTGATTTCCTGTATGCAGGGTGAGTGGAAGCCGAAGCAGATTCCAAATCCTGCTTATAAAGGCAAGTGGATCCACCCTGAAATAGACAACCCCGAATATCAGCCAGATGAGAACCTATACCGATACACAGACATTGGAGCCATTGGTTTCGACCTGTGGCAGGTCTGTACATTATAATGTGTGACTTACATTTCATTTGCTTTTGCTGTAGTAATTACCCGTATGTCATCAGTTACATTAAAGTATGAAATAAATTACATGGAAGTATGATAGATTGAAAAATTGTACTGCAATGTACAGGGTTACCTACGTTTTTCCTTTCTTTTCCTTCTAGGGTGACCATGGACACAGAGGCTGGTATTACAGCCCGCAGTCAGCACTGAGGCCCAGCTACTAAGGCATGGCCCGTTGCGCAGCCCCAATGTAGGTGCTAATTGTGTATTAATGGTGCACTAATGCACTATGCTGCCCTGTATGGGGCAGGCATGTAGTCACTGTGGTGTGTATCAATCGAGGACCTTTACTGTTTATTTGTAGTGTCCAGCATGGCCGTAAGTTTCACTGGCTGCTAGGCTGATACACCTAACATCCGACAGGCAAACCGTGCGGCCTGAGTTCCGCCCACCTTCCCAGCCAGGTCATAGCATCCATTGATTACCTCGATGTAGTGCACAGCTGGCAGCCATCTGTTATGTAACTGCCAACACTAATTATGACCACGGCGCCCTTATTCCTAAATGTAGTGGCCTGTCACAGTTTAGAGAGAGCACAGGTCAACCCTCTATACCTGTCCAAGAATTTAACCTCATACATGCCCGATAGTCCAGTCATGCTGAAAAACTCCCTTCCAGACCTGAATTTGAACCACGGCCGGCGACAGTCCTGTGGCCTATTGTCAGTGGTTTAGCCCACTAAGCCACTGGGACACACTGCTTACCTGCATATAGTTATGCAAATTTACTATTTCATATTCCACGCCTGAACTTAATCAGCCACATGGTTCACCAGTTCAACTTGTCTACAGTGATTTTGTTAATATGTTTTAGTATGTGGATATCCTTTCAGTTGATTCTGTTTGAGAGATGGTGTAAAATGCTGCTGGTCTTGTGCGCGACAGGTGAAATCGGGCAGTATTTTTGACAACGTCCTCGTCACTGATGACGAGAAGTATGCAGAGGAGTTCGGAGATAAGACGTGGGGTGCATCAAAAGATGGAGAGAAGAAAATGAAAGAAGATCACGATGAGGAGGAGCGAAAACAGAGGGAAGAGGAGGAGAAGAAACAAAAGGATGGTAAGTACACTTGTTTCTGGATACCAGTACAACTCGTATTTCTACACTGCATATAGTTTCAGAAGTTTGTTTTCAAATTACTACACCATGACAACTAAACCTGTCAGTAACAGCTATTAGAACTAACATTTGTTAAAGATGGTGTACTACTGTAAATCCCTTAATTTTGGCGTTTGAGTCAATTTAATTATTTTGGACCCCGTAATTTTAGCATTTTTGCTTCCTACTACACTGAAACGCCACTGTATTCAAATTTTCGCGGCCCATTATTTTCGCGAACTTGTCAGGCTCGCGAAATAAAGGGCAGGTGAAAAAACGGGTTGTACAGTATTGGAACCAGCTAGGTCTGAAAATTCTTATTTGTTAACAGATGATGGCTGAAGGTGATAGATAACGCAACGTTAGGATGTCAGTTTCAAAATAAACATTAGATGCAGCTATTGCAGCATGTAGTTTCATCTTACAGCTATAAACATATGAATTCTGACATTTACAATCACATGAACTGTTGTACAGCTCTTACCTGTGAACTTGTAATTTGCAGTACCATACGAGTCCGGGATTATGCTGCGATTACTTTGCAGAAGGTGTGCATGGCATGTGGCTTCTAGCAATAGTGCATTGATCTCAATCAGTGAAGTTCTTCACAACATGCCTCGTTGTGACACTGCACTGCAGTGGTAAATAATCGGCTACCTTAGGCTCACTAAAAGCATCTTGTTAATTGTAATCGATATGTGGATGTAGAAAAGGAAGACGAGGATGAAGAAGAATCAGATGAGGAGGAAGGGGAACCGGAAGACGAGATGAAAGAGGCATGTATATTTTGGAAGTGGATTTTGAAACAGATTTGTACTTTCGCCAGAAACTTAAATTTACATCATTGAACGTTGTTTTGGTCTGTCATTGCAGATCATTGTAAACCTTGTAATTTGGAAGCCCTTAAAGTTTGCAGTGTTGTGCCTGAAGTTATTGTTGTCTTCTTGTTTCCACTCGTTTTTTACCCAGTATTACTACTGTTGATGAAGTGGTACATACATGTATACTGCTTAAAAAATAACTACTACTGATTAACTGTAAATTATGTTAGACTCTGTGATTTCATTATTGTGTCCACACAGAAATATTTGAATGTAAACAACATGTCCACTTTTGGAAACCTTATGCTGGACCACTTGGGCAGGTTTTGATGTGAAAATATATTGTCACTGTTTGTGCCTTTATGTATGTGTATTTTTATTTTCTTACACAGGTATCCTATTTGTTAGTGTTGGGTACTCATTATAACTGTGAGTAATGAAGTTACAGTATAACAGTACTGTTTTACAAGTATTTTCAGAAATATAATGAAGTAACGTGACAAGTAGCAGTAACAAAACATTACTCATGGTTATTTGTTAGCTTCTTACTTTATGAAACTTATGTATGTATGTTATTGTAACTGCAGGATGAAGAACCAGAACATGATCATGATCACGAAGAGCTATGAGGACTGGTGTACAACTCTGTGACCTTACCCTACCTGTGGACTGCAATTCACATGATTGTATTGGCATGGGCTGTGTGCCACATGGCTATTACAAGTTGTGATAGAATGTTTGAGGTCATCTTCACTGTGTACAGAGATTGTTTGTGATCGTGTGGATGGATGTAGGTTATTTTATGCACCTTTAAAATAGGCCTAGTAGTGTTTGTACATTAACAAATTGAACATTCAGTCAATTATTTGTTGCCATTGTCAGAATACTGTTCAATGTATTTCTGCTGTTCATCTGAAAACCAGTGTAATAGAATTCAGTCCACTTGTAGATAGTGTGTACGACAATGATATCGAATACAAATTACTGTTTGTATGTTTGTCTACACTGGTACTTTTCTGTGATTTTTTTCAGTCTTACATTACGCTTGGTTATGTTCACCAATATAATGGCAGTTGGTTTGTAGACATTCTTTTTAACAGACATTAAACAGGGAGTTGCATTCAGTGTCGACACGAGTTTGAGTTAGTATGGTTTTTATCGGCTAAAAATACAACAAGCAGCTCATCAGATGAGACAGCGAATGTGAACTTTCTTTATGACAACATTGCACACGCACTAAAAAATACAATAGCCTCACGCACAAATTCTGCCACATGTCAATGTGGTTGTGTTGGAACGCAGGTTAAACAAATTCCGTGAAGTAACGGCCTTTATGACATAATTTTGGTACTTGCAGCTTATGCAGGCTCCATGTCACTGACAACTAGTCTACTGCAGCATGTCACATCTACACCATCACTGTCATGTCTTCTGAAGATGCACCTATTTAGGTGCTGCTTTTCTTGACTGTAAACACCATACACTGTCTCAAAAAAGTTCCCACCTTTACTCTCTGTAACTTTATCAAATGTTAACAGATTTTCAAAATTTTTGCACTGCTGAAAAGCTTATGAAATTTGCGCCATATGAACCTCATCTCAGGCATGTTGCTACACTAGCTTAGGAAATTTAATTTATCTTACGTGTGTAACTGTGTCTGCTAAGTGTATTTATGTGTTAACAGAATATTTGAAATATTTAAGCATACGAAATCAGTTATTTTCTTCGATGAAAGGTTGGTTGCTTTGAAAAGAGGCAGTTATGTGGTAGCTGTCTGTACCGCAACTTTTTCAGCAGCTTATCACCACGCTTTACCCAGCTTTTTTCCCATAGATTTGTCTCAATCTCTTTGCTGTACCTCTTCATATACAGACTTCTTAGCAAAATCTTTTGCTCGTAGCTGAATACCATGCTGATTGTTGACAAACACTGCAGTGACGTCTGCCAGAAATTGATACAAAAGTAAAAGAAAATGGAAAATTTTATTTGCAATCAGTATGGGGAAAGACTCGCTTAACAAAGTCAGAGGCGATTAAAAATGCAATTTGTTAGCAGTTTCTACCACATCTGCAGAAAATTTGAATTTTTAATTTCGCAAGGTAATACAGCAACATGCCTAAGGTGATGTTGGTAATGTCCTGTGTTTTGTAGCAAATTTCATACGCTATCCACCAGTGCATAAGTTTGTCAAATCTTAAACAGATTTTCAGAGTTTAAAGGTAGGAACTTTTCTGACACACAGTGTAGTTACTGTTATTGCTGGACACATTAATCGTTCTTGTTACTTACCCAGGTTCTTTGCCCAATAAGCTGCAACCCAACTGACCACCAGAACCCTAGCCAAATATCCCACTCCCAAGAGTTGTGCCCAGTAGCCCAAACCTAGTACTGGTACCTCAAGCTGCACCCAGTACCACCAGACTACCATCCTTGCCGCCCTGCCCTGTGCACAGATCATGCCAGTAAAACAGGGCTATGTTTCTGAAACAATTTGCAGTTCTCTGCTACTTCCGCTACACCTTCAAAACCAGATGGTCTTACACAGCGAACCACCAATCAGTGTCTCAGCTGGAAAAGTGCATTTGGTCTAGCTATGACCTTGACCTCAAACCTAATCAGTTCATCTTTGTCCTGTTGTAAATTGATTCCTACCAGAGGTTTATATCATGTTAATGAACTTTTAGTGCCTGAAAGCAGTGTCTCCAGCACCATTCTAATGGTGGCAGATGCCTTCATATACCTAATGCCTACTGTGCAAATGTCTGCAAAACTAACCAGTGAAGGCAGCGAGACAGAAAATCTGCCACATCTGATAATTGTTTCCCACTAGATCTACAACATTGAACATGAGCAGTTTAACAAACTTCTGATATTTTTTGTGCTTTTTTGCCTTATTTTTCGTGTACCTTGGTATAATTTACATAATAAATAAATAATATTCCTGAATAAATTTCCTTATTCCAGTAACATTAGCACACGTTCAAAATCCTAATCCATAGCTGTCCTTTCTTAAAAGATGGCCTTAACTATTGCATCAGACATTTTAGCCTCATACAACCTTCTGAAAGGCATAGGGCCTAGCACTTGGGACAAAATACTGCAAATGATCCAGATATGTGTATCTCAGGATGGAAGATTTGCAGGCAGTGCTTGTTATACGTTCCAGTAATTGCATTCTTATACGTGTGCTTTCTGATTACTGATGGCATGTACGCTGTCTATCTCGGCCTTTGTCTAAATACATATTAGCCTATCCTTCAGTTTCACGACATTCATCTATGTAATCATTCTCACCTTTACATTCACCTTTTTTGAATGCGTAATCAATTTTCTGAACAAATGAACAACACTGAACGTGTAATGATGTATTTTCTTTTACTACACCAGTGCAATAGCCAGCATTTCTTCAGCACAACTGACACCACATTTAAAGTTAAAGTGTGTCAAAGTCACGAGTGCCATTTCATGCATCAGCAATTGTTACTTCAACCTCAACTCCAGGTTCAATGCTAATAGATGTCTGAAATATCATGTTAAGCAATCCATCATGCTTGCTACTCAAACAGCAACACAATACACATCTCGCTTTGCTATTGTACTTTACACAAAGAAGCTCATTTTCACCACATTAATGAATGGTGCTATCTGAATATTTTAAGTCATGACAGGTTCTTCAATTTTTAATAACAATAATACATACAACAAAAAAATTTCTACATTTATGATTTATATTCAATTATCAAATCTGATATGGTTCACAGATGAACATAGACATCATCTTATCTCTCATTATCCTCAAATGAATAACTTTCATATACATTTTCATACATTCTTCAGTGCTTTGGAATCAGTTGTTCGGCATCCAGCATGTAAAAATATTGCACCAGTGATCTTTATCTTCCAGATTTCATCAAAGCAGTGCAAGCCATGTCAATACGTTCAGTACTTTATCAGGAGTGCAGTGAAATTATTCTATGCCAAGAGAAAATTTCACCATTAACGTGCTGCCACGTACCAGAGTTTATCGAAAGAGAAACTTTACACCATGTAATTCAGATCTCAGTCTGGTTGAGTGACATGCTGCAAAGCTTAGCACCAAAAACCGTTGTCAAAAGATCTAAGACAACAATCACTCAACTGCATTCTATTATGCTGTTGGGTCCAATAAGTATGACACTGTAAAATGGATGCCAAGTGCCAACCAATTGCTAAAAGGACCAGCCATGTGTGGGCATACATTAGACACAATGACTTCATTCTGACCTATACAGGTTCACAATAAGAATTCTGAGGGAACTGTCTACAATAACTGAAGGAATGCGATTACATAAAATTGGTATTTTTATTGTAGTATAGTTTCTCTAAACTTATACAAAAAATATTTAATTTAATTATGGCAACATTCAAAAAATCAGTTTTATTCCTGATAAAGAACTAAACATTTTAATATATGGAAAGCCTCTCTAAGTCATCATTATACACAAGTTATAAACATTTAAAAATGGTCCAGTTTTTAGTCCACCTATTAATGCAGTGCAGTGTGTCACGTGCCAAGTGCGGTGTCGACGTGTCATTAGTAAATGTAAGTAGGAACTAATAAAAATGACGGAAACAAGTAAAATCTGGAATGAAGTTCATAACAAAAATTTCAGTTATTTTGGGGTTAATCTTCATATTTTCAGTAACAATAATAGAGCTGGAAAACAGTTAATTTTTTGTGTGAATGCATGCTTTAATATTTTTACTCATGCGTTAATGCATTATGAATGCGCGGTTTGTGTGCTGGTGCCACAGTGAAATTTCACCAAGTTGAGCTGGACAGTTAACATTAAATAATGGACATTCACTTGTCAGTTACTGACAACTGTTCTGCTAATGTGCTTGAACATAATGGAAAGAGTACAGAATCGGTGCACCACCATAACTATAACTGGCCGTCATAACGGTAATACTAAACGTTCGAGCGAGGGTTGCACCGATTCCGTAATCTTGCCCTTATACAGCTCAACCCATTGTAAAACTAACTGCAAGGATACAATCTGCTTAACAATCTCTGACGGACTGTGCAGGTCAATAAGACGCTTGTGGATGCGCATCTGGTAACGATCCCAAGTTTTTGATCCTTCACCACATGGAGTCTTCCTTGTTGTAATACGCAGCACTTTGGTTGGCATGCGCACAGGTCCCTTCACTTTCAGTTGCTTGTCCTTTGCACCACGAATGAGGTCAGCACACACTAGAAAACAACGAAGCCACACTGATCCTTCGGCCAGTATCTTACTCCTAAAGTCCACGACACACGACCCGACATTGCCGGCCGACAAAATAATGTCAAAATGACAACTGACATCGTCAGTCAACAATGACGGGTCGTGTGTCGAGGCAACTAGTGGATATTATCAGTATGCATAGTGAATAGAAACATGACAGTTAACAGTTACAAATGACTTAGTTTGTGAATGCTCAGTTGTGTGAATGCTGAAAATTAATATGATGTGCCCAAACAATTAGCATTACACAATTACTACTTTCTTCAAGTGCTATACACAGCAAATATGAAATAAATGAGTAATTTAATGACATCATGACCGACATTTTGGCATGTCATAATTGTTATTAATCCTTTGAATGTACGTTTTAGTGCCTAATTAACAACAAGTTACCTTCTATATATTTCATGTGATGCATACCACAGGCCTGCAGGTGAAACCTCAGAACCTTCAAAGATTCAGACTTCAGAGCATTGTTGCATCACCACTATTAAGCTTTATTTTAACTCGCTAAATTAAGTTAAAATTACGGATTAGAATTAGACTTTAAGCCTCTTTGCACCATCACAAAACAAAACACCAGAAAGCTATCACCAACTGATTAGGCTATCATCATGCTGCTTGTTTACACGAGTCTAAGATAACAAAAATAAACAATCACTATTAAACCTGTTTTTGGTCCTATCTTCAGGTTTAGGTTTAGTAAGGTTTAACGTCCCACTCGTCACATAATAGGTCATTTCGGAGACGAATCTTCCCAGGCAATCAATTGCACTGGTACTGATAATAAAAAGCTAACAAACTAAACAAAGCATGCACCCAGAAACCAAAAAATTAACACAAAA
>Ga0049105_1001742_pt1 | contig 10097 bp, 6 predicted proteins | sample WorMetvaBAHAMAS1_FD_61260 | JGI IMG/M metagenome (GOLD analysis project Ga0049105, IMG submission 61260) | Worm MetaG Olavius vacuus BAHAMAS.1 | ecosystem: Host-associated > Annelida > Digestive system > Unclassified | place: Germany: Marburg | collected 2013-04-09 | reverse complement strand
TACTTCGGAAAACTCGGCGACCGACATCAACTATTTTCTATATTTAGTGATGTCTACCATCATTCTACTAGACGGCTACATTACCTAAATGGTAACAATGTATGCCTGCGTATATTTCACATCAACAGATCACCAAGCTAAATGTATGAGAAATGTACAAACTTACTTCTGAGAACTCAGCATGCGTGGCTCTTTCTGTCAGAAGCTGTTTCCTCCGTTTTCTTCCGATGGTTCTATTCACATCTTTACCGGTGTCGTCTGGAGTTGATGCAGCAACAACGTCGACATCACACTCATCTTCGTCAAGAACGATGTCGTTATGATCCGATGAAATTATATCTATGTCGCTACTTGATGACAAGTGATCCTGCACAAAACAGCAGTCAAAACTGCCACAAAGCCAAATGCTCTGATGATTCTGTGTTGATAATTCTGTGTTGTATACACTGTCACACCTGAACCATAATCACTTTGTGGCACAGGTATCAAAGTATGGTTTTAGCTCTCACGAAGTCCGAGTAAACATGCTATTCAGCAATAACTTCTAGCAAGACTGCGGTTTATTCTTTCTCACAGTTTTAGTACTTTATTTTGTATGTTTTGTGATTTGAACTATATGATAATGATATTGCATGAAGAAAGTTGTGGCGATAGAATAATTGATTCTGACCACAAAAGCTGCGTACCTCATCAGACGAGACAATCTCCACGGTGTTATCTTGAAGTGATGCTGATGCATCAAGTACAGCAGCAGGACGTGGCTTCTGATGCCCACTAATGTTGATGGCACTTTGTTCTGCAGAGTGAACATCTACTGACAGCAGTGCTTCAGCCCCACTCACAACCTGTTCAGCACTGGATGATGCTACGGTCTGACAATCCATGTCATCACTTTGCTGACAAGTACCTCCGAGTTTCTCTTCTACCATGGAAGAAGCACCGGCATCATCTGACAATTCTTCACAGCAACCTAAGGAATTGACGCTGATCAGAGGCTGTGGTGTATGCAGAGCAGCAGTTTCAGTATCTCCTGAGTGTTCGGCAATAGAATCATCTTTAGCAAAACAAAAGCCAGCCAAACTTGGTTCGGTGGTGTTGCCTGAACATTCTACAATTTCGCTCTGCTGACCATCTGTTATTTGTTCCGCCTCAACAACAGCAGAGTCATATGCAGGACTGGAAATGACAGCAGTTGTCTCCATCAGGTCTGGCTGTTCAGTTAAAGCCGACTGTGAACTAGCAATATTCAAGGATGGCGAGCCGACTGACATTACAGGAACTGACAACCGACTGTTGTCATCAATGCCTGCAAATGAGACAGGACACACAGCAGCATGTGAAAGAACAGGAACATCGGACACTGGCTGCTCCACTGATATGCTACTTATGTGCATGTCAACACTCTGTACAGTGTCTGAAGTGGAAGAATGTGAAACCGAACACTGTGACAAGGCAGTGGATGACTGTACTGAACTAGAGTGAACCAAGGACACAGCTGCACCAGCATCCGTCTCTCGTAACTGACAACTGGAAGTGTTCGGTGGCAAACAGTCATCCTCTTCAACAACTATAACCTCAGCAGGCGACCTTGCTTTTACTTTATGAAGGTTTTGCCTTATGTCGGACAAAGATCCCAAAGCTGCATTGAGTGGCTGCCTGCTACCACCAGCAGCTGAATGCACGTCATGTTTAGCAAGTTTGACAGATTTAGGTTTTCTAACAGGCAACATCAGCTTTTCCTGACTATGAGAGTCTGCACACAGGAATGAACTCGGTGACGATGACAAAGACGTCCGTGACGGTTTGGTTGCTGATGTGCTGACTGGCTGACCTGCAGGCTCAGTTTTATTACCTGCTAGTAATCTGGAATCATCAGCACCAGTTGCAGTCAACTTAATCTTTGTACTACTGTTACCAGTTAAAGAGAATGACGAAGACGTTGCCTGTTTCGGACAGACCGAGTCAGTGGATATACCTGTTTGTGAATGACTACATTCCAGATCAGCACAAGTGACAGTCTCATTGGTTGGCTGTGTGACTGTTGCTGGTGACAAAGCTGTCTCTGCATGCTTGCTGGCAAATGGATCAAAAGAACAAGACGTAGACAACTTTGGTTCCACACTTTCTCCACGCTGTACAGAACTCTGTGATGACTTAATATTTTGAAATGATTTCTCTGATGAAAACTTAAGTCTGAGTTTGGTAAAAGCAGATAAGCCAGTTGCCAATGAAGAACGAAGTGGCGAGTTCATCGCCGAACGATCTACAGTTATGCGTATGCATATTGCATGCAGCGTTCGAGACATCATCCTCTTCTGAACGTCGGGAGGAAGAATTTCAGGACGGTCGGACTTTGGTAGGATCTCCACAAGAAAGCCGTCAATGTGCAGCCGCTCTATGGGTGGATAAACAGTGTTATCTCGACACTGCTTTGACACTATCTCCAGAATGCGAGGACGAATCCTGTCCCAACAACAGTTGGACTGAATCTTCAAGAGAAATGCCGAATTCGCTGCAGCTGAAGCAGACGCAGCATCGTTCCTAGAAAACAGAAGATACTGCGTGTGAAATCCGCCCTCTACTGCAGCTATCACTGGACGCGATGTATCTTCCTGTGACCATTTATTACTCGACGTCTCTTGTTTCATATTCAAGTCCACTCTTGTTGATTCTTTCGACAATACATTGTTACTGTTGAGCGCTTGACCCTTGGGATGTCTGCCAGGCTTTGGTCTAAATATCGTTCGGTTTGCTGTATCTGCAGTGACTGGAGGACTGCCAAAATCACAAGGATGCATCTTCTTAGAAGCAATTACACTGGGTAAATTCTTTTGTCGTGACAGACTGTGACTCACTCCTGTTGTAACATTCTTGCCACCAATGGGCGAGATTTCCAAATGCGTCAGCCTGCAATTGCAATTACAATAAGTTCATGCAAGCAGAAAAGGTGTATTTAATGCTCCAGGCTGTCACTGTCTGTTCCCAGTTTTCTTGCCATGTTTGGCTGAAGACTGTGAAATTGTCAACAGTCGTTCTGAGAGATGAGTGGATCAAACTACACCAAATGTGTGAAAGACATGGCGCAATCATCAGTGCTTGAAAAGTTTCTTTTAGCATTCCGATAAACCGCTGAAATTTGAAATGATGAAAGCAAAAACGTGACAGATGAAAAAATTACAGCAAGATTTGGGATACTTTGACTTTATCAAATTAAGGGGAGGGATCAGTCAAATGAATAAGTGAAGTTTTAAAGCTCAGCGTCGAACCCAACATACGATATATTTTTTGGCAGGAAGCCACAACTCAGCAAGCTCCGAAAATAAAAGTCTAGTATAAAAAGTCAGCACAGCAGCAAAACGCAAAGACCTTCTTTGTGGCAGCCTAATAAGAGATACCAACAACAGGGACTTATAGAACACTGCTCTTACAACAATCTCAATTCATTTATCTCAAACAAGTTCCACCCCATCTTTCATCTGCTACAGCAACCATTTCCACTGCCCAACCTTCACTTATGACCAACACACTTTATCGATTAACATGCTCATCTACGTTCACATCCAAAAACTCTTGATGTTTGGACGATGGCATGTGCAAAGCTGCCATAACTGCAGTTATTTCAACTTTATTAGACACTTCACAGTCTAAACCACTACTTCAGAAACAATTTTAAATTCATAACCCATAAAAAGCTTACATAACAGACAAACGCTATGATACTATGAGGACTGCCAAGGCAAAATACATCCAAACGACCTTCACAAAATCAAACCAGTATGCTTGTACTACAAGTACACGATGCAATACCTTGCCCGCTTCGGAGCATAGACAGCCGTCCGAGCACAAGAATCCTGCAGTGGTAAATCCACATCAACATCATTGCCATCATCATCACCAGAAAATGGATTCATATTGTACGCAACATCATCCTGCAAGCACCAACATCAGCATCTCATCGACTTGCACATTGCACAAACACTTTAATCAATCAAACAGTCAACCTGCATTTCACTGAACCATTTTACTCTACAGTTAAATGTACTCAGTCAGTAAGACCAAAGAAAGGCACCAGAGAAAGCAGAGCTGTGCAGTCTGCAAACGAATTCTGTGTAGCCCACCAAGGCCACCGAAGATCTAATACTTATTCGGTTTAGTGTAAAATTTAATTTAAAGCATTTACCGTATGTTACCTATTTACATAATGGACACTAAACTTATGAGTTATTTAGACACAAACATTTCTCTTAATAGCTGTCACCTTTGTTGCATTCACATGTGGTATTGCAATTGCATAATATTTGCATGAAATCTGCAACAAAATTTCTTACAATTTTACATTCACAGACTGGATGATGGTTGTGGACCAATGGTCACTTTGCAGCAGATTACAAGTGGCCTGCATCCTGATAAAGGTTGGACAGCACTGTGTAAAAGAATTTTGTACTTGAATAATCCTACATCAAAGATACTTACAGGATGTCACAAAAACAACAGGACAGTACCATTTAATCGTCATAACAGACTAGAATAATATAAGCATAAATCACGACAGAAAGACACCTTCTAACTCTCTACATTTCCCATTTAGGGGCTTGTAAGATAAAACTGTATTGAGCTACTGTGTTTGGATGCTAACCCTGATGCAACCAGTAACTGAAACAGGTCCCAGCAAAAATCAAACCCTCTTCTGCCTTCATCACTAGGTCATGGCCGGCTGCTCTCCCATCTTCCACCTCAAAAAAATTAATAGACAAATGATGATCACAATTTAAGAGAAACAACTGTGCTCAGTTTTACCAAGTCGACTGCTGAGACTGCAAATAAATAGCAAGAATAAATAACATATTCTTTGTACTTTACCATTAAGTCATCAAGAACACCAGTAATTTAGTACAAACACAAATATCAATGGTAACATCAAAAACATACATCGATTTCAATTTTCACGTATGGCTTTTCTAACGGCTCGCTTGACTGACGGAAATCAAATAGGTTTCGACCAAGACGAGGCTTAGGATGTGTAAACTCATCATCTGGATATCTCCGCATCAGCCTGGACTCCTCTTTTCCACCAACCTAACACAGTCACAACGGCTGCTAGCAGGTTCTTCACTCTGCATTACAACATACTACAGAAAACAGGAAATAAACAAAGAAATAAAAAAGAAACTGATGAGTGATGAGCACAAAAATCTGAGAAAGTCGTAAAGTCCATAAAGCAGTCTGATGGGCACCAGCTATGTATGTTAAGGATTTGCTACCCTAGCCATAAACAGCAGGTGCCCCCTCCCCTAGCTCCTATATGCACAGAATATACAGTAAACCTCACAATGCTATTACCTTGCGGCGTCTGCGTCTGCTGACCGCGTCGTCACTGAGCAAAAAGCTGGCATCATACAGGAACAACGGTTTTTTCATCTTCTCGAAGCCACTAAACGACAGATATTCACGTTCCTTGATGCGGCCACTCTTCCTCACCAGCCCACCGTCGTCAGTGCCGTAGTCGCCGACCATCGCCCGCTGGTCGCTGCGTACATGAAGTCGTGACAGCTCGCGGTGAAGTCGACGCAGTCTGATCGGTGGTTTGGGTGCGGCGGACTGACGAGCCGGTGGTTGGATGACGGACGGCTGGATGGCTTGGATGTCGGGTGGAAAAGGATCGTCGTCGCCCGGGGCCGTGTTGCGGTCGTACAGACTCATGCGACCGGAACGCAGCCGAGTGCGGTAGGCGCACGTACCTTCCAGCATGCAGTCAACGTGACCGCAGTGGTCTCGAATCTCAATGGGCGATGATGGACGCTTGATGCTGTCGCAGATGCAGCCCAGACGACAGAAGTCCTCCGTGCACCGGACGCCTGGAACGAACGGCGGCAGAGCAGGCGCCGGACTGCCAGCGTCATAGGGCGCAGGAGGGTCGGACGAGCGGCATGATCCGTCAGCACTGTGAGTACAGTCTATCAGGAACAAATGACCACACAGCAACACGTGTAGCTTTCACAAACAAGTCTAACATCAACCAATTAACAGCAACACGCGTGTGTCGGTTGCAAATGCGACGCAATACCGCAACAGAAAATTCTCAGTGATGGGTTCAGTTCAGACACACGGCAATAGCCAGAATGTCGCCACTGACCAGGGGACCTCAGTCCTTAACATATTTTGAGCTTTCCCTCGTAAATGATTTCCAATGAAGTCTAATTAAGACTACCAGGTTAATCAATGTCAGTGGTTCAAAACTTTAACGATATGTTACTGCTGGTAATTTTGTATCAAATATCTCAACGTATATAGTATGAGGCAGCCAGTCCCTCAACATTAATGAGCCTTTCCTAATACACACCACTGGCTACCAGCCGTGCAGACAAACATGTCGAGACGAAAAAAGAACCGCAGTGGTTAAATTGTAATGGGACGCAAGGGAACGCCGTTCCCCCACCTCCAATTGTGATTCAAAGCGTTCCCCCACCTCAGATTGTTATAATGCCAGGGAAAGGCACACGGCCATTGTCAGGGGCCCAAACCTAAATGTAGCGTTCCCCCACCTCTAATTTTGCACTTTAACCACTGAAGAGTGAAGAACCGTTAACGTTGACGCTAATGAAAGAGAATGCACTGAATGCAATGGGATTTGGAAAAAAATTCTAAAAAGCTATGACAAAACAGAAAGACTAGTAACACAAGGTAGGTTTTTCCAGCAGACGAACGCAATTGATGCAAAAGGCGGCAACTTGCAGATCTACATGTACAGAGTTACAAAATATCGTCCACCAGTAGAACAGCATATAAACTATACACGACCACTGACGGCGAACGATCGACTAGTATGCCTTCGCCGGAAAGGATGTCGTTGAACCCACGTCCTTCAAAATTCTGTTAGTGCCTTCTGACCATATCTGGTATCGCCGTGACCTTGACCTTTGATCTTTTGACCTCAAAGTGTTATCAGTTCATCTTTGTCCCTAACTGCACCTTAGTTGTAAATCTGGTGGTCTGTAAGGATACTGCGTTCAAAAACTTAATATCACGGACACAGACAGGGACAGCCCGAAAACTAAATGCCTTCAGCGGCTAATAGCTGGCAAAGGCATAAAAATAGTCCATGAGCATTAAACGAATCTAACTGTTATGCAGTAGTAGCTAAAATAACTACAAAAATAATCAAAACATTTAACACGCAAGCTGCATTGCAAAGCCAGGAGTTTCAGAATGGTGGCTGTTTCATCAGCCCCTCATCACTAGGGGAAGCCGGGGGCACATCCCTGTTAAAATTAAAATTTAACGTTTGACGGTGAAATCTGTGAATTTTGGCAGGCTGTAAACAGAGCTTTCAATTCAGAGAAATGGCTGCAAAAATTCTGCAATATGCAGATTACTGATAGAGGGAGTTCTACTCCAAATTTGTGACTGGTTTTGCACAGATCCCACGAATGATTCTGGAGACAAATGGCGGGACTGAAACGTCCAAAAAACGGTGGCTTTGCCAAGCGCTGCTGCGTGCTGTATCATACTTGGTTTATTGCACTTCATAGGTGAGTTGGTCATGGACGGAGCGAGTTGCAGCGCCACGATGGCGCGTCTTGCCGCTGCTTCCGTCAGTCGTGTCAGGTGTATCTGATTAGGACTTTTCACCTGCACTGTCTTGTTCTTGACGCACGGTTTCTCTTTGCTCGACAACTGGCCGCCGTCTTTGCTCACAGAAATTTTCGGAGGAATAACAATAGACTTCGTTAAGTCGACACGCGGCTGCAGATTAGACGAGAGAAGGCCGTGAATGTTTCGTAGAGTTGTCGCCGGCTGCGAGGAATCTACTGAAGTACCGCTGTAACCGGAAGACGATGACTCGGTGGATGAGCTTCGTCGCTTGATGCGGTGGTGAACGTTCGCCTTCGCCTTCGACGCGAATCTACCGTCGAACATTCGTCCGTAGATCTTTCCCTTGCGCGGCTGTCTCTCCTCGTCGCCCATGTTGCCGACACCGCGTCGTCGTGGGTAGCGGCCGACCGCGACCCATCCGCTGTCGACGGCCGACGTCACGGCGTCCTCAGCGGTGGCGGTGAAGTCCAAGCCCAACACGGCCGCGTCGCTCAGCTGCCGCATCAGCCCGTCGCTAAACAACGCATCCGCAGCATCATCGGGCGACTCGCGCGCCACCGACGTCCGTTTCTCCCAGCCCTTCATCTTCGGCAAATACTTGGCCATGTTACCGGCAATACCATACTGGAACTTCTTCGTCCGAGAACTTGCAGGATCTACTCCGGTTTTATACGTCTGGTTGGTTTCATCGATGTGTTGCATTAAAGCGTCCGGTGTTGTGAAAGAGTAGAAAGGGAAGCCATCGATGATGTCAAACTCGACCTCAGACATACGCCCATCTGACCGTTCAGAAGTAGTCATGTGTGTTGACTGTACTGGATCGCCCGTTCCTGACGATAAAGGCGGCTTTTCAGTCTCCGATGAGCTGTTCCACTTCACGTCCAGGTCTTGGTCACCGAGCGCATGAACGCCGCCTTTCTCCGCCTCTGTCGACTTATCCATTACGTCCTTCGCAAGGTATTCATCCAGTTTATCAGACGTAAAGACCGATCTTTGATCATCACCAGCAGACGCCGCCAGTGAATCGAACGCTCTGTGTTCGTCGGTCGACGTATTAGCAACAGTCTTCTTAGCATCAAGTTCAACATCCTGGACGACATCATCAGGTACCCGGGTTGACCCGGGGCCCGACAGTGACCCGGGGCCCATTCTGTCAGCATCAGAAGCACGCCCCGGTACCGACGTCAATAACAAATGCAACAACTCGGGCGAATCGACATCCATGCGACCTGCAGTTCTTGTCACTTTCTGCAGCGACTCTTCAAACAGTTTGCGCGCGTCCATCTTGCGACGAGCGACCATCTCCACGCCGTCGTGACTGTCACTGTATCTCGAGTCGGACATCGCACTCGCTCACAGCTGCACAAGCAATACAACATTTACTCTATGTTTACAAGTAGGCCCGCTATCGCAGGCAAACCGCGCTGCACCATGTATAAGCTCTGGCAAAAATATAAGTGCGAAAAGCATCGCTCTATCCTATGGCATTGACGTCGACAAATGATCATTTCACTGTTTTACGTCACTATCACTGCGGTGCTAACTTTTAAAGTGCTTCACGACAGCGTGCCACGATATCTGGGACCTCTTGCCGTCGCTGACCTGCCCGGTCGGCGAGCTCTGCGGTCAGCAAATACCAGCCGCCTATAGTCGATCGCGCCGCCCATCAAACTGTCTATTGTTGGCCGCCGTGCCTTTCCGGTTGCTGCAGCTCAAGTCTGGAACAATCTGCCAGAGACCGTCGTCTCATCGTCATCATTGCAGACTTTCCGCCGTCAATTAAAAACTCATCTTTTCAACTTTCATATACCCTCACCTGATTTTTTGACCGTTTGATCGGCACTGTAACAGTGGTTATTGTAGTCCGCCTAATGTTCGTTATTTAGGCCTAAAAATCTATGTTTACTTACTTACTTACTTACTTACTTACTTACTTACTTACTAGTGGTTAATTTAGGAGGGTAGTCTGTATATTGAGGACAATGACTAAAAAGGCCATCAGCTTGTGAGGTAAAAATAGAGTGTACCCCGCAGCAGAAATCCTGGCTACGCCTATGCGACAAAAATGTAGGCCAAAGAATCTAATTTTCGGCAACGAATGACTGATGACGACATTCTCAGTTATTCTAGGCTTTAACTGCGAGACACAGAACGCACCACAGCCAAAAAATGTAACAATTCCACAACCTCCGCAGACTGACAATGCATCCACACTTAGAGATTTCAACGCAAATGAATCATCCGCAGCGGAGTTATTGCGATATAAATATGTCCAATTTGGGCGCCGACCACCATCTTGGATTTGACAGGAAGTGGAATTTAACAATTATGTGGCGGTGGCCACCAGCGTACATGTGTGCGCCGCCGCCCGCAATGCGACAGCGTCACGCCAGCGCCGTTGTTCTGAAGAATTGATTTAAAAACAAGTCGCTCTGTTATCGCAGAGAGACCGCGCTGCAGGGTGCGTTATAGTTTTCGCCAAGTAGAAGACTGGAACTGGGAGA
>Ga0049105_1001741_pt1 | contig 10097 bp, 7 predicted proteins | sample WorMetvaBAHAMAS1_FD_61260 | JGI IMG/M metagenome (GOLD analysis project Ga0049105, IMG submission 61260) | Worm MetaG Olavius vacuus BAHAMAS.1 | ecosystem: Host-associated > Annelida > Digestive system > Unclassified | place: Germany: Marburg | collected 2013-04-09 | reverse complement strand
AAAGCAACGGAGAAGGTCGTCACTAACCTATCATTGTTGAGCAGTGAATTGGCAATATCGCGAAACAGTCCAGGATCCTCCGGTGAGAAGAAGCCGCTGGCAATTTCATCAATGCACTGCTTCAGCTCTGCGTTGTTCTCGTAGTAATGACGCGGGTTGTACCTGAACAACATCAACCAGAAGATGCATAACAGAGTTTGGCTCCAGAAAGGACGGCTGATAGGTCTGATTTGATGCCTCTGCATTGAAGTACCATTTCAGCCATTTTGAAGGCCTCTTGTGCAAAAATGGAGACCTGAATGTAAATTATATTAGATTATTTTTGATTTGTCAGTGTCACAGGTACATCTACAGTTATATGTACGGAGAGACATCTGGACCACTTTTATTAGGTCATCAATCATCAGAAGTGGTGACATAATCATGTACTTAGTCTAAATTGGGCTACATCGTGACAGGTTGCTCTGCTAACAAACAGCTAGTTAAGCAACCTGGCCAAAAACGTAGCATAGATAAAAAAATCAACCTGTTCAAGAGTAATACCATGCTCATACTTTCCAGCCTGGTAATTTCTAAGTGCAAATACATTTCATTCTATCTCGACACACATCACCAGACACCACCTACAGGCTGTTTAGACGACAGCTGAAGGGATACCTTTTTCGGGAAGCATCAGCACGGCACTCTGTGACTTCTGATATGCAGCGCCTTACAAAAGCACTTACTTACTTACTTACATAGGCACACAGGCATGCACACACAGCAGACTGTTAGGAGAGAGATACATACCCTCGCTTTGCCAGAGCTTCAACTTCCTCCACTGTCATTCCAAAGATGAACATGTTGTCCTTGCCCATCTCTTCCAGCATCTCAACATTAGCACCATCCAGGGTGCCAATCGTCAGAGCTCCATTTACCTGAACATCAACCACAAAATGGCGTACAAGTACACAGACACCTTTATCGTGGTGCATGCCCCATTCTACGACTCACATATCACTTCCATGATCAACCGGATCAGGCTGGACCTTCCTCACCAGTTGCAGTCCGGTTCTGGACTTACAAACTAAACTGTCAGAAAATACACATGTGGTCAACCACAGACAATGAACCACACTGCAGAGTCGTGCCTACTGACCAGGCTCGCTAATGATGGTCTTTTACAACTACAGTTGGATAATCACAATGTCGAGCTGTGATGAAAGCAGTTTGCAAAATAATGACGGCACACATGCAAGGTGTGACTGTGCAGCAAATGTTGGCTGGATGCTACGACTATAAACTTTACAATAAATAAATTACGTGAAAACACAATACATTGCAGAATCATTTTACGTTGCAGTTACACAACTATCTACAATTTAAATTGACTTCCTTATCTAGAACTGGTAGATTATCGCTACAAGATAACCAAAATCATTAAAATCATAGGTTCACCTATCAGCATAACAATAAAGCATCAATACAGTACATACCATGAACTTCATGTTGCCAGTTCCTGATGCCTCAGTACCGGCCGTTGAAATCTGCTCGCTGAGGTCAGCCGCTGGGATGATTTTCTCGGCCAGAGTGACGCGGTAGTTGGCGAGGTACACACATTTCAGTCGCTTGCCGATGATCGGGTCGTTGTTGATGGTTCTGGCGACATTGTTGAACAGTTTGATGATGAGTTTGGCCATGTGGTAGCCCGGTGCAGCCTGCATGTCACACCTTCATTCATTGCATCACAGCAGTGTGATCCACTCAACGATTAACTCGGCTTTTGATACTCTATACAGAGATTTATATCATAATAATGCATCCATTTCTATAGCACAAAATAAACTGTCCTCAGTTGCGCTCACGGCAGTTCAAACAAATATGTCTTTAGTCTTCTGGCAAAAGTCTGCAGAGTAACGGACACAGAACGAATGTTTGCTGGCAAACTGTTCCACACAAGAGGATCAGCAACCACAAGTGTGCCAAGTACAGTCTTGGTTCTTGGATAGCAGTTGAAAGTGTTTTTCATAAGAGACACTAATATTTTCAGCCTTACATACACTTTCTGCAATTCTAGGGTGACTAAGCCTCCTATCGCCTGAAGGACAATAAAATGAGTCAGCTTTCACGATGATTACATGTAATGCTAACTGGGGACAGTGGGTGTAGACAATTAGCCAATTGCCTAATTTATTCATAGGCACTCCTAGAATATGTAATTTCATTTTGTTGTTGATCATTTAGCTGCGTTCTCTTAGCAAGATGTTACCTTCCATGAAATTTGTGGAAGATAAGGTGCTCGTTTCTGTTACTCTCCGTGACAAATGCTAAAATAATGCAACTCTAAGTCTAAACCTAATCCTAACCCTAATTTCCAGAGCAGACTGATCAGATAAATCGGAGTGGTATTGTCGAACGGTACATTGTTGTCAAATAAATCTGGTTCAATAAAAGAATGCAACCAAACGATCGACAATTACATATTGTAGGGGTGTGCCAGAAGTGCCATGCATAGATTAGGCAACTAGCTAATAGCAGTCTGCTGGAGTACTCACAGCCCAAGACAGTAAGTTGGCTTAGTCTGAATGTCGGCAGCCACGTTTCAGATGAACTGAGTATTAATTCCGGCAATGATTTCATCGTAACAGCACCACAAACATCGCGATATTGCAACTAATTCACAGGACTTCTGCACATCGATCTTCAGCGACAAAGTAGCAGAGTCAGAAAAATCACCGTTTGCTAACATAACCACGCAGAAATATGCTTTCATCGCGTGCAGTCCGGTTACCTTGCCGCCGATCATGATGGTACGCGCAACAAACGGCATGTGAGGGTTCTTCTTGAGTCGGTTGTAGAGCGTGATGATGTGGAGAATGTTCAGCAGCTGGCGCTTGTACTCGTGAATACGTTTCACTTGCATGTCAAACAGCGATGTCGGATCCACCGTCACTTTGTACTCCTTCTCAATGTACTGTGCCAGCTTCATCTTGTTCTCCTGAACAATACCATAAACACAGGCATTTGTATACAAGGCTTTAACCACAAATTTATTTGGGGGGGGAGGTTCTCCCATCCCTTCCTTCCTTGAAATTTCCCCTCTTTCCCCATGCCTCACAGTGGCTCCTCAAATGCAGTTAAGGGATTTCGGGGAGCAATATTAGCTCTCTCAGAGGGGAGGGGAGAATGATACTTGCAGCCACCAGACATGTTCCCTGGGCTCTAAATACACCAAAAAGCATTTGTGGCCAAGCCCCAGCTGCCAATGCATTTTTGGTGAATTCAGAGCCAGGAAACGTCTCTACTGACTGCTAATGTTGTCCTATTCATGTTAAAAATTACAGCAAATGTGGTTTGTTAGCAATAAGTCACTTCTACGTGATCACTTTCTACATTTTATTTTGGGGTGTTTTAACACACAAAATACCCTGCTAGTTGCGGCATTGTTTGTACAGCTCCATGCACAACTATTACACCATCAGCTGTGGCACAGAAATAAGAAAAATTTCTACACAGTTCTCAAAACGAAGATTTCACTATGCACCACAGCCTCAGTCAAACGAATGTGCCTTCAACAGATGCCTGAAGCCCATACAATCATGCGACATTTGTAAATGTTCCTCAGTTAACTCTTTATGACGACCAATAACGAAGAACACATTTGCCACATTTTGGCAATGCATCGACCACAGACATGTACTGATGAGAAACCTGTTTCACTTTCATCAGATTCAGCAGGAAACTCTTGTCATTGATGAACTTCTCCAGCCCCCTCAGCTGCTCCAAGTGAGTTATCCACTGGTCTCCAATTTTCTAGCAGATCACATCAAACACCTACCACTCTGCATAAGGCCAAACAAAGTTGTTTCTAAATGTGCCTATTAATATCACTGATTTATGTACCAGCTAGCCAAGCAGTCATATTAACAGACATGAACCAAGTTGATGATAAATTTTTCCCACAGCACTGGCTAAACTGTTTTTTTTGCTGAACAGATATTACAGGTCAAGGAAATCAGTTACTGCAAGCAAGCATGACTGAGAAAATAATTTAACTGGCTCGCCACAAAGGAAAATGCCAACATTAGCTACATAACATTTATCAAATTTCACTAATTACAAATTTCCCAAAGTTTTTAAAAAATCAAATGTATGATTATTTGCTAGCTCGTGCAGCTCTAACAAACTCACTAAACTTCAATACAGTTTCAAGCCATCACCACAGACAATTCCGCCAGTTGTATTTTCACTACAAGAATACAAAAAATAGTACAGGTAACGCATGAGATACAGTGATCGCAAGTGTCTCTTCATTTCCGCAATGAAAGCAATACGAAGGTAGAGAAACCTCAGCAATCAAGTCAGCAAGGTTAGGATTGCACAGTAGCAGCCAGCGGCGTGGTGTGATGCCATTCGTCTTGTTCTGAAACTTGTTCGGCCACATCTCGTAGAAGTCACGGAAACTGCAAACACATTGCCGTTCATCGTAGCAGACACACTATGACGACGCAGATCACACTGTCTCTGTCAAAATCATTATTAGCATTAGAGTCATGATAACAATAATAATAACAGCAATTGTATAGCGCTATAAAGTCCAAAGATACGGAGGCGCTGAAAAGATACAAAGGTGCTATCATCATACAGAATGCAAAATCAGCCAGCAAAGTTCTGTATTTTACAGGACAATTGTATGGAACAGTTGGCCATTTGCTCCGAGCGACAACCGCCTCTCACATGTTCGGGCAATGGCTGAAGCTTATCTTTTTGGAGAGTGAGAATCCTGATCTCGCACCGTTGTCACGTTTCTGTGATTCTGGCACCACCTAATGTCACGATTTACTTACTTATTTATTGCACTATCAAGAGAATACTGAAACTGCTGGCTAAGTGACAACGGTGTAACGAATGACGACAGATTTCTGCGGCATCATCGTACATTGTACACAATCACACTCATTTGATATATTCACATTGTGGCATATATTTCCTACACCCACACTTGCATCATGCAACAATCATGTAATGGTGCTGCACTCTAATGTCGGCACCCCAACAGGGTGAACCCACGCTACTGGCAATATTCTCAAAACTTTTTAAAATTTCTAATCTCATCAACCACTTTCAACTGTGCGCAAATTAAACCTGCCAGATGGAGTTACAAAGTTTGTGTATTATTCAATAACAATAATACTACAAAATGTTCCTGAACAATAAAACCTGCAATTACAACTAAACTCAAAAGACGAAACACGTCAAAGTTATGCCTTTAGTAATGTTATCAGATTAATACTGATTAAAGAAGCCAAGATGTGCTGTAACATCAGTAATAGCGGTACTAACGTGGTGGCCTTGAGAATTTCCGAGTGAATGGCAGCAACTCCGTTGATAGCGTGGCTGCCGACAATACACAGGTGCGCCATGTTCACCTTCTTCTCTCCACCTTCCTCAATGATAGACATACGACGCATACGATCCATGTCTCCAGGCCATCTCTTCGCCACCTCCTGTCATTCACAATTCAAACCAGAACGCCACAATGGTTAGTTGGTCAGCTTGTGCAGAAGCAGCTGCCAACCGCATAATACAATACAGTACATTAAGTAAGTAACAAGAACGATTAATGTGTCCGACAATAACTGTCATTTCTCATGCACAACAGTAACTATGCAATCAGTACAATACAACACTAGACGGTCTTTGACATTATATTGTCAACCAGAAAAGTGCATTATTAAGTGTATTTCTGGATAATGCTGTGACCTTGACCTTTGACCTTTTGACCTCAAAATGTAATCAGTTCATCTTTGTTCCCAACTGCACATTAGCTGTAAACCTAGTGAAAATACAACAAAAATGACACAGCAAGCAAGATACATTCATTGCTGAAACCACTGCACATACCCACGCAGGGAACCACCACACATACCGATGCAGGGCCGAGGACGTTTAGTATAGGTGGCGCATGGCTACTGTCATTACAGCTGTCACAGGCATGTTTGCAGCAACTAAAAGGTAAAGCAGCTACGCAAAGTCGAAAAAAATCAAAAGTCAACGTACAGCCAAGAATTTGGAGTTGATTTCATAAATGATCTCCAGGTGCCTTGGCAATAACCTCTCCATCAGGTGTACCGGCCAACGCTCCAGAGCTTCAGGCAGCACTGTGTGATTAGTGTACGCACATGACGTGGTCACAACTTTCCACGCCTGCAAAAGCAACAAACGGAACACTTGACATCAACATGACACTTAACAACTGGCAGGTACAGTGTCTTGTGACTTATATACAGAGTTTTTTCAGCCTCATCACATACTGTACCAAGAATCCAAGATGCGTGACAGAATGAGGATATATAGTTAGCTCTTGATACATCAAAAGTTCATGGGACCACGGGTTAAACTTCAAAATATCCAAGGTTCGATATATCCGTCGCAGCAGGCGATTAAGACCGATGGGTGTAGGCTGTAGTGACTTGAAATTTATCACAGCTGGTCCATCAATTAAAATATAGCACAATATTAGGCACTTCATTTTAGTGAATACAGAGAACAATTTTTACAGCACTCCATGAAATGCAGATGTAGTCTAGCGATGAGAATTCTGTCTGTCCGTCTGTCCATCCATCTGTCAAACGCGTGATTTGTAACAACGAAAGAATGATGTGTCCAAATTTTTATACCATACGAAAAGATCACTTAGCCTAGTTTTCTGAGAAAAATGATTGGTGGGGGGCTACCCCTTCTACCTGAAATTTTGGGTGAAACTGACCGCGTTGGTGTGAAATCGCCAATCTTCTATCTATTTTCGCCCATAGCGCATCAGCCTAACACGTAGTGAAAAAAGTTCAATAAACACTAACAGAAAGTCCACTACGCACTTTCGATGAGCCCAAGATGAACATCATACGTTGTCCCTAAGCCCCCCCCCAAAGGGGGGGCTCAAAAATGCAAAGTGTCCAAAAGTTGAACAACAAGCTGCGATAACTCCAAAATGGTATGAGATAGGATGTCAGTTACTATTAATCACTAATAGGAAGTCGCATAGGGCTTTCGATTGATACCGACCTCTATGACCTTGAACGGCATAATAGCCCTTATTTTGCGTTATTTTTCACCGAATTTGATTGCTTTGCTGGCCAATTACGTCACAGTGGTTAAAGATAGACCTATAATGTCCGTAAAATATTGTCTCCCAGTTCCAGTCTTCCACTTTAGGCCATAACTAACCCTCCCTGCAGCGCAGTCTCTCTGCGATAAACTGATGTATAAATGGCACCATACAGTATGGTAAGGTAAGGTAGGTAAGCATGGATTTGTATAGCGCCTCGTCATAAAGACACCTCTAAGGTGCTAAGGCATAGAACGAGTTCTCAAGGGATCTCAGTTTTACCTGCACACCCCATATTCATCGGCTAACGGAATCAACAGTACCTGCCTTTTCATTCCCAGCCGAAGCTGGTCCTCATTTACCAACCCCAGAGGGATGGAAGGCTGAGTTGGCCTGGGTGGCTGGTTACATACCGAAATAAATGTCTGGCACCGGAAACTGAACCTGGACATGGTCATCCATCACAGTACTAACCAGGCCCGATGTAGGTTAACTTCATTGATTGAGACCAACACGCTAACGCTACACCAGACCGCCACCATATGGGACACGGACATCACCTGGACATCTTCCTTCTCAGACATGCCCGAGTTACCACTGTTTAAACATTAGAAAACTTGCTAATGCGACCAACTTAGAGTTGAAGCTAGGAACAGGGTTAACGAGTTATCATTTAAGTAGTAGTAGTCAGGGAGTAATGTCCTAAGTGGGAATCATCAGGAGAAATGTCATACACCTGTACAGTACACCTGTTAGTTGGCAGTCCAACAACACACCTGGTCCCACGGGAGTTGTTCAATGTCAACGAGGACTCGCATCAGCTCTGGAACTGCCATCGACGGGTGAGTGTCGTTCAACTGAATCGCGACCTACAACGACGAACACAAACACCAGTCAGTTCTCCGATAAGTTTAGATCCTGTGACCTTCAATTCTGACCTTGACCTGATGACCCTGATATACAAACTTGACCTGCATGCTTCAGGTCATGGCATTCAAAATTTGATGCCCGTCCTGTTCGGACGTTCCTCCTGTAACCTTGACACAATGATCCTGCTATATGAATCTGACCTGGAGACTCTGCACATCAAAAATAAACTAGTTTCTAGTTTAAGGCTTCAGAAGTTGCAGCATTACATACGGCCACACAGACAGATGCAACTGAATGCATTACCATGCTGAATTCGAGAGTGGTAACTAGAGGTTTGCTGACAAATTTAACTGGGAACGGTGTAACCGGCACTTAAGACGGATGAAATATGGCATCTGCGTGCCATAATACCCATATCCAAAATAATGGAACAAATCATTAACGCAGGACATACACATACAATGCCACAAGCAACAAACGTAGTGTCTACCTTCTGTGCAAACATGTCAAAGTTGGTGCGTGTGGCGCCTCGCACGCCGAATTTGGACGTCTTGAAGCGCCTGAGCACATCTTGCAGGGTTGCAGCAACAAGGAAATACTCTTGTTTCAGACGCAGCTCCTTGCCTTCAAAGAACTACAAATGTGGTACAAATGATGGATTATGAGACAATAAATAGCATAAAATATGACATTTCATTGAAAAAAATTCACTACATTGACGTCCGACATTCACAGCTGGCGTCAGTTGTGCCACTCAAGCCATGACATTCTCCAAGTCAAAACTGCCACTGTTGCATCTCACCAAATACTGTCGGTAACTGCTTGTGAAACCTAACACAGGTCTCCAGTCTTAAGATAAGTGTGCAGAAGCAAAAGACATCATATCTGTAGTGATCTCCATGCCCACTGTGGTTCACTCTTGTGTCATCTTGCTCACGATCACTTGCAAATCTGGCTCAATTTTGGAATCGTGCTACTCATTTGCAAGTCTCACACCAAGGCTAGGACTAGTGTCTTCCACCTGATTAACATCAGTTCACATTGTGAAAGAACATACATTAAAATAATACAGATAAAATGAGTCAACAAAACAACAAAATAATATGTCTTCATTGGTGAAATGTTGACTGGTATGCCTGTGCCGGAAAGGTAAATTTTTGAACAAGTATATTTTTACCACATTTGGTCTCGTCGTGACCTTGATCTTTGACCTTCTGACTTCAATCTCTGACCAGTTCATCTGTGCCTCTAACCAGTTCATCTGCGCCTCTAACTTGCTGTAACTCTCACAAGCGGTTTCTAAGATATGCCTCCCACAGTGCTTCTAACTATATTTATGGTTTATTTATGGTAAAACTGTGTGATCCATGCCTGAGCGCTTTAAAGTGGTTTGTATACAATGCAAGGTGCTATACAAGTGCTCAGCTTTTTGGTCGAACTGTGACCCTGAGCTCTGGCTGATCGACCTCGCAATCTAATCAGTTCAGCTTTGTCCCAACAACCTAAGTTGTAAATTCAGCAAAATTCCCACAAGTACGATATCATGCTAACAAACTTTATCATGCATGGATGGATGCACGGAAAAGACAGAAACAGGATGTCTTTGGCGGCTAGTAGCTCACGAAGGCAATTGCTTACTTACTTACTTACTAAAGCTCTGCTGCTTTCTGTACAGCTGGTAAGCACATTGTCAATAGATTATGCCCGATTAGTTAGCAAATTCTAAAAGTTAATAAGGAAAATCATGCTAGTGTAAGATGCCTGCAGCCAAAACAACAGTTCTCACATTGTCATTCGGATACAGAACACGTGAGATATTCTCGGCCAAGTTGCGGTCACAGACGGCTTGAATGTATTCACCGCTGTTAACTGTAAGCATTGCAGACAACTGCCATTTAGTATAACAGACACTGTATTACTTTAAAATTATCTCAGAAATAACAAGAAGCTCAGCTATCGCAGAGAGACCGCGCTGCACCCTGTTTAAACTTTGGCTAAATATAAGTGCTTAAAGCGTGCGTCTAACAGTGCTCTATGTTACGGCGTTGACGTCGACGAATCATCATTTTACTGTTCTACGGCACCATGTTGGTACTTAATGCAAAATTAAGCAGCATTTAGGCGTTAATTTTGGAGATAT
>Ga0049105_1001740_pt1 | contig 10102 bp, 4 predicted proteins | sample WorMetvaBAHAMAS1_FD_61260 | JGI IMG/M metagenome (GOLD analysis project Ga0049105, IMG submission 61260) | Worm MetaG Olavius vacuus BAHAMAS.1 | ecosystem: Host-associated > Annelida > Digestive system > Unclassified | place: Germany: Marburg | collected 2013-04-09 | reverse complement strand
AATAAAAATATAAAACAAACTTACAAAGGCGGTTTGCACTTTACAGTGATCTGTTGTACGAATAAATGCATTATAAATGAACGTTACATTCCAGAACATCAAAACAAGTTAAACATCTACCGAAAAAAAATTCGTAAAATTCGTTAAATTTTAAGAATGAAAAAATTCGTAAAATTCGAATTCTCGATCTATGATAAAAAAACAAGCAGTGGACAACTAAAATAGACTGATAATAATATAATAGTAATCTTTTTTGTTATGATTAAGACACACCGCTCAACCTTACAAGGATTAAACAACAACCTGTCACGCAGGACAGCAACAACAACCAGGTTTAGTACCGGCGAGTAGCCTAAGCAGGCAAATACAAACGACGCTAAGTTGCTAACAGTCCAATCTGGAACGCCCGGCCTTCACCTCGTATTCACCAGATGGCCCCACCTGAGCGAGGTAACACACGTGATAACAGCTTACTACTTAATTTATCGACCCCAAAAGGATGAAAGGCTGAATTGGCCTAGTTGGTTGACCTGGATGGCCCTGGACCTGGATCAGTGTTCGAGAATACGTATTTTACAATTTTTTTTCAGATTTAAAAACAACCAGACTTCTTAACGTTTATTTTTGAAATGGCGTATCAAAAAGTCAGTCTCTAGCAAAAGTTTAGTCGTCAATCCGTCGAAACGAGTTCACATATACTTCGCTCAGTGATCACTGTAATTCAGTTATACCAGCACCCCGAGTGCGATCCATTCTGAGCCATTGCTGAACATTATTATTATTATTATTACATGATTTATATCGCGCCAATCTCGAGAATCGAGTCAGAGGCGCTGCTCAGAGTCGGAACAAATTACAAACGCGACCAAAGAAAATAATTTTGGCCTCAAATTCCTGCTGGTTATGGGGACTTATAGGCGTTTATCACACACAGTTCTAAGTTGCAGTTTCTTGTGTCCACATTTCTGAGGAATATGTTTGATGTTGGTGACTTACCGGTACTGACTTTCGGTAACTGTGTATTAAAGACCGTAGTGATTAAGTGGTCTGTTTAAGTTTTTACGTTTTTTTTCAAAATCCAAATAAACCATTACTTTTTAGTTTTTTTTTGAGTTGTTAAACACGTTTTGTCGAACACTGACCACAGTGGTCATTATAATTATGGCCCTTCTAGCACAACTTGGGCGAGTTGGTACCATAAACAAGAGGGTGCAAACACAAATTTCTTTTACTGTGTTATTGTAATGTAAATTCACTGAATCAATTACTTGCCTGATTACTAAGGGTACTCATTACTTTTCTAGTACAAGTGAGTGAATGAATAGTTTCTTAATAGCGCATCAGCACATATTAGGCTATTTAGTGCCTTACAATGGTGTGGAAGATGCGTCTATCTAAGTACAAACCAATGAAGACTTATCAGTGGTGTACATTAACTACGAAAATTGTATTACTTTATTCTGCAACATTTTACAAACTATTTTTTATCACAGCTGCTGTCGCTACAGCAGTTAATGCAGCTCAGCAATAACTTACCAACAGAACATAAGTACTTGAACAGAGGCATGCTAATCATCAATTTCCTAGACCTTACTATGTTTCTGATGCTAACTAAAGCCATCTGCTAACTGTATTGTATGCTCTGTGTTAACACTGACAGACAGTTCCGGGACTGTTCGGTTGATATTCTCCACAGATGCCCAAAGATATTCGTCAATTGTTTGTTCAGTGCAGCGAGCAATGAACCGGACGAACGGCCGAATGTCGCCATCATTAGCTTTCTTTAGATGTTCATAGTACTCTGCTCGTCGTTCAACTGGGATAATGATTGGTGGGTAACCGGCTTGCATCAGAATCAAATTCATGAGAAGTCGACTAGTGCGGCCATTGCCGTCGTAGAACGGGTGTATATGAACCAGTCGGTAGTGGGCAAGTGCTGCCATCTCCACAGCATGAAGGCTGAGAGCGTCCTCAGAATTGAGCCACTCAATAAACTCAGCCACTAAATGTTCTACGCGGCTAGCATCAGGTGGAATGTAATCTGCTACAAATACCTGAAAACATGCAGTAAAATTTTTGTGCAAATGATCCAAACGCCTATCAATAATTCAAAATCAACACTCAGAAGCATCATCAGCAGGAGTACTTGGACAGTGCAGACCTCCACCAAGGCAAATCCAATCCGGATCAAAGTCCAGATCCGGACTTCGGATTTGAATGACTTCCAAAATTTAATGCGGACTTCCTTGTCCAAAAACACATCCGTCATAAAATTTTCAAGAAGATCCTATCAGTTCTTCCAGAGATATGAGCCAACTGCAGAAAAATGTCCTACCTCGCAAAACAATCTTAGATAAAGATCCAGATGTGGATGACTTTTATGTTTACCAGGTAATCAGTTCTTCCTTCTCCAAAGATAAATATCGGGTAAACTTTTCATGGAGATCCAATCAATAGTTTTTACATGAAGTTGCTGATATACAGACAATTAAAAATGAAATGATACACGATATGAGTGAGCAATTTTTATGAACAAAATGCAAAATTCACAATAGGGCTCATTGCAGCAAGTCACTGCTAAAACGGGTGACTTCCTTTCCTTCCATTTTGGGGTGACCGTGATCACAGAGGCTGGTATATCAGCCCAGTCAGTGCTGAGGCCGAGCTACTAAGGTACGACCCATTGCACAACCCGTGTAAGTGCTAATTGACTGTGCATCAATGGTGTGCAGGCCAACTGCGGTCAACTGATTATCCAACTCTGCGCTCAAAGAAACAAGAACTCCAGGAAAAAGGCTTCAATACTCAGGCTAGGAGCCTGGAATGTGCGTACTCTTCTGGACTCTGCTGAGCGCCATGAAAGAAGAACCGCAATAAGCGGACGCAAACTTGCACGCTACAACATCGACATTGCCGCCGTGAGTGAGACGAGGATCTCTGGAGAGAGTGAGTTGGTTGAGGTCGGTGCTGTCTGGCTATACATTCTTCTGCATTGGTCAGCCAGAAGGTCAGCCCAGACAGGCAAGCGAACCTCACTGGTGTCACACTTGGAGGTAGCACCTCGTGGCATCTCTCCACGTCTGATGACCATGCAGCTGAAGCTCAAGCACGGGTACAGTGCGGTATTCATCAGTGCTTACGCTCCTACACTGGTCGCTCCCGACGATGAGAAGGAAGCCTTCTATGAGTCTCTCAATTCAGCCATCCAAGTCCGTGCCCTTCAAGCATCGACTTTTCATTCTCGGTGACTTTAATGCAAGAGTTGGACACGATACTGTAACTTGGCCGAGAATTCTTGGACCTCACTCAGTTGGCAAGAACTCAAAACGGAACCTTGTTGTTGCAAACATGCTCGCAGCACGAAATTGCCATCAGCAATGGCTTTTTCCAGCTAGCCAACAATTACAATACCACTTGGCAGCACCCACGTCAGCTGTGGCATACCCTTGATCATATCATCACACGTCAGAGAGATATCAAGGACGTCCACATCACCCGAGATATGCGTGGTACAGTGTGCTGGTCTGATCACCGTTTCCTACATAGCGTGGTTGTTCTTGACCTATGTCCACCGCAGTGCCACCGAGCTGTTAGACGCTGTAATCTGGACGTGGCCAAACTTCGTTCTGAAGAATGTCAACAGCACCTACAAGAAACTAAGGCAGAAAAGTTGCAGCTGCTGGAAGAGCAACCAGCCGGCAGCAGTGTCGAGGAAAAGTGGTCCAACGTCAAGGATATTACATACAAGGCAGCCTTAGAAGTGCTCGGGTACACCGTCTCCAAGCATAAAGACTGGTTTGACGATCAAGACACAGCAGCTTGTGCCCCGCCAGATGCCATGCACTCTGCTCAGTTGCTGTGGACTGGATCAATGACAAATCCAACACAGCCAAGAAATCAGCGTATACCAGATCTAAACAGCAAGTGCAGGTGAACTTGCACGAAATGAAGGAACGCTGGTAGAGAGAGTTCCAAGGCTGAGGAATTAGTCTGCTGCTGACCGTCACGACATGAAGGCATTCTATGCAGTTCTCGAAGCTGTGTATGGACCACGTGAGACCGGCTCTGTACCGGTGAAGTCGTTAGACGGCTCCCTCATCATAGATTGCAAGAAGACACTAGCATGCTGGATCGAACACTCCCAATCTGTCCTGAATCAAAAATCCGTATCTGATAGCCAAGTACTATCTGAAATACCGCAGTGGAACACAGCCCTCATCTAGATAACACTCCGACCATGGACGAAATTCAACATGCTCTGCAGCATATGTCTTCTGTAAAGGCTCCGGGAGTAGATGGAATCCCTGCTGAAGTACTAAAGCACGGTGGCTCTAGCCTAATCACTCATCTTACCAACCTAATCAGCAAGACCTGGGAGGAAGAACTAGATGCACTGTGCATGTTTACAAGCGCAAGGGAGACCGCACCTATTGCGACGATCGCCGCAGGATCTCTCTTCTCTGCATTACAGGCAAAGTGCTAGCATGTGTCCTGTTGAACCAGTTTAATGGGCACGTTCACAGCATCATACTTGAGAGTCAGTGTGGGTTCCGAGCAGGACGAGGCACCATGGACATGATCTTCACGGCCAGACAAGTACAAGAGAAGTGTCAAGAACAACATCAGGACCTCTACATCACCTTCATAGATCTGACCAAGGCCTCTGACTCGGTTAATGGGCAAGGACTCTGGCAGGTGCTGCGAAAAATTGGGTGTCTGGACAAGTTTGTGAAGATAGTTGAATCTTTCCATGAAGGGATGCAAGGTCAGGTTATTGATGGAGATGAGCTGTCTGGCATGTTCGCAGTCACCAATGGAACCAAGCAAGGTTGTGTTCTAGCTTTGCTGCTATTCAGCATCTTCTTCTCGATGATGCTGTTGACAGCATTTAAGGACTGCAACCTGGGAGTTCCAGTACAGTTCCGCACAGACGGCAACGTCTTCATTCTGTGGAGGTTCCAGTCCCATATAAAGACAGTTCTGGCCGTGCTCAGGGACCTCCTTTATGCTGATGACTGTGCGCTTATAGGCCACTCACTAGATGATGCCCAACAGCTGTTTGATTGTTTCCATGCTGCAGCAGTCCGTTTTGGGCTCACAGTCAGCCTGAAAAAGACGGAAGTTATGTTCCAGCCAGCCGGTCATTCTACAGCTGCACAGCCAGTCATCAAGGCTAGAGACACGATCATCAACGCTGTGGACAGGTTCTGCTACCTCAGCAGCATTCTCTCCTCAGACGCTCTTGTCGACGACAACATCAGTACTTGGCGATCCAAGGCCGGCTCTGCCTTCGGCCAGCTCTCTAAGCATCGTTGGAACGATCATGGCATCCGAATGGAAACTAAAGTTGCCGTCTACAAGGCAGCCGTCTTGACTTCCCTACTCTACGGGTGTGAGTTGTGGGTCCTGTATCGTCGACACGTCGCAAAGTTAGAGCAGTTCCACATGTGTTGCCCACGGCGAACTGCCCATGTCAAGTGGCAAGACCACATACCAAATACTGAAGTCCTGCAGATCTGCAGCATAAATCTGGTATTGAAGCCTTTCTGATATCAGCCCAACTTCTCTGGACTGGACACATCATCCGTATGAGCGAGAACAGGCTGCTGAAGCAGGCTTTCTACAGTCAGTTTGAACATGGCACACGCTCCCGTGGTGGGCAGCGGGCGGAAGAGATATAAGGATATACTGAATACAATCTGAATGCATGCAGTATCGATCAGAAGGAACTTGAGACATTAGCAGGGGACAGATTATTGTGGCGTGCAATGTGCAAAGCTTCAGTGCAATACTTCAAGTCAGAACAAGTCGCAGAGCTGAAGAAGAAACGATCCCTACGTAAAGCAGGTGGGAGACTGGGAGCTGGCGGCTTTACTTGCATCACGTGTGGCCGCATCTGTGCTTCTTGGATTGGTCTCTACTCACACCACCAAACTCATCCTCATCCGTGACCGTCGTGTCGACGGCTCAGTCCATCACCATCACAATGGTATGTTAGACTGCCCTGGACAGGGTAGGCGTGCATGTGATGTGTATCAAATGAGGGATCTTATACTGTTTGTTTATAGTGTCCAGCCCGGCCGTAAGTTTCAATGACTGCTGGATTTTGTATGCCATACACCCGACAGGTACACCATGCGACCTGAGTTCCGCCCGCCTACCCAGCCAGGTCATAGCGTAGTTGGTGCTATGATGACCTCGATGTGGTGCATAGCCTGCAGCCATCTGCTATCTAACAGCCAACACTCAGTACAGCTCAGGCGCCCTTATTCCTGGGTGTAACGACTGTCACAGTTTAGACAGGACACAGGCAAACCCTTTATACCTGTCCGAGAATTGAATCTGAGCATGTCCCGCTAGCACAATCGAGCTGAAAAACCCCCTTCCAGACCTGGAGTTGAACCCAGGCCGGCGAGAGCTCTCAGCTCGTCAGCCCAGCAGTCACTGTGGTTTTGCCCACTAAGCCACGAGCACAGGCAAAATAGGTGACTATGCAGAAACCCGACAATGAAATGCTGCAAATCACAGATATTGCTAACTGCAGTGATGACTGGATAATATGCATTTGAAACTTTTGTATTCTGGTACGTAAAAGTGACAGCAAAGATGTCAAAATGTGTACCATTTCAGCCAACCAAGCAACAGCTGTCCACTACGGTGGCGACGCCTTGCAGCAGGGGAGTAAAGGCAGGTATGGTTCACGTGTGGGTGGCAGGTAAAACTGTGTGATCCCTTGTTACACACGGGCCGTATCCGAGTGCTTTAGAGATAAGGAGCTTACATATTAAGCGTTATATAAATTCAGCTGTTTACTTTATTTTACTATGCAACTACTGCAGTTGACCATATGCTGGAAAAATGTACACTATGTAGGCGTAAATCATATGATACTCATCTTCTCCAAAGCCAAGATGTATCATTTCTTAGAAAATAAATGGTATTGGCAATAATCTCACATAAAACTCTTCCAAATAAACAGGCATCATGTTTGTAGCTGATATAAAACAAAGTCAGTATAGTAACTCCTCCACAACTTGCTCATTGCAGGCCCCTAAAACACGGGTAGGTAAAATTTGTTCAATGACTGAATCATCAGTAACTCAGTCGAGCACTAGCCAATTCTGATAAAATTTGGCAGGCTGGGGCAATATGGGTCCCTGGAGGCCACAATGTTGTGAACATCCATTTCAGGTCAAATACAAGATGGCAGATGCCCCCGAATTCGACACATGAATATCACAATAACTTCGTTGTGGATACTTCTAATTTTGCTCAGATTTCATGTATGTGTGCACTACAGGCCTGCAGAGGTCGTGCAGTGATTGAAATCCATCCACCATAAAATGGTAGGTGGGGTCAGCCCCCAAATTTTCAACCTTAAAACAGCTATAACTCCACCACAGATTGGTCAATTTTGCTAAAATTTTGTATGCAGGTGCAATGTCAGTCTGCAAAGGCCACAAAGTGATTGAAATCAACTTACCATGGAAATCAAGGTAAATTGCTATAGCTCTGCCGTGGATTGTTCTATTTTGCTAAAGACTAATATATTGTTCGATCATGTCACAGCCAATACATTACAAATGTTCGAGGTCAAAGCATCAAAGATCGAGATCACAGCATAATGTAAGGTATGAACAGCAAAAAGCGTTGTGCATCAGGAACGTATACGTTGACTGACTTCAAACTCAGTACCGGTATGGACCTCATAATGAAAGCAGATGCAACGTCGGGCGGCCTTCAAGTTGCAATGCTTCATAACTGCCACCCTTTTTTAGTTTATTTATCTTTTTTGTAGCCTGGACCATGATTCACAGTAATTAACTACAAGAAGCTAATCACTAGAAGAGACAGTGAACATGAACTTTTTTACGACGACATCGTACACATACTACAAAATAACAACACATACTGCTCAATGTTAGCTAAAGTTTACAAAAATTTCATCATGGTAAAATAAGACTTGCAGTTGAATTTGAAAGTAGTAATCAGTAAGTAATATTGTAATGATGGCATCCGGTCACATGCGACCGCTTATGCATAACGCACTCGCTCTTGGTAACCTTCGCGAATATCGCAATAAATATTCTGCCGCATAAAGTGTCGGTGTATCTGCAACCACTTTTACATATGGTAATGTGCTGGGAAAGCTAATGAATTCGGTGAAATAATGCATGGCAACAGCCATTACGCCGTTCAAGGTCATTCAAGGTCACCAATTTTAGTACCAATCAAAAGCTCACATACGACTTCCTATTACTGATTAATACTAACTTACTTCCTATCTTGCACCATTTTTAAGTTATGGTCCAATTTTCGCTGGGGAGAGAAGAGTGCCTCACTTTAACGCTCTCGCTCGGGGTGATCCCCTGTCAACATAGCCGTAAAACTTGATTCTTTGGCCTACATTTCTGCCGCAAAAACTGAAAAAAGTATCCGTGTATCTCCAACCACTTTTAAGTAATCCAATCGGAAAGCTACCAAATTCAGTGAAATTACGCAGAGGTTACAGCTATTACACCGTTCAAGGTCATTCAAGGTCACCGATTTTGGTATCAATCGAAAGCTCATATGCGACTTCCTATTAAAAATTGATACTAACTTAGCTCCTATCTTGCACCGTTTCCGAGATATGTCGATAGGTCCAAAATTGCTATATTTGGCTAACCATCTTGCGTTTAATGCCCCTGACGGAGGGGTTCCCCTGGGACGATCTCCGTAAAATTTTACCTGGATGTCAACAGATCACGTCACGTGAACCTGAGTTCACGTTCGCTAATAACTAACTAAAATAATTTTCAGAACTAAAACTACATAAACTAGAAAATGTGGCAATTGCGAATGCATTGCAACTTCAGGCTGCCCACCAAGTTTGACCACGACAACTTAACTGTGTCTGAATTATAGCTTTTTTGATGCAGACGCTGGATAAATTGTTGAAGCTTTACCTACGACTGAACCTCTGGAATACATTTGATCGCCATCCACAGCACGGCTGCTGAGTGCGGCGTATTGATAAAAAAGAAAAGAAAGAAAGTTCATCAGTAAAGCTTAAGGCCTACCAGCTGGGCGGCCTAACAAGTAGCTCACTCTGTGACCTCGACTTTTGACCCATTGAGCTTGAAAGTTTGTGGAACATCAAGCGTCACGTGGTCAAAGACTGCACAAAATTTGAGTGAAATCACGCAATCCCCAGCTGAATTATTGATAATTCTGCGAATTTCTTTCTGCACACGTTATGTTACGCTGTAATCTTCACCTTTGGCCTCTTTGACCTTTCGCTTCTACAGCGGGTGTCGTGTGTTTGAACTCTATACAAAATTTGAGGGAAATCGAATAATCCACAGCTGAGTTATTGATGATTTAGCACATTTTGCCGTGCAATTTTAGGGGGGGGGGCACGTCTGACAGACAGTTCTCAGGGGTGCATGGACTCAACTTCACCAAACTTGGTGAGGACATAGAGCGATCATCGCAGCACTGCACTTTCGTTTCAGAGTTTGGATATCTTGTTGCATTTTCAAATGCGGGCGGCTCAACGTACTTTTTGACACTCTTTGAAGATTAGGGGAAGGGTGGGTGAGATCTCTGGATGAACTGTTGAAGCTTTACCTACGACCAAACCTCTGGAATACATCTGATCGCCATCCATTTTTGCATGGATAGTTTGGCCAATGAATGCCTCACAACTTTGTTGCTGACAGTTGTCACACAAAGAAACTTTGTAGCAGACTTTTTTTCACTAAGCAGGGTGTCTACAAATCCAGCCTAACAAATTTCCAGGAGATTTCCAGGACACGTTTAACAGATTTCCAGTAGATTTTTTACATTGATCGAGCCTCCTTAGTATTACAATTATACGTACAATGAAATGGCAAGCTGCACTATATCAATGCATATACAAGTATGAATTCTGAAATGTTTTCGTATGAGCATGTGATGATGAGCTCCGACCAACGCTCATCACTGTGCCATCCATCCAAAAAAATTACACTGCTGATTATAAATTTTTCCAGGAGCATCAACAAAAATCCAGGAGATTTCCAGTATTTCCAGGAGGAATTTCAAATTCCAGGAGATTTCCAGTATTTCCAGTATTTCC
>Ga0049105_1001739_pt1 | contig 10109 bp, 9 predicted proteins | sample WorMetvaBAHAMAS1_FD_61260 | JGI IMG/M metagenome (GOLD analysis project Ga0049105, IMG submission 61260) | Worm MetaG Olavius vacuus BAHAMAS.1 | ecosystem: Host-associated > Annelida > Digestive system > Unclassified | place: Germany: Marburg | collected 2013-04-09 | reverse complement strand
TACGTTGAGAATGGTAATCCTGCATGCATAGACCTACTGATGAACTCTGAAACAGAACAAAAATAGGTCAGTCTGACCTAGTTTACTGGGTTTATAGGCAATCATAGAATAATACCGATATAGCAGTGCTGCCAGCTGAGCTTCACAGCCCATGGGCTGCTTGGTTTTAATCAGTAACAGTTTAACAGCCCCAACACAAACCATCATTGTAATAACTATCTCATTACCTTATGTCATACTGTTATTCAAAACATGCTGATAGTGAATTGATTTTACAAGTTTTTTTCTTTCAAGTAACTAATGTATATGGGGAAACTGGAAATTTCAAGTTTCAAATTCTAGAACTCAGCTCTGCATCTGTCCTAAGACAGACGCAGAAACAAAAAGATTTTGCATGCAAACACGAAAATAGCTGTAGAAAATATGTCGACAGTTCTGTATCACAATGTCATACAGGTAAAGGTAAAGGTAAAGCCAAAGTCCTATACTCATAGGTCGAGCATACGGGGCCAGAACTGATCCTGGTACTAGGCAGTTAGCCTGCACGTGATTGTACTCGTAAAACCGGTGGCTGGCTGCCATTGCCTTTCATACAATGTAGAAATCTACATCTATAGCTAATCTGATTGAGATGGACTGCAAGGGGAGATGATAACATGTAAATGAAAAAAAGACAATGTAACGCATATCTGCACAGTCTAAAAACAATATATTACCAACAGACAAATACATGTACGTCATTGACTGAGCGATAAAATCACAACGTTATATTGACAATGTTTGCATTGCACTGAACACGCAGCCTTCTATGCGTACGAGGCAGCCCTAAGTAAGAAAGTAAACACTACTTTTTGCACCTGTGATTTCCCCTCTGTCTGGATGACTGCTTATGTTAACCATACAGGCTAATGTTTCTGAACAGGGTTTATACCAACATTTCAGCACCATTTTCCAGGACTTTTCAAGGTAATAAAAACACCAAATTCTGTTTTTTCAGGACTCAAGTACATGTGAAAATATTGCACCTGAATAAGTCAATGAAAATTCATTACTTAACCATTTTTGCAACATTGTAAGCAATACCTAATAACACAAAAGTTGTTTGTTGCTACTAAGTTACCAGTAAATGTGCTAAAACCGAACATACATTAACTGTAAACTTGTCTGATACCTGGAGCTACGCAGCTTTTCACTGAACAGCAATTGGTAAAGCCACACAATCATTGTATAATTTCAGGACTACTGCATCCCATTTTCCAGGACTTTCCAGGGTTTTCCACGCCTGGATATTTTAAGTTTTAACTTCAAGGTCTTTCCATGGGTCTGTCTGCACAAACCCATTTGAAAAAGTTACGCGAAATCTTGATGTGTTGTTTCCAGGCTCTATGACAAGTGTACAGTCAAAAGCATGCTACAACTACTGCCGGCAGAAAAATCCACATTTTCATCTACTTCCAACTAACAGCACTCTGATGCCCTCGAGTTTCAGTGAAATACCCTACAACAAAAGACAGCTGTCATGATTTGTTTACACTAGTTCCGAGCGCTAAGCACTTAGTTTCTCTAATAGCTGACCTTGTTACATTAGCCGAGTTTAACAGTGACTGGACATATTACATATGGCAGACATATGGGATGGTCGCTGGCACAGATATGCAAGCATCTAGCACCTTAAATGGTGTGGAGTGTGCCATGTAGGAGATACTGGGTGGTAGGCTATATGATTGCTGCTGGCTGCACTGCAACAACCATTTAACGTACAACGGACATCATAGTTACCCGCCTCTGACAGACACTGACAATGCTTTCGACATTCAGTGCAAGAGAGTTTAACTGCCTGCAACACTTCTGTCTCTATGAGGTAAATAGGCTGCCCGATTTTGCAGCCAAATCGACAAAATACAATAACTCAAAAACTACAAAGGACATCAATGTCAAATTCTGAGAGCATTTTCACACGAAGCAGTTTTGTGGGTGGTCCAGCATGCCAAAATTATTCAATATGGCAGATGGCAACCATCTAAAAAATCTGTGAAATTGCAAAAACTTAGCGTGCATTGACCTATTCTGCAGCGAGGGCATGTGTCGTAAACCAGAACCTGAAGTTGAACTGAGACGCCAGCAACTGTCATTTTAAATTTGGTGTACAGGGCATATCTCAGCTCTGGATCCAAGTATCTGTGCCAAATCTGGCATGTGAGTAAACATTGGGGTCCCAGAGTATATGGAATGGTCAAAATTAACTTATGTCTAATACAAGATGGCTGATGGTGCCCACACTGAAAACAGATGAATCACAATAACTTAGTCACAGATTGTCCAGTTTGCCACAGAAAAGCTGTTAATGGACGCCACTTTCAATTTTGTTTCCCGGGCATATCTGGGCCACAGATCGATATATCTGCACCAAATTTGGTAGAAAATGGGGTACTGAGGTCACAAATGGTCATATTTCACTTATGACCAAATACATGGTAACGTGAGCGGCCACACTGTGAATGTTTAAATCATGATAACTCGGGTGTTTTGTTTCCAATTTTGCTAAAATGTAGCATGCAGGTGCATTATGGGTTCCTGTATCTGACCTCACGATCAAAACTGGAACTAGAAGCAGAACTAAACTGACAGCTAATCAACCTAGTTTTTTAGAGACTAGACCTCTAATGTCTGAGCCTGCTGGTAACCACTTATCATTGATAATACACATGATCACGTCTGTCATTCCCAAATTTGGTACAGTTCTGTCCCACTCCGAAAACGAGTGGTGGGAACGGGCAGCCTTAACTGGCAATATAGCGATAAACTGCTACCTTTCCAGTTTAATAATCGGCAAACTGGCCTTTGATGACTGCATCATAAGCCAAACATCTCATAATAATAATAATATAATTTAAAAAATTATAAATAATAATAACAATAATGCGTACACATTTTTGTATACCATTACAATCTCGTATCTTCAGAAGCAACATGATCTAGGCGGGGTGAGGTTCTTTGCTATAAGAAATGTGCCCACGAGAGAACACCAAGAACATCTCATGCTTACGTCTGTAACGTACATCGTCATTATCACATGCGACATACCGGTAAACGTGAGATTGTACTCGTTACTGCATCTCTCTTCACGATACTAAATTGACGCACACAATATGACATGTATGGTTGAGGGACCACTCGCCTGTTCGTGAAAGCAAAAAACCAAATTGCTGCACGTTTTGCCACAGCTGGCATGGCACTTGGTAACCAGACTTCAGCACAGTTCTTTGCTACAGGCATTAATGTGTGCCCTCTTAACACCCAGCATCGGTGTAGCCAATCACAGCAATAAATCATTTTTAATGCAAACATGAAAATGACTGTATGCTACACATAAAAAGAGAGTTCCACATCCAGTGGTGCATTTAGAAATTCAGTAACCAGGGCCAAAATGGAGCTCTGAGTGATAGAAGTCCCCAGCGGCATCCAGGAACACAGCCAGAAGCCGAAGACCATCATAAAAGAGAATACTAATCATGCATTTTGTATTTTATGCATGTACTGTGCGTTTAAGACTAATCTAACAGACGTCAAACATATAGACCAATAGTCAATTTGGCATTTAACCAGCTTGTGGGGACCATGGCCCATTGCTCCCCACCAAATATGCCATTGTCTGTGTCACCAATTTTAGATCAACTAACCAGGACCCCAATCAAAAAATACTGGCTATGCCCACGACATGGATGGTGACTATCGTTGGGTACACTAGCTGCATACATCATACATCATCCTGGCACAGCAGGTCACAATACATAGAAACGGACGAGCGGACGAAACAGTGGGCGATGCTAGCTACTGCTCTGTCGTACGTGAGACTGTCGATAGGTCTTGGGTGGCAACTGCGGTACACTGCCGTCGTGTGTGTGGCTGGGCACGGCCGTGTGTCGACGGGCGCCCAATACAGGTGGACTGGGTGGAACGCCGTGTTCGTGGATAGTCCTACGTGGTGGCAGCGGCGGAGGAAGGAGGTCAGTGCGGCGTGGGACAATGGGTGGCGTGGAGTCATCAGTAGGTGGCGGCGGTGGTAGCAGCGGTGGCGGCGGACTGGCAGAGTCAAAGGACGACCCAGCTCCGTGTGACGACCCTCGCCGTCGCTGACGTGGCGGTAACGGTGGCGGGGCATCTTCAATGCGTGGCGGTAGGGCATTGTCATTGGCGACCGGTAGTTCTACGACGCTGATGCTATCGCACAGAGTTGATGTGCTCGAGTAGCGAGAACTGACGCTGCTGACTTCATCTACATCACATCACATCACAGCCACATGTACACACTATCAACTGACAGAGCTACACAGGTAACTTACAGTCAAACTGCTACTCTCTGTCCAACTTCATACACAAGTGCACAGTAACAAGTACTGCTTAATAATAATAATTACAATAATAATACACACATTTATCCCGCCATAACACTGTAATGTCAGATTCATTAATTCATTTTCATTTGTTCATAAAACAGTATCATAAAAATATGGCGCCTCTAAAGTTACGACCTAACGGCGCTATACAAATGTTGTTATTATTATTATTATGACAGCTGACAACACGGGAACTGAACCGAAAATGCTGGTTAAGGACTTAGTGATCCCAGTTGAAAAACAAGTAGGTCAGTTATCGCAGCCAAACTGCGCTGCAGTGTGTATAAGCTTTGGCAAAAACACAAGTGCGAAAAGCGTGTATCTTAACACCGCTCTATCCTACGGCGTTGACGTCGACAAATGATCATTTGACTGTCTGACGTCACTATGTTTGTACTTGATGCAAAATTATGCAACATTTAGGCGTTAATTTAGGAGGTATTTGGAGGTTTTGACTTGGTTTTCTTTATCTGGGTTTTTTTGCTTAAGAAATCTGGGCTGATTTTTAAAAGCCCAGTGGTAACACTGCCGCCCACTCCACAGTAAACTTACGCCACGTGGTCCATACGCATATCGAGCAATGCCAATGCCATTATTTATCCGTCTTAATCTGCGAATGTGTAATGCATCCAAACACCTAGGCAGTTAGTTCAGTAATTTGATATTCCATTGCAATAACTGTGATGCAAATAGAGTATTCGTCATTTCATGAAAGCACAGCAGCCGTGCCAAGTAGTGGTTTACTTAATGCAAAATTTACGTTTAAGGGGATGTCCCACCAATCATTTTCATACAGATAGTTAGGCCAGTAATACCTTACAACTTTGTTGCCGATAGTTTTCACACAAAGAAACTTTATAACAGACTTTCTTCAAGCAAAGTGCAATTTTACACGAAAAATGGCCATTTTGCAGTTTGAGCCCCCTTTGGGGGAGCTTAGGGACAACGTACGATGTTCATCTTAGGCTAATTGGAGAGCACATAGTGGACTTTCTATTAGTGTTAATTGACTTTTTTCTCGCTAGGTGTTATGGCCGAGGTGCTACGAGTGAAGATCGACTGAAAATCAGCGATTTCGCTCCAACGCAGTCAGTTTGATCCAAAATTTCAGGTAGAAGGGGTCGCTCACCACCAATCGTTTTTGCATGGTTAGTTAGGCCAATGAATGCCTTACAACTTTGTTGCTGACAGTTTCCAGACAAAGAAACTTTGTAGCAGAGTTTATTCAAGCAAAGTGCAATTTTACATGCAAAACATTGCGTTTTTGTGCCCCCTTTGGGGGCTTAGGGACAACGTACTATGATCATCTTAGGCTCAATGGAAAGCAAGTGGTGGACTTCCTATCAATGTTAACTGAACTTTTTTCGCTAGATGTTACAGCTGAGGCACTACGAGCGAATATCGGTTCAAAATTGGCGATTTCGCTCCAACAGGGGCCGGCTGACCCAAAATATCATGTAGAAGGGGTCGCCCCCCCCCACCAACCATTCTTTTTCTCAGAAAACTAGGCCAAAATGATCTTTCGTATGGTATAAAAATCTGGAAAGATTTTTCTTACATTTTGTCACAATCACAATCTAGTCTCGACTAGACTGCCCTGCATTCAATGCAGCGCAGTAAAAATGCTGCACAGTGGGAAACAACTGTAATAATTGTTATTGACCGGAAATAACACACTCGCATGGGATTACTCATAGAACACACCAACTCCATAAGTAGCTAAAAATACCTCTGTAGATGTGGAATACTACACTGAATTGCATTAACACTTTCACTAAAAGATCCTTCAGGCTAAGGAAAGGAAACAAAACACGATTCTGAATACTGCCCTCGAGATTTTGAAATATGACCATTTTCTGTAGAATATTTGTCACTTACATGATAAAGGAACTTTACGTTATAATTCTATGCATCATCAATCTAAGAAATAAAAAATCACTCGACTGCGTTCTACCTGAGTATCAAAAAGTGTTTCTGCATAGACCTAATGCTTACAAAACTGAAAAATGCAGTTAGCATAAAGAGTCATTACAACAACATATAACTAATGGCAAGACTGTACTGTCAGTATTTTCTGTCACTGTACAACACATAAGCACTGTGGCACAACAAGGCAGATCTACCACCAGAACAATACGAAAGACTAACTGGATCCAAAGCCAGACGTCTCTGATGACACTGCAGCGCTGAAGACGCTTGAGTCGTCGTCGGCGTTCAACTCGCTATCTGTTGTATCTGTTGTCGTCGGCGTTGTTGTATTCGGTGTCGACATCCCAGACGACGAACTGTCAACGTCCATCTCATCGTCGACAGTGCTCAGCAGCTGACTGCCGTTCATCGTTGTCGGCAGGTTGGATGGAACCCGTCGCCGGGTTGAGAGAGTACTACCTAACAGACTGCTTGTTGAACTTCCGTTAATTACGCTAGAAATGCTATGTTGACTAGAAACAAGGTTGTGTCGCACTGATACAGATGATGCCTGAGGCTTGACGCCTGGAGACTTGAGAGAAAACTCTCGTCTTCTTTCCTGAAACAGCAGCAACTCACAGCACTGCAACCTTTGCATGTCTCTCTGCATAAAAGCATAACAACCTTTAGCATTAGCCAGAGATGTTACAAGGCCACAACCCCCAAGGCCAAGGCCACAACCCCCAAGGCCAAGGCCACAAAAAACAACAAGGCCAAGGCCAAGAACACAACCACGTTTCCACAGCATTTATACCGGACAGTTAATGTACTCAGAAGTAATCTTCAGTCTTCAGACTTCACTCAAAATTAGTCAGTGTTTTATCAGTATCGTCATAAGACTTACATGCAATTAAATAACTAGCTAAACCGTTGGTGTCATGTACAGCACCTAATTGTCTTGTGTCTCATAGGGCACACTGGTCCACTTCATTACTGGAAACTGTTACAAATCACGAGTTGTATTTATTTCAGAAACATAAGAGTTCCAGCAATGAATTTTACATGTGTGCCCGATGTGGCCGCATGATAATTCCGCTACACGTTCCACTGGAGCTAAAGTGGCAGGCAGTGCTAATAGTGCTGCGCAATATACTTAGTATCGGTATTGTCACATGGTAATGGGTACCCATTACTTTTATATTATTTGACGACCATTACGTAAGCGACAGTACGCAGTAGTTTTACAATGACTAGGATGTGGTCAAGGCCAAGGCCTCAAGGCCAAGGCCACAACCCCAAGGCCAAGGCCGACATTTTGTGGCCTCAGGCCAAGGCCAAGGCCTAACATCACTGGCATTAGCTGGAAATTTATACCTGTTTACAACACTCAGCTTCAATCAGAATTAAGGTTACATACATACATGCAAGAAAATAAGAAACGATGTGCATAGAGCGTGTGAACTTATTCGTATTGTTCATATGCGTAATCTGAAATTCATTAACCTTTGTTTCGTACATCGGTGCATATTATCATGGAGTGTTTTGCATTGCTGGATAAGTCTAGATCATTTAAGAATCTGTATAATAAGTATAGTGTAAGAACTACCACAGATATTCTTCGCATTTTAATGTAAGTCAGATCTCTCTGTAGTGACTAGGTAACTGTCTCTGCCTTTTCATCCGTCAGTAATTCACGTAATTATTGCCATCGCGGTGAAGGGAAATGTATACATAAATAACAGAAAACTGTTCTAATGTTTGACAAAGATATCTGGATATAATCTGTCAATCATCACCAAATCCAATATCCCCACACTCTTGCAGCAAAGATTTGCTGACTATCCTCGTCATCTTTGCGGTAATCCAGCAACTGGAACCCAGTCATAAAAAGTGAGATGACAGATCGATAACAGGATGTTTCTTTCGCTGCTGCATCCATGCACATGCAATTAGCTGCTGACTGAACTGAAAATCTCAACTTCAAATGCTTCTTTCAAAAGACATCTAAAGAATTTTTTATTCCATGTTGCTTATAACTAGGAGCACTTAATCAGTGACCGTGGAATATGTCTGTTATTGCCAGGGTTCGTTCAGCAATGCGACTGTAGTTTTCTATACTTTTCCAGGACAAAATTATGCCTTTTTCCATACTTTTCAAGGCATCGCGTCTCAAGTCACGACCTTAGGGCACTATATAATATTAGTCTAATTATTATTATTATTAGTATAATATTATTATTTCAAACACATTTATGTGAATAAATAAAACATTACATTACATTTCACTTTGAATTTGTGATGAGTTGTCTCATGAAATTCAAACAAGACAAAAAATGCACCGGTAATTGTCCAGGTCAGCATCACATTTGTCAAGGATTATTTCCATACTATTTAAGGATTTTTCCATACTTTTCCATACCTAAAATCATTTTCCAGACTTTTCAAGGCCTTGAAAATTTCTAAAATATTTTCCAAACTTTTCCAGGATCTGTACGAACCCTGTATTGCTGTTCACAGCTCACTACAAATGTCCATTGCATTACTCTATTAACGAAGTGGCTACTGGCAACTCACAAATTTCGGCGGTTTCTGATTGCGCGGCTCAATCTCCAGTGACTTGCTGTACAAATAGTCCATGAAGTCTTTGTCCGAAAGGTCACCGAGTGGATTGATGGTTTCAAAATATTGCTGTGCCAGCAAAAACAACAAATAATTCTAACATATAAACACATACACGGGCCTGATTTCAAGCAATAAACATTAGATACAAAACACATTAACAGCAAGAAGCAGAGGAAAAACAACACTTAGAATTCATACTGTAATGTCAGGTACATAACCACAAAACACATGTGACAATTCAGCACAAAATGGATGAAAGTCACACAAAAATGAGCTACACAAACTAAATTAAAACACTTTTATATTGACTTATTACTGTTTTAAAAAAGTATTGGCAATATTCTTAACGTGCACGTAACATATCAGCATCACACAACCAGTTCAGTGACCGCTGTTTTGTCACTGCCAGGCCATCGCTGTGGAACAGTCTGCCTGAACAGATTCGGCAACCGGACATCACCGTCAGACAATTCAAACGATCATTGAAAACGTTTATGTTTGGTTAGTTGGGTCGCGGCGCCCTGTGTCTGAACGTCAAGGGTGCTGACTAGAAATCTTCTTACTTACTTACATACTACGGTCCAGCCTGTACTATGAACACATCCTGTGACAGTGCTTACTCTCTCTCTGTTTGGTAACATATACTCAAGCGATGTGACAACAAGAAAAATACAACTGTTACCCTGATGCTGTTTTCGACAGTAAGGCAGTATGGCTGGTTCTGATACTGCTGGATTTCACCGGTGATTTCAGCCACCTTACGACGTTTACTGAAGTTTATGATATCAGGAGGCTTGTTCGGCAGAAAGTCTGGATTTCCCTCCTCCGTGTGTAGTATGTTGGTCAAATATATGCCTGAGGACACATCACAGTTGCCACGCGACATACAAACAATAATAACAATGCTACATTATATATATTCCACAAACATGTGACTTCAAACACACACAGCCTTTCAAAACTTTTACACTTGAGTACAGTAAGAAGCATCAGTAAGAAGCATCTTCTTACCGAGGAATGGAACACACGGCGGGTCGATGGAACGAAGTCTTTCCATATAGCGCTTGAAATGGTCACTCACCAGTTCTTTTGCCTCCTTAAATGAATTCATGAGTTTTGGTGGTACGTCCTATAACAACAAGACAACACAGAAAAAACACAGATATATGGCACATAGAAAAC
>Ga0049105_1001738_pt1 | contig 10109 bp, 11 predicted proteins | sample WorMetvaBAHAMAS1_FD_61260 | JGI IMG/M metagenome (GOLD analysis project Ga0049105, IMG submission 61260) | Worm MetaG Olavius vacuus BAHAMAS.1 | ecosystem: Host-associated > Annelida > Digestive system > Unclassified | place: Germany: Marburg | collected 2013-04-09 | reverse complement strand
CCTTTTATTTCCTGACAGACAAACGCCATCAAGGAGCGAACAAAACGACACACAACAACATAGCAACAATGCTGTAAAACAAGTGAAAACATCAGTGTGTAACTGTAGTACAGCATTACCAGGAAAGAAAAAAAAAGAAAAAGAAATACGTGAAGATGACTGATAATTGAATATCGATGCAAACAACACAATCAATTAATATGCTCCATCAAAAATTCATCGCAAAACAAATGAATGTTTGTAGAGGTTGTGTAGGTTAGCCAACGGATTCGATCAGAGTAGAAGTTCGTAAAGAATTAAACTCAAATTTTAAAAAATACCTGGACAGCAGTCAGAAAGCTGTGGAGTCTGGTGGGTTTGGTGTGTGTCTGAATGATACATGTATGTGGTATAAAACTATTTTGCTCTGTTACAGGTCCAGAACATCCGTGGCTTGTTAGCATATATGGAAAGCATGCTGTTCATCCATTTGGCTCAGTTGTGGGCGAAGAAATCTTCCAGTCTGGAATTATCCCGGGCGACACAGACTTCCGAATATATCGAGACTATGGAGGACTTCCTGGTAAACAGTTCTACTCCATACGTAGTGTCATTGTATTTGAATTGATTTAAAGGAAACTGCTGATATTTACCGATCATGAAGCAGCAAGGTAAGTAAGTAAGAATATTTATATAGCACAGAGATTCATGCGTCCCACTGCACTGTGATTTCACAAATCCCAAATAAATGATTTTTCAGATATCGCCTAAACTGTCTGTAGCTAGAGATCTGCCGAAGACTTATCGGCAAACTGTTCCACAAACGAGGCCCTGCAACAGCAAAGCTTCTATCACCAAATCTGCTGTGGGTTCGTGGAACTGTTAGTGTCCTGTCAGTAGATGAGCGCAGAGGGCGACGACCATACTCGGAGACGAGATGAATGTCAGTAGTTAGGTAATGCTTTCAGTTGCATAATTGTGTCTGTGTGTCTGTTTGTAATGCTCTGATATTTGAAAACGTTGACCTAGAAAATTCCTGTGCGTTATGCAGGTACACCTTAAGCATCGTCAGGCCAAGTTCATTTATCAAGAGAAACCCACAGTCCTAGCCGGGCATCTAAAACATACGGACACAATGTCTTTCACATAATACACATACACACCACTGTTATCAACAGTGGTCGTGCACACACTACTGAACACCGCACACACGGTTGTGGGCTCTGACTGCGGCTACAATCCTGGCTGATGCCGCAGTCACCCGACCATCTTCAAAATGACCTAAAATGTGTCGAGTGGGACGTTAAACCTTGCTTAATCAATCAATCAATTTATCAAGGTCATTGGCCTAAGGTCAGGGTCATGGGCGCAAATAAGTGTGTCATTGTGTCGCAAGCCTTTGCAGACTGAAGCAGATGAATTCTGGCAGTTGCTGAGTTATGTACACAATATGGTGCAGTTAGCCTAACGACTCAGTGGGGTGGTGCTGGGGATCTATTGTGACAAACTGAGAGTAGTGAACATAGGGTGGCTGACCTAGAGTGGTGTACACAGGAATATAATATAATGGCGGAACTCGTAGTGGAGTAAAAAAGCACCTCTAATAATTATCTGTCCCATAGCTGTAGCATATAGATAGATAGATAGATTTATTTATATAGCGCCTGTAAGTCGAAAGAGTCACTAGGCACTTCAGTCGCCAAAGAGATGTGTTTTCAAAGATCGTCTGAAGGAATCGAAGGAAAGTCCCGGCTACCGCAGTCAGGGTGGAAGATCGTTCCACAGTCGAGGACCGGCTACCGAGAAACTCCTGTCATCAAGTTTGTTGTGTGTTCGTGGCACGAGTATAGCATGGGACATATAGCATCGGACAGATTATAAAATCGGTCTACATCTGTCTGTCAGTCAGTCTGTCAGTCTGTGTATTTGTCTGCGAGCAGTAACAGCAATAAAAGTCTCGGGATCTCACTGATCCAGCGCAATGATCAGGTGCGACCATTTTAGTTTTATCATAGTATAATATAATATAAGAAAATATTCATTTTGTTCCCGAGTTATTAATATTTGGAATAGCTTACCAGATCACGTGGCGGAGGCTGATTCTATAAACAGCTTCAAAAGTCGGTTAGATAAGGATTGGACTAACCAAGACGTTATTTACAATTATGCGGCATGCGACTTAACTGGAACCGGTGGTCTACCAGTCTGTATGTAATATATTGTCGTTTGAGATGCGGGCAAAGAGGCTCCACCTGTGCCCGTCATATCACATTAGATTGGATTGGATTTATTATTAGTATTACTGGAGGCAGCCATGCAGTTGTTCAGCAGTATGGTACATTGTTGTTTGTCTATGTTGTAGGTTTAGACATTGCATATGTTACTAACGGCTATGTGTACCACACTCCGTTTGACCTTCCTGAAATGATACCATTGGGATGCATACAAAGGGCAGGTGAGCCAGTGTGATACCTGTGTGATTAAAATATTTACCTGTACACCAGCCGTGCTGGCAATGCAGGTGTAGTTTTTAACGGCATTCATATGTCTGTATGTGTGTCCACTGACATAGATTAAACCACTAGACCACTGACTCCACAGTCAGACAAGTCAGAATTAGCAGTAAAGTGGTGAAGCAGTGCGTGCCGGCATGGGCACAAAATATAAATCAGCAGGTGCTCAGCTGGCACGGTTTCCCATTAGACTACAACAGATCGTAAAAATATGAAATGTTGATCATTTGTTCACAATATCGCTGTGCTTCATATTAATGCACCATTTTTAATAGGCTTCGCACCTGACACTATTTTCATGCGAGTTATTTATTTATTTATTATGAAAATCATACTCAAAGTACAGTGATAAAAAGAAAACACTATAAATACATTGGTCAACACTAAACGCCCACTGGGCATGCAGGAAGGCCACTTTGTACCTTCTGCTGGCCATAGCAGCAAAAGTAGAGTCCTTGATAACAGACATAGTAACGGATGTATTAATATGTTTCCCTATTATTGCTCAACGTTCGAAAGGCGCACACTGCTTTCATAGAGTTGTTGGTCTAGTGGTAATTAATATACGTTAGTGGTGTGTGTCGGTCCGTCTGTCTGCACAAATAAATGCAGAACTTCTGATGAGAAATGGATATAAACTTGGTAGCTATACATGTTTTACGGTCAGTCCTAGAAGAGATTGTGTTTTCGTTACATTTGACCTAGAAGTCTCTAGAATTGATTCATCTAGCTTTCATGAAAAATGGTTTGATCTGTTATGTATCTATGTATCCATATCTCTGCTTCTGTATTTTTTTGCGCTTGTGTTTTCGAACTAATTATGACCATGTGCGATTGTCGCAGTGGTATTAAAGACACATTGATTGATTGACCTTGATCTTTGACCTTGAGGGCTGTCTTCCAAAACTAACTTTAAAAGGTAAAGTCAAGTCCGATACACGTAAGTCGAGTGTTGGGGAACGGAGCTGATCCCACTTGGCAGTCAGCCTGCAGGTGACAGCATGCATAGTCATGAACCCGGTGATGGGCTGCCATCACCTCCCACCAGGCCAACAGCGACACACATGCATAGTCATAAACCCAGCAGTAGGCTGCCACCACTTCCCACCAGGCCCACAGCGACACACATGCATAGTCATGAACCCGGTGATGGGCTGCCATCACCTCCCACCAGGCCAACAGCGACACACATGCATAGTCATGAACCCAGCGGTAGGCTGCCATTACCTACTGCCAGGCCCGCAGTTATCTACCTAGTCTTCGGGCGTCACCGCCCTTAGGCCAGTACCAACTTATCTGCTTGGTGACAGAGGCATATAACGTATATACTTGGGTATAATAGACAATTTTCCGCTGAATTTTGACGATAAAGCTTTGGGGGTCGGCTTATATGCGGGTAATGCTACACAGCCATACTTTAACAGCCAGAGTCAGCACGGCATGGACCATTAGTAGGGCACTAGGGTACGTGTGTGGATGGGAGCGTGTGTGTGGAGGGCGGCGGGACCACACAGACTGCTGCTGCGGCAGCTGCATACCAGTGACAGATTAAAAGGCGCCTGAGCTTGTAATAGATGCCGGCTGTAGAGATAACAGATGGACCACCTATTTTTGTACGTTGTGACCACCAGGCTGTAGTTCTCTCGTGCTCCCACCTAGCCAGGAGGTGGGCAGCGCTTGAGCGTCACTCAGCTTGGTTGGTTGTAGATACACAGGTAAAGGTGTGTTCCAGAGAAACTCAGTCCTAGCCGAGCATCAAAAACATACTGACACAATGCCTTTCAAATAGCACACTTACACACCACTGTTATCAACAGTGGTCAACGCAACACAACTCACCACTGCACACACTGTGGGGTTGCGCTGACTGCAGCTGTAATCCTGGCTGATGCCTAAGTCACCCCACCATCTCCGAAATGACCTAAAATGTTTTGAATGGGACGTTAAACCTTACTATACCTATACTATATCCCCTGCAAACCAGTGAAGTCAGCCATTGTAACTTGACACCATTCCAACACTCACACTGTACAAGGCTATCATTCAGTTAAAACCACACACAAGCTGTCGGTTGCCACACAGACAATGAAGACAGCATCCATCTCACAAATGATGAAGCTGACTGTGTACGACGACTGTGCTGAACTAAAGGGTGAACAGTTTGCAACCACTCACGCGCCAATTTTTGTTACCGGCTTATACATGAGTCACTAATTATTGCCCGATTTTCGGCTGCGGGAATGAAGGTCGGCTTATATGCGGAACAGCAAAGACATGAGTATATGTGGTAGGTATGAGCAACTTGCCCAAGGTATTTACATTGCGTGTCCAAAACTACTGATAAAAAAATTAGCACAAGTAGGCAGGAATATGTTCTATGGGGGATTATTTCGGCAATCATACCCAGGCATTATTCTGTAGCTGCATCGCCATACTGGGCATTGAGGTTACTTTTACTTAGGCCACTATAAATAGTTTCTAATGTAATGTAATGTGATACACAGTAATTGTTGTAATATGCAGGTGCTATGTAATATGCTGCAGGTGATAATTTGCTGGCCGTTGTGAGAGCAATCGTGGACTCCCCGTTGCTTGCAGACCCGGCCGAGTATCGTCACGGTCACATGATATACTTTGATTTCGTTGGACTGTTCATGGTCATGCTACCCGCCCGACTGGGTTTCCTTGTCAATGTCATCATTGTTGTGTTTGTGATACTTCGGTTCACTGTTAAACTGCTGAGATCTGGACCTGGTAAGTGCCAGTAGTAGATGCGATAAATGCTCCTAGTTTTTCTCTGTATACTGTGTGTAAGGGGTGGGCAAATGCACATGAGCCATGTCTGACCCATCGCTGTGTTTTAAACGGCCCATGACGCCTTCTTGAACTTGTATAGCGAATGTCTCGTGAACAGCATTTTATGTCGTTTGCAAATATTTTTTGTACTTACTATTTTAAAATCTTGAAATTTCGTAGCCTCTGGCTCACTTTCGCTGACTTCGATGAGTGATGATAATTTTGATATTGATACTATTAAATACGTGTCATTTGATAACTTGGTGGAATTATGGTTGATGTCATGCAGACGGGATGTCCAGTCCTCAAAGTACATTCAAGAATTATGTGCAGCTCTTTACCGAAGAAGTTGGCTATAGACTATCGCGTGTAGCACGTTGGTCTCGATCAACGAAGTTAACCTACATTGGGCCCGGTTAGTACTGAGATGAGCGACCGTGCCCGAATTCAATTCCAGATGCCGGATATCTATTTTGGTATGTAACCAGCCACCCAGGCCAACTCGGCCTTCCATCCCTCGGGGGTCAGTAAATGAGTACCAGCTTCGGCTGGGAAGGCAAAGGCAGGTATGGTTCAATCTGTTACCGGATGAACGCGGGGTATGTAGGAAAAAAAACAGTGAGATCCCTTGAGAACACTTGCCATACCTGAGTACCTTACAGGTGTGTTACGACAAGGCGCTATACAAATCTACCTGTACCTTTACCTTTACATTACTCTCCCACGTCAGTAAGTGAGGACCAGCTTTGGTTGGAATGGAAAAGGCAGGTATGGTTTATGGGTGTGCAGGTAAAACTGGGAAATCCCTTGAGAACGCGTGCTACACCTGAGCACCTTAGAGGTGTGTTCAGAATGAGGCACTATACAAATCCACGTTACGTCGTTTACCTTTACCTTACGTTTTTGGTTTATGATTAGAGGTCATCAGGAGGTCTGTGTATGCAGGACTACAAGTTTCTACAGGCAGTGATAATGATTTGTGCCACCCTGGTTAACACACACACAGACACAGCCAGCCAAGCTAAAAACCATAATGCTAAAATTATTTTAAAATGCTTGCATAAGTCACATCACTGTAAGAGCACGTATAAGGTATATATGCATTAATGTTATCACTGGCAGGTTTCCGAGGTGCTTCCTACATAAAGCAGTTACTTCTGGCAGCAGCTGTTATGACCACGTCTTCAGTATGCACGTTGACGTCGACTGTTGCTATTGGATTTCTGCTGGATCATACCGGCCATGCCCTGAGCTGGTTCTCCAGCACATATCTGTTATTTGGCTTGTATGTAGTACCAGCTTGCTGCGTCATGTTGTCGACATGTCTAGTGGCAAAGAGAATCTTCTATAAGGTATCGTTAAACTGCCTGTGTTTTTGTATATTTTTTGCTATATCTCACCATGCAGAGTACTGTGTGTATGATTGATACTTTGAATCATTGATTCATTGATTGATTTATTCATTTATTTATTCATGCATTGATTGATTGATTGATTGATACTTTGAATCATTGATTCATTGATTGATTTATTCATTCATTTATTCATGCATTGATTGATTGATTGATTGATTGACTGACTGACTGACTGACTGACTGACTGACTGACTGACTCATTAACTCATTCATTCATTCATTCATCCATCCCTCTATTCATCCTTTCATTGGTGTGTTGTAGGATATAGTAAACCAGTGGGACGTGGAGGAGGTGTACTTTGACTGTACTTTGTACATATTCACAGCACTGCTCGCAGTCATGACTCACTATCAGTTACGCTCGTCAATTATACTGACAACACTCGTCATGTTTCCAATCGTCTTCCGTGTCGTGTGTTGGAAACTGCTGCGTGCCGCATTTCAGCGTAATTTTAATTATCATTCAACAGTTGATTGTGATGACTGGATGCAGTTTCATTTGACATTAATTGTTAATACGTTTGAATGTAGTGTAAGTAAATATTTATGTCTTTTTTCTACGTTTTTGGTTGATAAAATTAGGTAGGTAGGTTAGGTAGCAACGTTTAGCTTTGTAGATAGATAGATAGAGCAAGGTTTAGCGTCCCACCAAACACGTTATAGGTCATATTGGGGACTGGTTTTTTGGGTCAAATGCATTGTAGCGTTGTAACTTTTGGAATGGATTTGGGGTCAAAGACAAGTTCACAGGACCTCACAGTGCTCTGGCACAATGGTTGGCAAACTACATCTCGCAAGCCGCATCTATGTTGATGCATTGTAACCGGCCTGCAATGGCTTTTCTAACTTGTACAACAGATGACCCCACGAGGGGCATTTTATGTCGTTTGCAAGTATTTTGCAAACATAGTACTTAAGAGAATGGGCAACCGTCACAGATTATAAAGGACATTTTCGCAAAAACTCGTGCCCCTCGGAGAAATTAATTTCACAGCAAGAGCATCACTAATCTGGACAAAAATACAACTGTTTAAATACAGCATATACCTTGTTAAACCGCTTGAACAAGCTTAATATTGGATACGTTTTTTCTGCTCCAAGCCGTGAAGTAGTGGACTGTGTAAATGGTCAGTGTTGATGCACATTGTCCATTTTGTTCATAAAAGAATGCAGAGTTTAGTTGGATGATTTGGTCTGATCTATGTAAGACAGTAATAGTAGGATTTGATATCCCACTCAACACATTAAATAATAATAATAATAAAGCATTAATTTCATAGGTGCCATAACGTGGAATCCAATTCACGGATGCCATTATGGGTCATTTCGGATATGGTATTTGGTCTGATGGCTTGACATGGAAGAAGACATATGTCGTAACAAATGGCGTGTATTTACTTGGAACTATTTTGTAGTGTGCAGCAATACAATCAGACGGGCGTGAGTTGGCCTACTGGGTCATCATGACTCAAGCATTCTGATTGCCTGCGCTTAAGACTGATGGACCAATCACAGGAAATACTACTGGGTCATGCCATATTCACGAGTAGCGAATACAGAATGACTCAGTTACCGTCGTATTGCACGTTTGATTAGCAATAAAATCATGAAACTATATTGTGTGGTTACAAGGGTCAAGTCGTCGGGCGTTGCTGCTGTTGCATTTCGCTGGGATGTTGTTCCCGTCGACGCTGATTATCAACTTGTTCTACGCCGTTCTGCTGTTGTTCATCCCGGTGATGGGACGTGCGGGTACTGCGTCTTATCCCGAGCTGTTCATTGGGTGTGTCACGGTCTCTGCCGTCATTGTACTGTCAGCATGGCAGGTGATTATGGTAGTACTGATTATATATGGTTTATACGTTTGGTTTATGTGTGAAGCAAATTTCAGAGAGATAGTGTATTTTCGGATAAAATCTTTTCAATGTATTCTGATAATATACACTGTGTTACAAAAAAATGGCGCCAAAATTCAAATCACTATAACTACGGCATATCTTATCAGAATTGAATATCCTCTTAGCGGCTTTAGTTATCATCTTTCCGATGTAAATGTTGCAAATTTCAACAAAATCCACTGCACAGTTTCTGAGCAACAGCTGTTTTAAAAATGGAACTCAAAAACAGAAGTTTCCAATATGAAAAATACCCATTCAGAACGATCACGTGTAGGCCCTATGCCCCACTTGGAAGCCAGAAGAGGCAGGTATCAGCCGAGCGAAAATACACTAAAAGGATATTTAATTCTGATAAGATATGCCTTAGTTATAGTGATTTGAATTTTGGCGTCACTTTTTTGGAACACAGTGTAGTATCGACTTGTAATTTGAGAAGTGTTATCATTGATATGTTTTTCGGATGACATTATCGTATATGTTCCTTACATTCATCTAGCTAAGCTTGTTTACTTTGTTTTTCTCATGTGATGCTGCCGATATGGTGAAATAAAGATGAATATATGTAATGGACAGAAAACTATCCTTTTTCGCTTTTACTAGGGATGTTCCGGATTCAAATTTTTGAAATCCAGCCGCAACCGGATGCGGCGGGATATGTGCTGGCATATTCGGCCCGAACCAGATAGAGTGATGGCTGCTCTGTTTAATAATGGTAATAATAATAATAATAATCGCATTTATTTAATCCATCTTGACAATCGTACAAGCAGTGCCAACGGGGAACGTAACAGTGTGCGAGTTTTATGGAGAATGTAGAAAGTAGAGTGATTTTGACTTGATTAGTTGCAATAAACAATAAATATATGATAAATACTAGTCATGGAAGCGAATGCTGTGTTGTAGGTGGGGTTTGTGTTTGTGAGTCGGTCAGTGAAGCACATTTTAGCTGGTTTGCTCATTCTTTTTCTCATGAGTCTTGTGGCTGCCGTGTTTACTGCCGTTGGATTTCCATACCGTGCCGACCATGCCAGTCCGACACACCAGAGAATCTTCGTTCACGTATGCGATGTCTTTTTAAATCCTGAGTAACTCAATAGTCTTACAAATCATCGTGCACATCATCGTCGTCATCATTAAATAATTATCATAATACTGGACACAAGTGTTGATGTCTGTCACAGTATAGCTAACGCAACACCATCATAGCACCGGCGTGACGTTTTGGGTCGTCGGAACTGCTGTGCAAACACAAATGTACTTTCTTGCTTACTAAGGGCTGCAACACACGACCCGTCATTGTCAGCCGACAGTGCCAGTCACCAAAATGATGACCGACAATGTTGGCACCCCTGACACACCGCCAGACAGTGTTGGCACCCCTGACACACCGCCAGACAGTGTTGGCACCCCTGACACACCGCCAGACAGTGTTGGCACCCCTGACACACGGCCAGACAGTGTTGGCACCCCTGACACACGGCCAGACAGTGTTGGCACCCCTGACACAC
>Ga0049105_1001737_pt1 | contig 10110 bp, 7 predicted proteins | sample WorMetvaBAHAMAS1_FD_61260 | JGI IMG/M metagenome (GOLD analysis project Ga0049105, IMG submission 61260) | Worm MetaG Olavius vacuus BAHAMAS.1 | ecosystem: Host-associated > Annelida > Digestive system > Unclassified | place: Germany: Marburg | collected 2013-04-09 | reverse complement strand
CAGACATCAACCAGTAAAGGTATAGTGACAATTTTCTGGGATTCTGAAGGATTACTTTTGATAGACTACTTGCCTCCAAAGAAGACAATTACTGGCCAATATTATGCAGAACTTACGTGTTAATTGCGTGACGCCAACAAATGGAAACGTCATGGAAAATTGTCATTGGGTGTTTGGCTTCTTCACAACAATGCACCGGTTCACAAATCACTCGTTGCACAGCACGCTGTTCGCTACTGTGGATTTGTTCAACTAAACCACTCTACCTACAGTCTAGACCATGCTCCCAGTGACTATTATCTGTTAAGAAATCTAAAACATCATCTTCATGGAAACCAGTTTGCAGATGACCAATCGCTTAAAGCTGTTGTTGAAGCATGGTTGGATGGACAGGAGAGAGAATTCTTTTTTCAAGGAATAAACAGCATGGAAGAAAAATTGCAAAAGTGCATTGATGTTGTAAGAGACTGTATTGAAAAATGCCACTATGTTTGAAAGTTTGTGGTTCTTTTTTATATACGAGTTGCAAAACTTTTTGAACGCCCCTCGTAGAAATAACAGTAGAAATAACTTAAAATAAGCGTCCGACAGATTAATTTTCGATATGACAGTATAGATGAAAATATATGGGTGCGTTCATAAACGAAGATTCCATATAACAATAATATTTAGTCTCGTGAGGTTGGTACGCTGCAATTCTAGCCACACAAACTGATGGTTTCGAAATGTCCTGTGCATATTTTGGAAACAATCGGTAGTACAAAAAAGATAAACGTGAACAAATCGGAAATGCATAAGTTTACATTATTCCAAAATACCCAGAGCAGATGCAATGTCTCCAAGGGGTACGAACGCACCCATTTTCAGTAATCAGAAATGGCTGATTTTATATTCATTGTTCGTAACACGATCAAGCATGGACCGCACCACAGTCAATGACTATATGATCGTCAAAGAGTCCATGGTCTCCGTTGCCAAATTTGACCCGAGAACGGCTATAGCAAGCTGGCTATAGTTCATCAGTGTCGGCCAAAGAACAGCAATGACAATTGCAAATTTGACAAGTACAAACGGCGCACTTTTATCAAGAACTTTCATTATTAGTCAATTCGGCCGTTTGCCATGGTGAACAAAATTTTAGTCAAAAGTAGCCATCTGCCATCTTCGTGTTCAGAATCAGATACGTAGGCCTAGTCATTCTGCTGAGCATACTTGAGGAACGCAGTGGGTAAACAGTTTCGATAAAATACGGTGCATTTCTAACAACCTTCTGTCACGGTTGTCCACCTTGTCAAGTCCGGACATGTCTATTTCATCTACATGCGCTACGTGGCTGAACGCAACTACGCCATGACGTGTGAACCTGGGATCACTCGTGCGTGCCTGGAGATCACTCACGCGTGACGAGACGAACGTAAGCCACGGTGCGCGAGTATATATACCGAGCACGTGCTCACTCACTCACGTGCTCAGAACTGTCGACTGGATGGTCTGTCAGAAAGCGGACGGATGTGAATCTTCGACGAGAACCGTCGCAGACCTGTTGTGACTTGATAACGCTGGTGGTGGAGCCGACAGTCGCTTCATCTCAGCAATCCGTTGAACATGGTTCAACAGCGGGCCAAAGTAGACGAGTGGTGGCAACTCGTTGGCCGGTATCTGGAGGCGCGTGGTGTGTTCCAGAATCGTCGAGGACGTCTGGACTGTCTGCCGGTTCGGGCGACCTGAAGGATCGTCGATCGACGGCAGACACCTGTCTCGTACTGCTTCGGGGCGTTGGATCGCCTGGAGCGCGCGGCGACTTGTGTGAGATCGTCGGCTGGCAGTGAAGGACAATTGAGCGTCGTTGAACTTTCTCCTATCCCGTTTAGTTGAGTTTATTTTTGTATTAGGTTGGGAACTTTTATTTTACCGTGGTTCTTGTATGCTCACTGGACATTATTATATTTTATGTTGCTGTGGTTTGGTACTATAAAATTTGATGTTTAGTTTTTGTGAATAAAGAAAGCTGGAGTTTGAAAATTATATACACTGCTTGGACTGTTCATAACATCAAACCATTACACCTTCTTATAGTTTAAGCTGTTTTATGTTATTACATAATTTGTGTGGTGTGGTGGTAGACAAACTTTATCTCAGTCTGTTTATGAATTATAATGCTAAGGTGGGTTTCAATGTTTCTGATTGCTGCTTTCAACCTAAACGCAAAAATGTTACTATCATCACAACATCTGGGGGCCGGCTCTACATACTTATGCCCATAGATAGAATTAACCTATAATGTAAAGTCATATGTTGGTAATCAAACGTATAATTTTTAATGACATCGGCTGATCCCTACAACTCCAGTTTTAATGGCTGTCCTTGGCTGCAAAATTAGAGGTCCGGCAGAAAAAAGATAGCATGCTTGGTGAAATGTAACATCTCTCAACTATTGTTGTGTGCCTAATTACTGTTGCAGTTTTATGTACAATTATAAAACAAAAGTAAACAAGAAAGGCATCAGACCATCTGAACTCTGGGGATGTCTGGGTAGCCATGTTTGTCAAATCCATCAATCAGTCGTGGCAAAACATGGTCGACAGTCAACGCACAGTTGTTGAGCACTATTATCAGTCGTTTGTCCTGTTATTTAAACACAATCACAATCACATCCACAACACACAGCGCAAGTAGTCATTCTTGCTGTCATTAAGCAATCTGTAAGTAAGCAAAAAATCTGCATATAGAATTCAAAGTATTGTGATTTACACAAGACAGTAAATGCATCTTCCATGTTTTTGTGATATTAAAATACAGTTTGCTGCAAAATTACCTTAAACTCAGTTTAATGCTTGATTGAGACAAGTGTAAATCATGCATTGAACGTAGTTGGATGAAAGTATGAACAGTGACAGTAAACTGATTTTAATCTACATTCAAACACACAACAACTTACTAAGAGTGGAACACCTTCAGTATGTGTCTGTGAGAAGAGATCACGAGCCACAGATAACTTCTTACTATTCACACATGCACACACAAACACATATCCTGTGAGGCAAAAAACTCCATTGTTTTACTTTTGCAATAACGGTAAACGACCTTGACTCAGTGATGCATTAATGATTGCCGTCTGGTACAGTGTAAGCAGGTTAACATGCCCACGCAGTAAGAAGGTCAGCATCGGGTCAAAAGAGCAGGATTTGACCGGCGATTACATAATAATGTGACGGACATCAGCGTGGCTAAATGAGAAGCACAAGCAGCCCAAGCTGACTTAGGTAAAGGTAAACATGGATTTGTATAGTGCCATGTCATGAACACACCTCTAAGGTGCTCAGGTATGGCACACGTTCTCAAGGGATCTCACAGTTTTACCTCGCATTCATCCGCTGATGCAACAAACCATACCTGCCTTTGCTTGCCCAGCCAAATGTGCTTTACCAGGGCAAATGCAACTGGCAACCAGGAAAGCGAAGGAGAGACAGCAGGGGCTGGCTGAGACTGTGAGTGTGAAGAATCTGGTAAGGCTGTCCACAGATGCTGCAGATGCTACAGAGCTAACAGCATGACTGATGAAACCGAGGGGTGCTTTATTAGATGCAGGACAGGGGTTGTCTCTCGAGCTATGTCTATGCCATCTTTATAATGTAGTTGGCGAATGACATGACAGCTACTACATCTGCCACTGGCCGGTAAGAGCCAACAGCCCATTAGCCCAGCAAACACTGTGGCCTATAGTATTGATAGCCCACTATGCCACGAGGACAGACTACAACAGTTGTCTGGATCAGGTCATTCAAGTACACTGGCGTTGAGGAGGACATTGTCTTAAACGTTAGCGCCACCATCTTGTATGTCACTCGATGCTTGACTGGCAGCCAGTGGAGAGACCTGAGAAGTGGTCTGGTGTTGGTTCGACCTCCTAGCTGGCAGAAGTCCCTGGCTAGGCTGTTCTGTGCTCGCTGCAGTACACCAAAGTTGCAGCCGGTGCACCGCAGATCTGGAACCGACGATACTGCAAGCTACTGTCTGAGACAAGTTGTTGGTTAGCAGAGTGCGAATGTGACACAGGCCGGATGCATTTTTGGTAGTTGCCGCCCTCGCTACCTCAGGTGCGAGTTGGTCATTACGCCGAGTGACTTCAGCTTCGGTGCAACCTACAGCCTGCTGCCAGCCACCTCAACTTCACAGATATTAGCAGCTGACCGGAGCAAGAATGACGACCTCAGACTTGTCTGTGTTGAGCTGTAGGATGTTATGCAGGAACCACAGTCGAACAGCAGTTGCACAGTTGGTGAGCCTTTCGAGAGCCGAGTGGCTGCCAGTGGAGCGACCTATGTCAGTGACGTTCATGGCAGCGAGCAGCTGCATGTCGTCAGCAAACTGATGATATGAGATGCCATGAGATTCGATGAGCTCTCCGACTGGCGACATGTGATGCAGAACTTGGCTGCACTTCTGATATACTCTCTTAGTAAGTGCTGTCTATTGGACTATGTGATAGCTGGTAAATGCACAAGTGTGGTATATAAGTGCATTGACTAGCTTCTGAATGAAGCAATTTAACTTTCTTTGTGGCATTAATATGACCACTTCTGTGACACAATTATGGTTATTCCGCAATTGTGCCTTTCAGAAATTGTATTTTTGAAATAAAATACAAAAAAATACAATTACTGAAAGGCACAACTGTGGAAAGGCCAAAACTGAAGTGTCAGCAGCGCAGACCTTGGTTTATCATCGATGAGAGCGAGTCGCTCCAATGTGACAGCAAATGTCTGCAGTAGCTCAACAGAAAGCTCACTTGCCATCTTCTGATTGCTTCCATCAGCAAACAACTAAAAGCACATCATGTACATGCAGCACAATATTTACTATGCAGCTACGTTATGTTTGGATTTAATAAAAAATTTTATGGGTAATTTGGAGTGTTAACAAAGGATGGTCACGGCATCACAGCAGTGTTTATGGCCGGGGTACACTGCACGATTCGTTCAACACTGCTGCCAATCAACCCGCAGTGTCAACATTCATTTAGCCATTCCATGATGTGCTGTTGATGAAAATCAATGAAGTTTACAATATTAGCTGTCAATCTACAGCGTCATAGAGCGCGAGTCAAAAAAAGTAGCCTCCAAAACTTTTTGCAATATTTTCACTGTGTAAATTATGAAAATTATCTCGGTTGTTGCCCGAATTTTGGTCCATTTATCTGAATATATGTAAATCACTTTTACCCTCAAATTTTGGCAATTCAGTTCAGTTTATTAAAAATTCAGGAATTTTTAAAAATAAAAACAAAAAACTTCAAACGAAATTTGATTAAATATAATATCTGTTATATGAATTTTCACATTATATGTTCAAAATGTCCATCGTTGGCTGACACATGCCTGCAGTCACTTGTCGTAGTCTTTCACAGCATTGTCAATGGCTTTCATTCGTAAGGCAGATCAAATCAACTGAAGTGCATTGTCCAATTCGCAAATTGTTTTTGGCTTCGGTTGCAGCTTGTGATAAGACTCCAGCATTGTCCACAAACCTGATAATCCAGTGGACTGAGGTAGCATGAATTGGAGGCCACTCATCATCGGTGATGAAGTCACAGCAATTTGACTTGGTTAAAACTTGAAACTTGAAATGGCAAAAACAATAAGTACTACTAGAAAAATTAATGCCATTTTGCTAAATATTGAAAAAATCAACAAAAACTGTGTGCAGATATAAAATGGCAACAAACTGACAAACTTTCACTTAGCGAAAATATTGCAATAAGTTTTAGGGGGCTACTTTTTTGTCTCATCCAGTAAATACGAAACTGAAAGCTTGCAGACGAAGAACAAATAGCGAGGATCGATCTAACAGTGGGCAATCTCTGGCAAAAATAGGCCTATAGGCCTAAGTGCGAAAAGCGTGCATCTAACATCGCTTTACGGCACAAAAAACATTTCGAAATGCTGAACCGTTTAGGCGTGTGCATCAATTACCGCCAACGTTTAAATAGCATAAAGTGTATTTAAAGATGCAGGCCCGTCTAACAAATAAACAAATAACGATTGAATAACGTCAGTGTACTGTGAGTCTCACTTTGGTAAACTCAAATGCACATAAATATCAAATTTCAAATAGCTACATTACGCCCAGTGTATGATGTCACAATGCAGACACACCCACCGGTATGCCATGTTATATAGCGGCATCATCCATTTTTCTAAGAAGAAGATGGTTTGTGGGGCGACCCCTTCTACCTGAAATTTTGGGTCAAACTGACCACGTTGGAGTGAAATCGCCGATTTTCGATCTATTTTCACCCGTAGCGCATCAGCCGTAAAACCTAGTGAAAAAGTTCAATTAACACTAACAGGAAGTCCACTACGCAGATTCCAATGAGCCATAAGATGATCATCGTACGTTGCCTCTAAGCCCCCAAAGGGGGGCTCAAAAACGCAAAACTGCCATTTGCCGAGTAAAATTGCCCCTTAAAGGTAAATTTTGCATTAAGTATACCAGTATCCCTACTTGGTTCGGCTGCCGTGCTTTCACGAACTGTGATGAATGCTCTATTTGCATCGCAATTATTACAATGGTATATCAAATTACTAACAATGTTCATTAAGACATTAACTGAACTAACCGAGGTGTTTGGATTCATTGCATGATGGCGGATTAAGACGGACAAATAATGGAATTGCAGATACGTGTTTAGACCACATGGCGTAAGCTAGTGCAGAGTGGGCAGCAGTGTTGCCACTGGACTTCTAAAAATTTGCCCAGATGTCTTACACACAAAAAAACAAAAATCCAGATAAAGAAACCAAGTTAAAACCTCCAAATACCTCCAAAAGTAATGCCTAAATACTGCACAATTTTGTATTAAGAACAAACACAGTGACGTAAAACAGTCAAATGACCATTTGTCGACGTCAACGCCGTTGGATAGACATTAGATGCACGCTATTCGCACTTACATTTTTGCCAAAGCTTATACATGAGCATGGTTTGGCTGCGATAGCTGGCCAACTTGTTATTTTCTTTTGTAGGAACCCCTCATGGTCCATCTTTGTGCCAAATATGAAGTTTATGTCATGAACCGCTCCCGAGCTATGGAGGGGGTCCCAAAATTCTAAATGTAGGTCATGTAACCCTTCGTGACCCCCTTTGACCTGATTTTTACCGTGCTGCATGAAATGCAGACGCAGTCTACAAATAAGAATTCTGTCCGTCCGTCTGTCTGTCAAACGCGTGAATTGTGACAAAATGGAAGAAAGATCTGTCCAGATTTTTATACCATACGAAAGATCATTCAGCCTAGTTTTCTGAGAAGAAGAATGGTTGGTGGGGGGCGACCACTTCTACCTGAAATTTTGTTTACCGGCCCCTATTAGAGTAAAATCGCCGATTTTCAACCGATATTCACGCCTCAGCCGTAACACCTGGCAAAAAAAGTTCAATTAACACTAACAGAAAGTCCACTATACGCTTTCCAATGAGCCTAAGATGATCATTGTACGTTGCCCCTAAGCCCCCAAAGGGGGTCAAAAATGCAAAACGGCCAATTTCTGTCTGAAATCACACTTCGCTTGAAGAAAGTCTGCTACAAAGTTTCTTTGAGTGAAAACTATCAGCGGCAAAGTTGTAAGGCATTCATTAGCCTAACTATCCATGCAAAAATGATTAGTAGGGGCGACCCCTTCTACCTGAAATTCTGGATCAAACTGACCGCATTAAAGTGAAATCGCAGATTTTTTATCTCTTTTCGCTCATAGCGACTCAGTCGTAACACTAACACCTAGCGAAAAAAGTTCAATTAACACTAATACAAAATACACTGTGCACTTTCCAATGAGTCCAAGATGAACAATGTATGTTGTTCCTAAGCCCCCCAAAGGGGAGTGGCTCAAAACACAGTGTCCAAAATTTGAACAATAAGCTGCGATAACTCTGAAACAGTACAAGATAGGATGTCAGTTACTATTAATCACTAATAGGAAGTCGCATACGGGTTTTCGATTGGTACCGACCTCGATAACCTTGAATGACCTTGAACGCCGTAATAGCCCTTATTTTGCATTTTTTCACGGAATTTGACAGATTTTTAGGCCGACTGTATCACAGAGGTTGAAGATAGACCTATAATGTCCGTAAAATATCGTCCCCCTGTTCCAGTCTTCCACTTTTGGTCAAAACTATAACACACCCTGCAGCACGACCTCTCTGTGATAGCTAAGCATCTTGTTATTTTCTCTCATAAGTATCGCTTGTAATGAATGTGCATGCAAAATTTGAAGTTTCTAGCTTAACTGTTCCGAGATATCGAGGGTACCAAAATTGTAAAAGTAGGTCACGTGACTGCTTCGCAACCCCCTTTACCTCATTTTTACCGTGCCGCATGGAATGCAGACGAGGTCTAGCGATGAGAATTCTGTCTGTCCGTCCGTCCGTCTGTCACACGAGTGAATTGTGACAAAACGGTAGAAAGATCTACCGACCACTGTTGCAGCGTAATCGCCGATTTTCAACCGATATTCGGCCGTATCTCCTCAGCCGTAACACCTAGCGAAAAAAAGTTTGATTAACACTAATAGGGAGTCCACTACGCACTTTCCGATGAGCCTAAGATGATCATCATACGTTGCCCCTAAGTCCCCCAAGGGGGGCTCAGAAACGCAAAACGGCCGATTTCCGTAAAAAATCGCACTTCGCTTGAAGAAAGTCTGCTACAAAGTTTCTTTGTGTGAAAACTGTCAGCGGCAGAGTTGTAAGGCATTCATCGGCCTAACTAACCGTGCAAAAATGATTGGTGGGCGCGATCCCTTCTACCTGAAATTTCGGAGCAAAGTGACCGCGTTGGAGCGAAATCGCCGATTTTTTAAATCTCTTTTCGCTTGTAGCGACTCAGCTGTAACACCTAGCGAAAAAGTTGAATTAACACTAATAGGAAGTCCACTATGTGCTTTCCAATGAGCCCAAGATAAACATCATATGTTGTCCCTAAGCCCCCAAAGGGTGGCTCAAAAACGCAGTGTCCGAAATTTGAACAATAAGCTGCGATAACTCCGAAATGGTATGGGATAGGATGTCAGTTACTATTAATCACTAATAGGAAATCGCATACGGGCTTTTGATTGGTACTGACCTCGATGACCTTGAATGACCTTGAATGCCGTAATAGCCCTTATTTTTCTTTTTTTTCACCGAATTCGACAGATTTTCTAATCATCTATGACATTTTTTTGGCAATTGGCTTATGGGTTTTGAATCTTTGAGGGGTCAAATTTTGCCATTTTCCTATCTCCAGGCGGTCGCCATTAACACGGTGCTGGCGCTACCGCACAACCTGTGATGTGCTTTAATCAGGATCATGGCAACTGGCGAAACAGTGCACACTAAGTATAAAATATGGGCATGTTGACTACACCACCTGCATACTTAATTTTAGTAGTGTGTAAAACAGCAAATATCAACTGTAAAAAACTGGAGCTTTATAACAGGGTGCTAGAATCACAAAGAAAACAGCAGATGTCATTTTACTGTGAAACTTTATACACTGTGAGTGTGAGTCAAAAAAAACTGGGCCACTTTTATTTTTACTGTAACTTTCTCAAATGTTGGCCGATTTTAATAATTTTTTCGCTGTCCGAACCAGAAATTATTTCTGCTGTAATTTAATTGCTGTTACTTACTATCTTCCTGTGTGTTACTTAATGACGTCAGTATGAAGTCATCGCGCTCGTGAAACTCTGCAGCTTCTGCGTTGAGAAACACCGGACTTCATTTCTTCAGACTTGTGGCCTCCAAACAGTCCAGATCTCAATCCAGTTGACTATGAGTTCTGGGCTGTGATGCAGCGTCGTGTTTACAAGACGAAAATTCATACCATCGACGAACTGAAGCAGCGGCTGATTGAAGTTTGGTGCAACCTTGAACAGTCGACTGTTGATATGGCTATTGAGCAGTGGCGTGGAAGACTTAGAGCTTGTGTGCTTGCGAAAGGAGGGCACTTCAAACATAGCCTTTGAACTTACTGATTGTGTGTCGATTTTGTCAACCATTTATCACTTCTGTGTAACTGTGTTATGCTTTGTTTAAATATTCGATCGCTGAGTAAAACAACGCTGTTGTAAC
>Ga0049105_1001736_pt1 | contig 10116 bp, 9 predicted proteins | sample WorMetvaBAHAMAS1_FD_61260 | JGI IMG/M metagenome (GOLD analysis project Ga0049105, IMG submission 61260) | Worm MetaG Olavius vacuus BAHAMAS.1 | ecosystem: Host-associated > Annelida > Digestive system > Unclassified | place: Germany: Marburg | collected 2013-04-09 | reverse complement strand
TTTTTTTCACTTCGTGCACTTGACTTTTGCAAGTTTAATTACAATGTTATTTACTTTGGACGAACAAACAACGACAGGCGACACCGATCTATTAGTTCTGAATTCAGTCGATGCAATTCAAACAGGATGCTGACGTCGCGAAGGGGTGTCACGGGTGTGTCACGGCGGTTGGTACCGTATCGTGGGAATAACGACTCTCATAAACAGACGGACTGCATAATGCATCGTCCATTGTCTGTCATCCGTGAAACACGCGGCGCCGTCGAACACGCAGATCTCGCCGACGAACAGAGGAATAAGCGAGCGGGCGACATAACGTCCGTGCTCGACGTCTGTTTGTTCACCGCTCGGATCGCCGCGTCGCTATCGCATAAATAACGCCCAAACGCGACACTCGTCTGCTCTGCCACTTGACACAGCACTGACGCACCATACTTCATCAAACAAAAGTTTCGCGACGTAGAAACAATCAAGAGGCAGTTCAGGGGTTTCAGACTGAGGTTTAGGGTCTGAGAGAGGGAACGTAGTCCCTGCTTAGTATAGGGGTTTGGGAGCATCACCCTTAACCCCCCCCCAAAAAAAAGTAAAATTTAAGGTTACCTCTCTGTTCATCTGAAACGTTGCACGTCTGTTATTTCATCGTTGCAACACCTTGGGCAGCTGTAAGTGTTACTGTTCTCTGCACTCGTGATTACTGTGTTCTTTGCCCGCTGTTACCCTTGCTGTGTATTTATTGAGCAACTAATTATGCTGCTGTGCTTTTCTGATACTCGGACTCTGACCTCCCAGCTCGTATATCAGAGGTTTGGTCGTAGGCTGAACTCGTAAGTAAAACTGACTCACACACACACATATATATTTCGCTCACCCCGCCATAATTTTTATAAAAGTTAACAAGTGTGAAATTTGGCATCGATTTTCGACTCGGTACACTTTGAGACGTTCTGGTTTCGCAATAAAGCCACAAATCGGAAATCTAGCGGTAGCGCCGATGACTGACCTATGTCATCTGCAAATGTAGTTTAGGTGGCTCCCCAACACTAGAAACTAGGCGGTACAAAATTCCTCCCCTCGTAAAACCGATAAAAATGTTAAATCATTAATAACTCGCCGCAGATTGTGGAATTTTGCTAAAATTTGTTACTTAAAGCCGGGGCCACACTAGGGATGCATGCAGTCTGCATACGATCGTAAATGTAGCCTGCATGCATATTACGATCGTATGCAGGGGGAGGTCGACGCTAGAAGACACTCTTTTCGGTTTGGCCTGCTTGTTAACCTGTCAATCACCGGGCATTCTGAACATGGATGTTGTTGACATCGCAGTTGCCGGTGCGGCTTGTTGTTTCGTGGCAATGGCAGAAGCGGTTGAAGCCCACAGACGACCTTGTCGTCATCGTTCAGCATGCGTGAAGTGCTGGATTCTGGAGAGGCCTGTATGTGGCGCATATAATAAACTATTCATGACTTACTCAACACCGACGAGACGTCATTCCGAAATTTCCTGCGCATGGACTTGCCAGCATTTGAGGAGCTGTTGTCGCGTGTGGAGTTTGGCTGACTAAAAATCGAACGCGCCTACGTCAGCCGATCGCTGCTCGAGAACGACTGCGTTGTCATGCGCAATTTAGCAACATATAGAAAGCCTGACTATGAACGTGAATACGTTAATTCATTACATTTGTAACAGACCCCATACTGGCGGCCATGTACAGTATTCAAATTAACGATGTTTCCCATTTTAACAGCGCAACTTGGGCCATTCAGGGTGCATAATTTTTGCATCTGGGCTTCCCTGGCCCACTCTGGATCCGCCACTGCATGAGCCTATTTTATACTGATAGCATTTCGGTACAAGAAAATAAATGTAAGCAAGTAAGAAAATTTATATACGGAACCTAAAACAGTCACTACGGGCGTGTATGCTGTCAGAAGCTCAACATTTCTCTTTTTAATTGCACCATGATTGTATACAAGCTGAAAAGCAGCATAACGACTTCTGTGGCTGAAAAAGTACGATACTGGCTTAAGTGCAATATTGGTCCGCACAAGCGGCCGAATGTTTAAAAATCTACTTCTGTCAAATCCAAGATGGCCGACAGCGCCCAAATTTCGCCAAACATGGAATTTTAACTTAATCTCCTAGCCTGCGCAGCGTCCCATCGAAAGTATACCACAGGTTGAACTTGAAACACTGACTCATATACCCCAATTTTCGACCCAAGTCGACTTTTACTCAGGAGTATCTAACTCGCCTATAGCATAGTTGTTACACTGTAAAATTTACTATATCGAAAATATTTTAAAACATTTAACATAGCTCGACGTCATCCTCTTTTACGACTTCATAGTGAAGTTTCTCCCAACACACCACATCATACAGACACAAAGTATTAACCAAGAGTCGTTGCACACGAATCGACCAAGAAAAGAAACGTCTAGTCAACAGAATAACTTCCTTATTTCTTGGCTTCAGCATCATCTAGTTGTGTACTGTTTGTCATATTGCCTAGATACTTGAACTCTTTAACGAACTCGATGTTGATCTTTAGGGCGGAGAACCACGCAGACACTTTTACATTATCATATCAATATATGCAGCTGACGAGTCCAGTACATCTAACAACTGTTTTAATGTCCTCCAAGAAGGGACCAGCCATACGACGTCGTCAGCATAAGCCAGAACGTTCACCAATACCCACCAACGTTACACCCAACAGTACGGTCAACTACACGTCGCAACAAATCTCTAATGTACCATGAAAACAGATAAGGTGACAATGCTGCACCGTGTCTAGTCTAGTGCCATTCTGAGTACAAAATTATGCGACTAACTGTAATAAAGTAGGATTTTACGGTTGTTGTTCAGACCGAAAACTACTGACATTTGGCCAGATTCATCGAATTATTTGAAAACGTGACAGAGGAGTCCGCTTAGTATAGCTGTAGCTAGGCGTACAGTATCACGGAACGTAACTGCCTAACACTGGCTGATTTTACACTCCGGTCCCAGGTAACTTGGGAATTCATCGCAGCGCGCTTAGCATTATATGCTCCATCGAGCCGGGTTCGATGACTAGACATTGCCGCTAACGCTAAGAGTATAAGCTGCAGAAACCTGGACGTGAGACGTGAGTGGCGCTGCACTGCAGAGCCAGCCGGACTGTGACGTCGATTCCAACGCGACGTCGGATCGCACGTCTTTAGCAGTCCGTCACGCCACCGCTAGCGTGCAATTCGAGCAGAACATTGTGTTCAAGGTTGGCAGTCAGGCGATGGTAAACGCTGTCCTGTCAGAAATAACTCCTACACTACGCCTATTATATATTCGTTTATTACGCACGAGGCAGCAAATATTATACATACAACACAAATGTAAAAAGAAAAAAGACATCATTTAAAGACAGCAAAAGCCAACAGCATTGTAAACTACTGTTATAATCATAACTATTGATATGTAATACTGACATGTCCAGTATTCACTGTTCTACTCACAAAGTTATTTCATGTACAACACTTTATTGTATCGCATGATGATAAGAGAGAAGATACTGTATTTTGCCAAAAAAGACAGGATAAAACCTTGTTTGTGGTTAACCAAGATTCGAAGAGTAGTACTACAACTTGTCAAAATACGCCGGCAAAACAGAACAGATGAATGCCGAGTAACTGTGGAACTCGCTCGAACTATTTCAAATTATTGGCGAACTACTTTTTATTTCTCGAACTTGTCTGAACTTCAAAGTAAATTAGCCTATTTGAACGTGAACACAACTATTGCAACAGATGTTAGTTGTACAGTGAATCGTGTTTACGTATAACAAATTTAGCTGACGATGTTATCCCAGTGAAGCGACTGTTACACTGTTCCGTTTACTTTTACGAGCTTAGTTCACTCCGCGATAAAATGACTTCAGTGCACGGGACAATTAAAACGGAAATGCAAGACAGCTTGAGTCGCACGGTGTCTATCTTGCCAGTAATGACGGCAAGGCACGACGCAGAGAACAAGCGAAAAAGCTTGGCGTCAACCCGGCACTGATTGCTTTACCAACGAGTTATCGATCGTCGCGAAACTCAACACAACGAAAAGACGAGCAGCAGCTAACTGACGATATGGACCCAAGTCACTCAGGCCATCTCACTTCAGTCACACTGACACGCCCATTCAGCACTCAGCGCATACAGTCGGATTGCAACAAGTTTCACGCACTAGAGTAAACCAATAACATTACCGTACTGCAGTCTATGCCAATGGCGGAAAAAAACTACGCCACTAAAATGGACTTACAGAACACATAGCACAGCCAAATCTACAGGGCACCCTCATTTTGCAATCATTTTATTTAATTCACTTCTTCTGTTTCTTCTAAGTTCATTTTTACTGCGCTACATTGAATGTAGGGCGGTCTAATCAGGAGAAAGCTGTCTGTCTGTCAAACGCGTGCATTGTGACAAAAAGAAAGAAAGATCTGTCCAGATATTTATACAATATGAAAGATCATTTAGCATGGTTTTCTGAAAAGAAGAACAGTTGGTGGGGGCGACCCCATCTACCTGAAATTTTGGGTCAACCGGCCCCCGTTGGAGCGAAATCGTTAATTTTCAGTCGATATCGCTCGTAGCGCCTGAGCGGTATAGCACCTAGCAAAAAAGTTCAATTAACACTCATAGGAACGCGCTTTCCTATAAGCCTAAAATGAACATTATACGTTGCCCCTTCGCCCCCAAAAAAGGGGGGCTTAAAACGCAAAACGGCCGTTTTACGTTTAAAATCGGACTTCGCTTGAAGAAAGTCTGCTACAAAGTTTCTTTTTTTTGTGAAAACTGTCAGCGACAAAGTTGTAAGGCATTCATTGGCCTAACTATCCGTACAAAAATGATTGATGGGGACGTCCCCTTCTGCGTGAAAATTTGGTCTATACTGACCCACCCCCTTGCAAAACGCCGATTTTCGATCTATTTTTATAACCATATGTCCAATATATACATTTTTAGTTACACAAAGTGTAGCAACAAAACAAAAAAAGAAAAAAAAATCAGTAACAACAAGGATGCACTGTCGGTATCGGGTGCACTCGTAGCACGACGGCGCAACATGTAAGCTTTGTCGACTTCTTACCAATTTTATTGTTGGACTAAATTTAGAAATATCATCATCATAACTTGGCTCTCTGTCCTGCCAGAGCAGCGACATTACCCAGGCTTATAGTATAGTCGCTCCAGTGCGGAGACTCTGTTAAACTTTAGCCCTGTACACTTCTGTTGGAGCCAGAAAGCCTGCTTAGTAGCTGTTACCAGGAAGTTTATGATTACTCGGTGTGCATAGCTATTTCAGAAGTGGTGTAACAGAGCAACAGAGCCAACAGAGAATCTCTCTTCTTTTCTGCGGACACTCAATTCGCAGAAACGCGGCTTTACTGGGCACAAAGGAAGCTCAGAGTACGTCCAGTGTCGTTAACCCGCTTTTAAGCCCAAATCCCACTACAACGTCACGATACGACTTGTCGCGGACTTCCCGTAACATATCCGCAGGCCCGTGTGTGACGCAGAAGTTGCGGAAAAGTTGTTTTAATGGAATTTGGGCTTCACGGAGTTTGCAACCAAACTGTCATTTAGCGTTCGATCTTTGCGAATGTTAGTCGCCAGCGCAGAAGCCTGCATTGAAACTGCATCGCATACGACACTCTGCGTTCGCAATCGCGGCGACAGACGTAAATGTCGGCAATCCGACAATCAGGTCACTGCCAGAACGACTCGATCTCAATGACACGGTTGTCAGCGACGGTCGCCGTGGTGTGAGTGGAAAGCCAGCAGGCGACGGTCGCGGCCGGCGATGGAACGTGGCGCTAATGAACTGTACGTCTCTCGCTTAGCGAGTGACGACCGCCGTTGCAGCAGCAGCAGCAGCAGCAGCGTCGGCGGCCACTACCTCGGCGACGGCGGCGGCTAGCATCGCACTCGAATCACATTCACAGCGAGTGTCCAACGGCTCGGTGCCGTCTCGTCGCACAGTTCATGCTCTGTTTACTAAACGTCTATCACGCATAGGTCTATTCTTCCAGGCTCGCAAATAACCATACTGGATTATGACGGCCAGGAAAAACGAGGTTGCTTATGGTAGTTGTGAATGGCAATTAAAATTGTGTGACTCAAGGAAAACTCATTTCGTGCTTATCACCTAGTAATTTTCTAATAGGTGATCGTCAGTGGTTTCTAGCTACATTTAACAGACTGCAGTATTTATGTCGCGCCCCGCCTCTCCTCCATGGCGCCGGCTAGCTGAGCATGTCTCTCAGGGTTCACTTCAGGCAGGGTGACAAAGGTGCGCTCTCTCTCTGGACTGAACGATGTCCTAGGACCTCTCATGGAACCCGAGGGTGCGTAATGTCAGCGGTGTGATGTCAAATGCTCGTGGTGTCGTCATGATGCGGTACGTGAGAAAGGCGAACCCGATGATGATAAAACAGTTTATTTACATGTATTTACAGCGACGCATCTCCGCATCCGACAGCAAGCACGTAAATGTCATCAGTTACAATCCGCACCCTACAGTTAATAAGACGCACCCTATCTGGTCCTATCAACAACGCAAGAGCGTCCTCTATCCAGAGCTACAGAGTGAATGAATGAACTTGCGCATCCGAGCGCTCGGGTTATATACTAGCGTGGGCTAGGCTGGTACTCGACTACTAATAATTTAATATCGAATCATTATTACATGGGCATAGGCAGTTCCTCACATTTACACTACTGAAACAAACGCCTAGTTTCGCCGTATCGGAATACCTGTTGTATTCGTACTGAGGAAGCAAACTAGTCAATTTACCATCATCAAGATCAATATATAAAGTTAAATGGAGCACTGTTGTCTGCTGCTATCGTCGCTCGATGGCTAGAACATCAAATATTATGCGTGTTAACGTTCAACAAGCAGCTCATGGGCTGTGATACTCAGCCGGCATTGGGGGGCATTATCACGAGGAATGTCCGGGAAAATTTTGGGGGAGGATGTGGAGAGGGAAATGTCCAAGGGGATTTGTTGGGGAGAAATTTTATAGAGGTTACTTTTTCACGAGGAAAATGTCTGGAGGAATTGTCTGGGATGCGTGTCCGGGTATACAGGATCACAAGTGTCTACGCAGGCCAATAGCGGTTATGATTTGGGTCACAGAGGTTAAGGGCCGAGCCACACGGCTCGTCAATGTCGGTCGACTGTTGGCTGTCATTTTGTCGGCCGACAAGCTATGTCATACTTATGGCTCATGTCGGGTGTCATACCTCGTTGGCCGGCCGGCAGACAAGTTTAACCGGTTCTGTACGATCAACTATGCCAGCTAAGCTAAAAATCCGATACAGCTCCGACAAAGGAGCCAAGGTATCGTAATTGTTAAAATCGCGCGACATGTAAATCGATGTATAGCAGACTTACTGATAGCGAGATAGTGTTGATCAGTGACGTCATACGCCGGCCAGTTAACGACGTTCGGTGGCAGTCGCTGACGCCGCGAACTCGACGTCGATGACAGGTGCACGTTCGGATTTCTGTTAAACAGCAAAATGTCGCCCGTGTACACCGCGTTCAAGGGCGGATCCACCACGCGCGCGAACTCCACGCAGACGATTTTGACATTTTCATTGATCTACAATATTTGCGATTTCTCAAGTTAAATTATACTGACGCTGATTGCTTGCTGACTGGCTTCATAGATGAGTTGTACTTTCTTGACTGATACCAAAGCACACTAAGCAAAGTCAGCAAAGTTTCGAAAACACTCGACAAATGTTAAAATCCTGGATCCGCGCCACTGGACACGTTTCACGTCCGACGAAGCATAAAATAATTCGACTGCGGTCCGTATTGCCGCGTGACGGTTTACAGAAAGAAATATTCACTGTCGAAGAAATAGCACATCTTCAGCACAGGCGGAGCGTGGGGCTTAAGTAAGTAAGTATGTAAGTAAGTAAGCTTCTAAGGCGCACGGCCTAAACATAATCCTTTCAGTGCATGCTTGAAATGTCTGTAGTTCATGTCCCGCCGCAGATGTGATGGCAAGGCGTTCCACACCCAAGGGTCATCAGCAGAAAAGCTTCTGTCGCCGAAGCTGTTTTGTGTGCGTGGAACAACACATCTTACACGCAGATCGAAGCTGAGGGCGGCCAGTATGGACAGTGAGCTGAATGTCGGAAGCTAGGTATGACGGTGTCTGTCCAGCCAACGACTTGTGAACTAGGTACGCCAGCTTGAACTCTACCCTTGGGCGAACAGGAAGCCAGTGCAACTTCTGTATGACTGGAGTGATGCGTTCGCACCGCCGAGTTCCAGTAATCAGACGTGCAGCGGCATTCTGTACGGGTTGAACCTTAAGAGTGGAAGTGAGTGAATGTGGGAGAGGTGCCCCAGACTCTCTCTCTCCCAGTTTACGAGGTTCGGGTCAATGTCCTCAGAAATCTTCTAAATATCATGTTGAAGTCTGCGTACGTCGGTGTGCACTTTGGCAGTGTTTCACTTATTGTGGTATCATAGACCGTACAGCAGAGCAGGCAATGGGTCGATTGGTCGTGGGTCATTGGGTCGCATGGGGCACCTTCTAGACGGGTCATCTCGGTCATACGTCGACGTACGTTGATCCATGAGACCATGACCCATCTTCAGGCAATGTCAGTGGTGCCGGATGGATAAAAAATAAATTGCTGTCAGTGTGACGTACTGTTCACTGTGCTCAGACTGCTGCGTGTTAAATAATTTACCGCTAGTCGTCTGACACAGTGCCGCAAAGTGTCATCCGTTTGTATTTTTAGTACACTTACATTCTAAAAAAGAATACGCTTGCTCAGTGTTGTCTTACTGTCATCTCTGACGCTGTGTGTGTTACAACAAATTTTTCGTATTATTTTTATCGTCATGGGTCATGCACAATGGGTCATGGGTCGTTGTTTCAATGGGTTACTGGGTCACGGTCGCTGTCAATGACCTACTGCCTGTTATGATACATTAGCTGTAATATGGGATATTATGCCCCCTAGGGAGGGGAAGGGTTACCCACATTTTCTAACTTGCGCGTTTCCTGGGAGTGGCCCTGAAAACAAGCGGAGTTTGAACTCTCAAACTACAGTACCTTCTCTACTGATTTTCACTCAACAAAAGCTGATAATTAAATTAATTATCTCATTTATAAATTTTACGTTTTAATCGCCATGAATCGGCAGTCGCGAGGCGATTCGAAAAATGTTTTCGGATTATTTAGCAACGATTACAAGGACAAGTTGCTCAGCTATCGCAGAGAGACCGCGCTGCAGGGTGCGTTATAGTTTTGACAGACGGACGGACGGACAGAATTCTCATCGCTAGACCGCGTCTGCATTCCATGCAGCGCGGTAAAAATGTAACAGCCGCAGTGTCAGCGCCACTGTCAATAAAAAGCCTTGGCGAGAAAGCAAATCGCGACCGCAGCAAAGCGGCATAAAAACGATGGTACGTATAGCGCACAATCCGTCATCGCACCGGCGATAAGGACGAGCTTCAGCGACAAGCGACGTGCTATCGCATCCCATTCACCGCATCATTTCTGCCAAGTGAGCTATGGCGGTGCGTCGTCATCGTTTATATCGGCGTCAGCTATTATAGGCGACTAGTCGCCGTTGTCTGTATAGACGTCGTTTTCATAACAATGTACTAAATGCTCATACTTCAATTCGCTAGCTCGTGCTTAACTGCGCCGTTTCTATAGTAACTACTACCACCCCGCTATAAACATGTTAATTGTTCTAAAAATACTTCTGTTTGCACTGTTCTGCGACATGCTACAAAATGCAGCAATGCAATCGTTTTTAATCAATATTTCGCCATTTATGTATGTATGTATGTATGTATGTATAAGAATTTTTATAACGCGCGAGTTCTTACAGCCTAAGCAGTCACGAGTGCGCGCCCGTAGGCCATACTAAAAAGATGTGTCTTTAGCAGTGCTTTTTTTGTGACGGTACGAGCCGGTACGGCTTTCCGGAAAATCTGACGACTGGATAACAATTTTTTTGCTCGCATATAATAAGGTTGACTGTTCAGAAATTCCAATTGTTCTGAGTAATCTTTTGTATCATTATTTTTTTTCATTT
>Ga0049105_1001735_pt1 | contig 10116 bp, 8 predicted proteins | sample WorMetvaBAHAMAS1_FD_61260 | JGI IMG/M metagenome (GOLD analysis project Ga0049105, IMG submission 61260) | Worm MetaG Olavius vacuus BAHAMAS.1 | ecosystem: Host-associated > Annelida > Digestive system > Unclassified | place: Germany: Marburg | collected 2013-04-09 | reverse complement strand
GCGCGCAACCTCCTGCAACTCATCGACACTCCGAAGACACCGATCAGCCACCGCATCCGGAAATGCATGTGGAGCGACGACTACCTCGTCGCCGCCCTCTCCCATATGCAATAGCCCTGCCCTGCAAGGGGGGAGAGAGGCGCCATGTCCCGGCCTTGCGCCGGGATCTCGGAGGTCGGAGCGCAGCGGCGCGAGGCCCCGGATCAAATCCGGGGCATTGGCAGTCAGCCTTCGATCGCCTCCCAGACCGCGACCTGGCGCATTGCGGTGCGAATGCGGTGGAGGAGGCAGAGGCGGTTGCGGCGCACGATCTGATTCTCGGCGTTGACCGTGACCTTTTCGAAGAAGCTGTCGACGACGGGGCGGAGCTTGGCCATCTCGGCCATGGCGGCGGCGAAGTCCTCGGCCTTGAGCGCGGCGGCGATGGCCGGCTCGGCGGCGTCGAGGGCGGCGAAGAGGGCGCGCTCCTCGTCCTGCTCGGCGAATTTGGCCTCCGGTGCGCCGGAGTACTCGACGCCGTCCTTCTTCTCCTCGATGGCGACGATATTGGCGGCGCGGCGGTAGGCGATCAGCAGGTTGGCGCCGTCGTCGGTGGCGAGGAAATCTTGCAGGGCCTTCACCCGATTGACCAGGAGCACGAGGTCGTCCTGCCCGCCGAGCTCGAAACAGGCCTGGATCACGTCGTGCCGGACGCCCTGGTCGCGGAGGGCAACCTTGAGGCGGTCGGCGAGGAAGGAAAGGAGTGAGTCCGGCGAAATAGTTGGTCTTCCGGGTTCCGAGAAGAAGCCAACGACGGATTTTTTGACTCCGGGCAGCCGCTCTTTCATTGCCTCGCGCAGTTTTAAAGACGAATCTTCATGATATCTATTTAGATCTTCGGGAGTGAGCCCCAGAGCTGACGTCGCCTCTCTTTCTATTGACGCCATGTGTCGATGGTCCAGGAACTCTTGCCAATTGTTGTGCACCCTCTTTGAGCTCTTGAGGATCTTCCCAAGCCCAATTCGGAGCCGGTTCTCCAGGACAGACCGAACGATCCCCAACGCCGCCCTTCTCAGCGCAAACGGGTCCTTGCTGCCGGTCGGCTTCTCGTCGATGGCCCAGAAGCCGGTCAGCATGTCGATCTTGTCGGCCAGCGCCACCGCAACCGAGACCGGCTCGGTGGGAACCGCGTCGGAGGGGCCGAGGGGGCGGTAGTGGGCTTCGCAGACATTGGCCACCTCGCCGGCCAGCCCCGCCGCTTTGGCGTAGTAGCCGCCCATGATGCCCTGGAGCTCGGGGAACTCGTAGACCATCTCGGAGGCGAGGTCGGCCTTGGCGATGCGCGCGGCCAGCTCGGCGTGGTCCGGGTTGGCGCCGACCTTCGGGGCGATCTCGCGGGCCAGGGCGGCGATTCGTTCGATGCGCTCGCCCTGGGTGCCGAGCTTGGCGTGGAAGACCACGTTCTCCAGCGGCTTGGCCATCAGCTCCATGCCGCCGGCGTGGATCACGCGCAGGTCGTTGTCCCAGAAGAACCGGGCGTCGGTCAGGCGGGCACCGAGCACGCGGGTATTGCCGGCGAGGATGGTGGCCCCGTGGTCCGGGATCTCGACGTTGGCGACGGTGATGAAATGCTCGATGCGGCCGGTCTGGGGTTTGCGCACCGAGAAGAACTTCTGGTGCTCTTTCATCGAGGTCTGCAGCACCTCGGGCGGCAGGTCGAGGAACTCCGTCCCGATCTCGCCCATCAGCACAACCGGCCACTCGACCAGCCCGGCGACCTCGGCGAGCAAGCCCTTGTCCTCGACCAGCTCCAGCCCCTGGGCGAAGGCAAGCTGCTGCGCGTCGTGCGCGATTTGGGCGGCACGCTCGGCTGGATCGAGGATGGCGTGGGCGCCCTTCAGCTTGTGCACGTAGTCCTCGAAGTCGCGCACCTGGAACCGGCCCGGCCCCATGAAGCGGTGGCCCTCGGTGGTGTCACCCGCTTCGAGGCCGTCGATCGCGAACGGCACAACCTCGGCCCCGTGTTCATCGGAGAGGATACAGAGGATCGAGTGCAGCGGGCGGACCCAGCGCAGGCTCCCCGAGCCCCAGCGCATCGATTTCGGCCACGGGAAGTTGCGCACCGTGGCGGTCACCGCCTCGGCGATCACGTCGGCGGAGGAGCGGCCGGGCTTCTCGATCACCGTGAACCAGACCTGGCCCTTCTTGTCGTCGCGGGCCTCAAGCTGGTCCCTGGTCAGCCCGGTGGCGTGCAGGAAGCCCTCCAGCGCCTTCTCCGGGGCGTCGATCCGCGGCCCCTTGCGCTCCTCGCGCGAGGCGCCGGTCTCGGCCGGCAGGCCGGTCAGGTGCAGGCACAGCCGCCGGGGGGTGGCGAAGGCGCTGGCCTCCGAGTAGGTCAACCCGGCCTTGACCAGCCTGTCGGTGACGAGCTTCTTCAAGTCGTCGGCCGCCCGCGCCTGCATGCGGGCGGGGATTTCCTCACAGAAGAGCTCGAGCAGCAGGTCGGGCATGCGGATTTCTCAATCGGGGATATCGGCGGCGCACACCACGGTGGCGAAGCGGTCGGCGATCGCCGCCAAGGCGGCGCGTTGCACGGTGTCGGCGGGCAGGTCCGGGCCGCCCGTGGGGTCGGGCAGGTCGCGGGTCGCGGTGGCGTCCAGCGCCACCGTCGACGACAAGCCGCGGTCGAGCGCCGCGCGCACGGTGGCGGAGACGCACAGATGGGTCATGAAGCCGGCGACGATCAGCGGCCGCGGGCCGATGTCCTCCAGCGCCGCGGCCAGCGTGGTGCCGGCGAAGCCGTTCGGCAGGCCCTTCTCGACCTCGGTCTCGCCCGGCCGGCGGGCGACCAAGGGGTGGATCTGGCCGCGCGAAGCCTCGGGGTCGAAGGCGCCGCCGGTGCGGCCGCGGTGGCGCACATGCACAACCGGGGTGCCGAGCGCCCGCGCCCGGGCCAGCAGCCCCGCGGCGACCTCGGCCGCGGCCTCGACCCCGGCGAGCTTCAGGGGCCCGTCGAAATACTCGTTCTGGATGTCGATCAGCACCAGCGCCGAGTCGCTGAGCCGCGACGGCGCGGGGCTCGCTCCGGCGAGCTGTAGCAAGGTCTTGGCCATTGTCGTCTATCCCCAGATCTGCGCGGCCGGCTGGCGCCACATGAAGCTCCGGCCGCCCGGAAAAACAACGATGATCAGGTCAAAGCCGGGCGGGTCGTTGCGCTCCGCCACATAGGCCCTAGCATATCCGGTAGCCAAGTTGTGGGCAATGAACCGGGTGTTGAAGCACCGGAACCACGCCGGGGCCTCGGGCGGCACCGGGTCGAGCTCTTCCAGTGCCTGGAACCGCTCGCGCAACAGGAAGCAGGCGCGCATCTTCTGCGGCGAGCCGGTCTCGACGATGCCCTTCCATTCGGTCACCGGGTAGACGTCGCCCGCGATGTAGACCGTCTCCCGGTAGGTCTCGTCGTATGAAGGAATGGCCCTGCTTCCACCAATACACCATTGCGGCGAGGAACAGGGCGACACCGAGCCCGATCGCCGTGTAGACGCCATAGGCGCTGATGAGGTGGCGCCAGTTCATGCGTCGCGTCCGGCCTCGGGTTCGCGGCCCGCCTCCGTCATCCGGAACGCATCGGCGCAGCGCTTGGCCAACGCCCGCACCCGGCCGATATAGGCCTGCCGCTCGGTGACCGAGATCACCCCGCGGGCGTCCAAGAGGTTGAAGATGTGGCTGGCCTTGATGCACTGGTCGTAGGCCGGATGGGCCATGACGATGGTCTTGCCGGTCTTCTGGTCGAGCGCCTCGTGGGTGAGGATCGACTCGCATTCGCGCTCGGCGTCCTCGAAGTGGCGGAACAGCATCTCGGTGTTGGCGGCGTCGAAGTTGTGCCGCGAGTATTCCTCTTCCGTCTGCCGGAACACGTCGCCATAGGTGAGCGGGATCGGGGCATCTGGTGCGTTGAACGGCATGTCCATGACGTGGTCGACCCCGAGCACATACATCGCCAGGCGCTCCAACCCGTAGGTCAGCTCGCCCGAGACCGGGCGGCAGTCGTGGCCGCCGACCTGCTGGAAATAGGTGAACTGGCTGACCTCCATGCCGTCGCACCAGACCTCCCAGCCGAGGCCCCAGGCACCTAGGGTGGGGCTCTCCCAGTCGTCCTCGACGAAGCGCACGTCATGGAGCGCCATGTCGATGCCGATCGCCTCGAGCGAGCCGAGGTACAGCGCCTGCAGGTCCGGCGGCGACGGTTTGATCAGCACCTGGAACTGGTAGTAGTGCTGCAGCCTGTTCGGGTTCTCGCCATAGCGCCCGTCGGTGGGGCGGCGCGAGGGCTGGACATAGGCCGCGGACCAGGGTTTGGGGCCGAGCGCGCGCAAGGTCGTGGCCGGGTGGAAGGTGCCTGCACCGACCTCCATGTCGTAGGGCTGCAGCACGGCGCAGCCCTGCGCGGCCCAATAATCCGAGAGGCGCAGCAGCACTTCCTGGAAGCATCGAGGCCCAAGGGAAGACGCGGGGGCACACGCGGGCGCAGACATGGGCACGGGGTCTCTCCGGTCGGGCGGCTCGCAGCCGGTCGGTCGTCTTCCTAAAGGCGCGTGACCTCACGGTCAACGCGGGGATTGGATACCGGAACGAACCGGGGGAATGGACAGCGGGACCGGGGCCGTCTAAGTAAACCCCGATTGAAACGGTCGGGAACTCGATGGAAGCGCCGCGACAGACCCGGATCGCCGTCCCGGACGGCTGGACGCTCGGCAGCCTCTTCCTGGCGGCGGTGCTGCTGATGCCGATCGCGGTGATCGGCTGGATGGCGCTGAACCCGACCGAGAACGTCTGGCCGCATCTGGTGGCCCATGCCCTGCCGATCTACCTGAGCAACACGCTGATGCTGATGGCACTGGTAGGTCTGGGCACCGCCTGCGTCGGCACCGGGGCGGCCTGGCTGGTGGTGATGACCGAGTTCCCCGGCCGTCGCTGGCTGGATTGGATGCTGCTCGCGCCGCTGGCGATGCCGGCCTATATCGGCGCCTACGCGCTGGTCGACCTGTTGGAATATGCCGGGCCGGTGCAGACCGGGCTGCGCGCGGTGTTCGGCTGGGAGGATTCGCGCGACTACTGGTTCCCGCAGATCCGCTCGATCTGGTCGGCGGGGTTCGTACTGACGCTGGCGCTTTACCCTTACGTCTACCTGCTGGCCAGCGCCGCCTTCCGCGAGCAGTCGGTCTGTGCGCTGGAGGTCGGGCGGGCGCTCGGCTGCGGCCCCTGGGGGGTGTTCTGGCGGGTCGGGCTGCCGCTGGCGCGTCCGGCGGTCGCGGCGGGCAGCGCCATCGCCATGATGGAGACCCTGAACGATTTCGGTGCCGTCGACTATTTCAACGTCCAGACCCTGACCAAAGGCGTGTTCACGATCTGGCTCGACACCTACAATGCCGGCGGCGCGGCGCAGATCGCGCTGGTGATGCTGGGCTTCGTGCTGGCGCTCTTGGTGCTGGAGAAGGTCAGCCGCCGGGGCAAGCGGTTCCACCACACCTCGCGGCGCTACCGGCCGAGCCGGCGGTCCGAGCCGGAGCGGCTACAGCGCTGGGCGACAGCGGGGCTTTGTGCCCTGCCGGTGCTGTTCGGCTTTGTGCTGCCGACGCTGATCGTCGGCTGGCATGCGCTGAGCCACCTCGGGCAATGGGCCGAAGCCGGGTTCTGGCGGGCGGTGCTGCACACCGGTGCGCTGGCTGGGATGGCGGCGGCGCTTGCCTGCGTAGTCGGGGTGTTCATGGTCTACGGCGCCCGGGCTTCGCGGTTGAGCATGGCACGCTGGCTGGCGCAGGCGACGTCGCTCGGCTACGCCGCGCCCGGGGCGGTGCTGGCGGTGGGGGTGCTGATCCCGCTGGCGGCGCTGGACCACCGGCTTGCCGATTTCGCCGAGGCGCGGTTCGGCCTCGACATCGGGCTGCTGCTGACCGGTTCTGCGGCGGCGGTGGTGTTCACCTATGTGGTCCGGTTCTCGGCCATCGCCCACAGCGCCATCGACGGCGCCTTCGGCCGGGTGACGCCGTCGATGGAGCTGGCGGCGCGGACCCTGGGCGAGACCCGGCGCGGGGCGCTGGCCCGGGTGCACCTGCCGATGATCAAGGGCTCGGTCCTGACAGCGGCGCTGCTGATCTTCGTCGATTCGGTGAAGGAGTTGCCGGCCACCTTTATCCTGCGCCCCTTCAATTTCGAGACCCTGGCCACCACTGTATATGGGGCCGCCTCGCTGGAGCAGCTCGGCGAGGCCGGGCCGGCGGCGCTGGCGATCATCGTCGTCGGGCTGGCGCCGGTGGCGCTGCTGGCCCGGACCATGGGTAGTTCGCGCCCGGGCGAGACGGCGGAGACGGCCTGAGAGGCGATGGCTCAGGCGGTGCCGTAGCCGCACCAGCCGGAAAGCGGTCGAACTTTCGCCCCGGTTCCGGCAGACTGTGGCCGCGCCGGCTTTTGCCGATTCCCGTCAGGGAGCGGCCGGAACCATCTATTGCGAGGATGGTAATCACATGCGTCGGGCCCTGAAAATCCTGTTTGCTTTCCTCGGTCTGGTTGTCGTTGCGGTGATCGCGGCGGTGCTGCTGATCCCACGCGAGCAGATCGTCGAGCTGGCGGCCGCCCAGGTGCGCGCGAAGACCGGGCGGGAGCTGGCGCTTTCCGGCGACTTGTCACCTTCGTTCTGGCCGGTGCTGGGGGTGAGGACCGGGCCGGTGAATCTGTCGAACGCCGATTGGGGCACGGCCGAGGACATGGTCTCGACCAGCGCCGCCGAGATCGGGGTCGAGCTGGTGCCGCTGTTCTCGGGCGAGGTCAAGGTGACGACGCTGAGGCTGGTCGATCCGGTGGTGGCGCTGGAGATCGCCGCCGACGGCCGGGCGAGCTGGGTGTTCGAGGGCACGGAGCCGGCGGCGGGAACAACTGGGGCCGGCACCGGAGAGGCGCGCGAGCTGCCGAAGATCTCGCTGCCCGAGGCGGTGATCACCAACGGCACGATCCGCTTTGCCGATGTTGGGTCGGGGCAGCGGGTCGAGCTGGCGGCGCTCGACCTGACCGCCGGGCTGGAGAGCATGGAGGCGCCGCTGAACCTGAAGGGCGCCGGCATCTGGAATGGCGAGCGGGCCGAGTTCGAGGCTTATCTCGACACCTCGGCGGCAGCGATGGAAGGCGGCAGCACCACGGTCCGGCTGGCGCTGGCCAGCAAGCGGGCGCCGCTCGGCTTCGACGGCGATGTGCAGGTCGACCCGGCGGCGGCGCTGCCGCTGGTCAACGGCAAGATGGAAGTCGACCTGCCCGACCCGGCAGCGGCGGTGGCCTGGGCGAGCGGGACAGCAGCTCCGGCCGGCATGGCCGAACTCGGCGCGGTGAAGCTCGACGGCAGCGTCTCGGCGACCGAGGCGGCGCTGAAGCTCGGCGCCAAGGGCAGCGCCGGCTACAAGGGCCGCACGGTGGGCTTCGAGCTGACGGCCGACGGCGGCGATGGCTGGCTCGACCGGCAGGCGTTCACCGTCGCGGCGGCGGCGCGGTCGGAGGGGCTGTTCGAGGCATCCTTCAGCGGGCCGGCCTCGGCCGGCGAGGTGCCGGCGGCGGAAGGACCGCTGAAGCTGCGGGCGCCGGACCTGCGGGCGCTGGCCGAATGGGCCGGCGGCGCGGCGCTGGAGGCGCCGGCGGGGACGCTGGAGAGCGCCAGCCTCGACGGCCACCTGGCATTGAAGGGCGCGAATCGGATCGAGCTCTCGGGGGTGACCGTGCAGCTCGACCGAACGACGATGACGGGCGATGCCGGAGTCGCACTCGGTGGCGTCCGGCCGATGGTCACCGCGCGGCTGAACTCGGGCCCGATCGACCTGTCGCCGTTCATGGCCCCCGGTGGCGGAGGCAACGGGGGGGGGGCGCGCCGGTGGGGGATGGAGCACCGAGCCGCTCGACCTCTCGGCGCTGCGCTCGGTCGACGCCGACGTGGCGATCCGCGCCGAAGCGGTTGACCTCGGCGAGATCGACATCAGCCAGAGCGACATCGCGGCGCGGCTCAGAGACGGCCGGCTCGACGTGACCATCAATCGGGTCAACGCCTATGGCGGCGGCATCACCGGCACCCTGGCGCTGGTGGCGGGCGACGAGGCGCGGCTGGCGACCGACCTCACCGTCTCGGAGGTGCAGCTGCGGCCGCTGCTGAACGCGGTGGCCGGGGTCGACAACCTAGAGGGGCTGGGGGCGTTCCGGATCCGGCTCGACGGGCGTGGCCGGTCGATGGACGCGCTGATGAAGAGCCTCGACGGCGAGGGGGCGCTGAACCTCAGCGACGGGGCGATCCTGGAGCTGAACCTGGCGGCGATGGTGCGCAACCTGACCGGCCATGGCGGCGACGTGCAGAAGACCGACTTCTCCGCGGTGACCGGCAGCTTCGACATCACCGACGGGGTGCTGCACAACACCGACTTCTCCTTCCTCGGTCCGCTGATCCGGGTCATCGGCGCCGGCACGGTGGATATCGGCCACCAGCGGCAGAACTTCCGCCTGGAGCCGACCGCCGTTGCCAGCCTTTCCGGCAAGGGCGGGGCGCTGGACGAGGCGGGGCTGGGGATCTTCCCGGTCCTGGTCACCGGAACCTGGTCGAACCCCAAGTTCCAGCCCGACCTGACAGCGGCGATCCAAGGCCTGCTGAATGACCCCGACAAGACCCTAGACGCAGTGCGCGGCCTGGCCGAGGGCGCCGATGCCGGACAGGCGGCGGGGGCGCTCCTGGGCGCGGTCACCGGGGCCGGCGGCGGAACTGGCAGCGGTGACGGCACCGCAGCGCCGGCGGACGCGGTCGGCAAGATCCTCGGCAGCGTGCTCGGCGGCGCGGCCGGTCAGGCACCCGGCGGCACCTCCGACACCGCTCCCGGCACGGCCCCGGCCGACGAAGCCAAACCAGACGCGATCGGCGGCTTGCTCGGCGCACTGGTCGGCGGCCAGGACCGGCAGCAGGCGCCGGCATCGCAGCCGGATGGCGGACCACCGACCGACGCCGGCGCGCTGGCGCCGCTGGCCTCGCCACTGCCGGTTCCGGCGCCGGCCGACCGAGAGGCCCGCGCGGCGGCGGTGCCAGAGACCGAGCCGGAACCGGACACGCCCCCGGTGAAGCAAGAGCCAGAGGACAAGCTGCCCGGTTTCCTGCCTCCGGCGGGTGAAAAGCCGGATGCCGGCGAGATCCTCAAGGGTCTGTTTCAATGACCGGCCGAGCGGTGTTCGCGGCGCGGCCGGGTTGCCAGCAACGGCGCCGAGCGGTATCAGTCGCCTCGGCGCCGGTCTAGCTCAGCTGGTAGAGCGCCTGATTTGTAATCAGGTGGCCGGGGGTTCGAGTCCCTCGACCGGCACCAATTATCTGATCTAACTATCTGTTTTTAGGTACAAAAATATTTCAACATCTTTTTTGATCCACCTTCGCGACCACCTTTACAGCCTCCATAGGTCGTCGGATGCCTCCTCGGAAATGGCCGATTGGCCCAAGAACGTGCCGACAAATCTGCGCCAACGTCAGGACGAGCAAGGTCATGACGAGACTGTGTCGATCGACCACTTCGCCCAGCGGCACCGCAGCGCCTCGCCTATCTCCACTCATCCAGCGCCGCGTTGATCCGTTCAATCGCCGCTTCGATCTCGCGCCGGTCAACCCGTGCGCCGGGCGCGTTCCAGTGTCTCTCGTACGTCTCTAAGCGCTTGGACAAGCGGGAGAACGGGTTGGGGTGGCGAGGCGGTCATCCTAGACGACTACAGCCGCTACATCGTCGCCTGGAAGCTCTGCACCAACATGAGGGCCGGCGATGTCACCGATACGCTGGAACTGGACCTCGAGGCGTCAGGCTGCACGTCGGCGAAGGTCCGGCACAGACCGAGACTGCTCAGCGACAACGGCTCGTCCTACATCTCGCACGACCTAGCGAGATGGCTCGAAGGCAAAGGCATGGGCCACATCCGCTGCACGCCGAACCACCCCCAGACCCAGTACCAGACCCAGTAGGAGAATCGCATATGGCGGATTTTGGGTTGCGGTTGTTGGTGAAAGGGGTTCTTTGGTGGGGCAGTTTGAACCATTTGAGGGCTGCCGATGTCGTGTCTTGCGCCGCCTTTTCCGATCTCAGC
>Ga0049105_1001734_pt1 | contig 10117 bp, 5 predicted proteins | sample WorMetvaBAHAMAS1_FD_61260 | JGI IMG/M metagenome (GOLD analysis project Ga0049105, IMG submission 61260) | Worm MetaG Olavius vacuus BAHAMAS.1 | ecosystem: Host-associated > Annelida > Digestive system > Unclassified | place: Germany: Marburg | collected 2013-04-09 | reverse complement strand
TACGTGAAAACATACATTTTCCGTGTTTTCTGTTTCGCAAGGTAGTGCAGAAGCATTAATTAGGTGAGGTGGAAAAGTATAGCATCTTTTGATTGCTTACTTTCTCACTAATATTTCTGCCAAATATTATGAAAATCCGACAATGCCTTCGCGAGTTATAGCTAAAAACATCGGGGATGTTTTTTTCGAGACACACTGTAGTTAAGAGTAAAAGAGAAAACACATGAAAGATAGAAATGTGAGGTTATAATCGAGGCTATTTTAGCTACAATAAAATATAAATTAGAAATACTAAGGTTAAAGATGGGGAAGTATGAAATCACAAATGATTGTAAAATCCAGTATCTTTGATGAAATCAACGATTACATGAGTAAAGTAACAAAATACATGTACAGTAGGTCACTACTGGGATGACTCTTTACAGGCAATCGACCGCAATGACACTTAAGAAACAGCTGGATTTGTTTGCATGGCGCGTTAGACTAAGCCGGCTCTTAGTCGGTTTTCGAACGCACTCATACATTCGATGCACTTTCATTCATTCTCGTTGCTAGATATCTGACGCAAACCTAAACGCGGTCAGATATACTACAGATATTATCTGCTGCCCTAAAAGTTTCGTTTCAAGACTTGTGTCGCCATGAAATTCGTGGATGATGATGATGATGATGATGATGTCATACATATGCAGGTAAATTTTACCGTGTAGCTAAGAAAATAAACAGTTTAGTGCAGAGGATGAGACACTTTAGTCGCATTTTGAGCAATGATCAGCACGTAGCAGCTAAATCTGAAGTGAGCTTCGAGTGTTTTTTGGCTGTGCTATTGTTCGATTTGGTTTGTACTGCTTACTGTCTGTCGTCTATACACCATCATTAAAGAATATGACGATGATGATGATGACGATGAGTATGTGTAAACGCACCATTATTGGACGGGACAGCGGCAATGGGTGGAGTAAGAAGCAGTCCTGCGGACACAGCTGGACGGGGTCTGGAGGCTTGGAGGTCCTCAGTCTTGGACGACGAGTATCGGCGACTGCGCTGCTGCGACGAGTCGGTTCCTCCACGATGGCGGTGGTCGTCGACAGCCACGTCGCGCTGATTGCAAACGGCCGCTTTCACCCGGTCGATGTGCAGCCGAGTGAACAGATGGTCCTGAACAGTCAACTGCGACGAATATCGGACGCCGCACAGCTCGCAGGCGGTCGGCAGCGAGGTGCCGAGCGGCGGCCCAACCCCGCCGCCGACGCTCTGACACGTGGCTTCAGGGCTGACGATCTTCTTCTCCTTGGCGCGCGCGTTCTGGAACCACACCTGCACCACGCGCCGCGGCAGCGAGATCTCGCGTCCCAGTATCTCGCACTCGGACATGGTCGGCGTCCGGTAGTCGGCGAAAATGGTTTTCATCACGCGGATCTGCATGCTCGACATCTGCGTCCGATATCGCTTGTTCGGGACGAATCCGGCGGTCGCCGCCGACGTTACCGAGGTGGAACCGGACAGCGACAGCGGCTTTGCCTGGGTCGTCGCGACTGACGGTCCCCCCGGGGAGGCGGGGTTGCTGCTGCCGTCGCCCGTGCAACTCAGGTCTATACTGAAGTCGTCGTTGGTTTCTGAGCGGGATTCCGACCGCGCGTCTTCCTGGCTTGACGCGTGCCGACTGGCGGCGACTACATCATCCCGGACTATACCACGAGCTGGCTGTTCGACCGCCGAACTCGTTGCTCGGGAAGATGACGTGCTCAGGTCGAGAGGGGCGTCTTCCGATTTCACTTTCAGCGGCGTTGACGTCATCAATGTAGCCGTCGGCGCAGCGTCGCTTCCGCGAAAGTCGACAGGAAAACCGGAATTGGCGACCGCGGCGGCCGCGACGGCGGCTTCCATCTTGACCTGATGACTGGCGTGGCTGAGTTCGTCGATGTAGCGCCGGAAAGAGTCCTCGTACAGACGCTGCATGTTTGCCTGAAGCATGTCGCCCGGACCGCCCGTCGGTCGCACCTGTCCGGCGGCTACGAACGGCGCCAGGCTGGCAGCACCTCCGCCCGCCGCGGCGATCCCGCTGAACGGGCCATTGGGCGCCGGCGATGGCTGCGGTGTTTTCTGGGACGCGATGCCCCCGGAAAGGATAGGAGACGTCATGGCCGCCGTATCCACCAGCTCATCGGGAATACTGTCCACGGTGATGTCACTGCGTGCCATCTCGTCCGGATGCTTCGAGGCCAGATGCGCCTCGAGGGCGCTACGGGCTCGGAACAGCGCTTTACAGAAAGGACAGCGCTTATGTATCAGCTGCTGATGGGCGCGGTACTGGCCCTTCCTCTCGCGTGCTCGTGTGTTCTGAAACCACACCTGAACGACTCGCTTCTTCAGCCCAACATGAGCAGCGATCGCGTCCAGCTGCTTGCGGCTCGGGTTGCAGTCGGCCTGGTACTTGTGGTACAGGTAGTCCAGCTGTTCGGGAAGAATCGTCGTGCGCATGCGCTTATCGCTGCTTGACCCATTTCCGCTTCCGGGGCCGCTGCCGCCTCCGCTGCCGGCGCGAGGATCGTCACTTCCGCCATCGTCCGATATCCACAGTCGGCCAGCTGCGTCATCGGTCATCGACGTCTGGTTCTCCGACTTCTCCGACTTCATCGCAACGTCGTCGCCGCTACCGGAAGGAGTCGGCGCCGACGGCGTTGCGTGGCCGGAAGTGGCGGTGTGGGTCGCCTGGTGGTCGGACCACTCGGCAAGACTGGCGAAGGACAGCGAGCAGTAGTCACAGTGCAGATCGACGGGCGCCGTCGTCAGCGGTTCGCTGCTGACGCTCGACTCGCTGGCGTCATTCTCGCTCGCCGCCCCATCGCGATCGTCGCGTGACATATCCGACTCCTCACTTCCGGCCGCCGTGTCGCCCGCCGCGTTCCCGACCGAGTCCTCCCTGTAGCAGACTACTTGCCGATGCGCCGCCAACTCGGCGTAATGACCGAACACCGAGGAACATCGTTCGCAGCGATATTCTGGATCGCCGTTGACGCACGGCAGCTGCGCGGACGAACCTCCCTGATCGACTACCGGTACTTCCGTCGGCAACGTCGGGCGTGGTGGGTGCGCAGCCGACGTAGCTTGGTTCTCGTAATTCTTGCGAACTTTCTGTCGAGCGTTCTGAAACCAGACCACGATCACGCGGGGACTGAGGTCGAGCAGGCGAGACAGCGCTTCGAGCTCGTCGTCCTTCGGGTAAGCGTTCTTCTCGAAGCACTCCTGCAGAACCTGCGCAGAATCATACACAATTTTATTACGACACACACTCACTAACTAAACAGACCAGCTAATATTGAAAACTTCATTCACCAACACAGCTAGAAATAATAAGGAGATTAAGCGGAGGATAGGAAAACACTTTGCTGCACAGCAGCGCAAAAAAATCACAGCTTAGTACAATATTTACAAAACAGATTATCAGCGCAGTTTTTCCGTGACAATAGCTTTCTCGTTATTTTCTTCATTAAGCAACTAGGCTGTCCAATGTAAAATTAGACAAAGAATACAATAGAATGCCTAACATGACATAGCAAACTGCGAGCATAGGCCTAAATACTAATCACTGTCACTTATATACTGACATTCCCATTATTAATTAGCAATGAAAAAGCTGAACCAAGCCGATAACACGAGCTGGTAACTTATGTACGTGCACTTGTAATTTCAATTGGCCAGTGCTTGCAAGAAGAACAGCTTCAGACTGCATCCTTGAATTGACGAGCAACTCTTTCATTTGGCACTCCTTTTATATACAGATTTTCTGGTGAATTAATTCACCTAAATTCAGTTCAAACTTGTCAACAGATATGTTCGAACTTCGAGACACAGTGCGATCACTGAAATGTTACTCTAATTCACAAATATAAATGTGTGTATCTCTGCTGTCTGTTTTGTAAACTGTGTATTTTTACTCTTTTTTGCATTGTGTTTTAGTGTCTCTGTTTACCTATTTTATTGTCATGTCATGTTTGCTACCTTTTTTTGTGTGTACTTCGTGTACGATTCTTATACTAGTAATAATTACATTTCTCAGCGTTTACTCTCGTGTATGTACGACGATGCGGTCGTGACCAGTACCTGAATTTGGTGGTTTGTGAAGCGGGTGCGGTTGGCTCGTCGCTCGTGCGAGTGCATCTCCACGCCACTGGCGGCCTGGCTCGACGGCGGTTGGGCAGCACCAGGTGCGCATGGCATCGACGAGAAGACCGGCGGTAACTGACACATCCCGGCGAATGCGGCCGCCGCCGCCGCTGACATGTCCGTCGGGAACATCGGCGCCGGAATAATCCCACCCGGTGGGGCAGCAACCATCTTTCGGCCCCCGACAGAAGGTGATGACGTCACCTCCTTTTTCGTCGGATCGGCAGCCGGCGTTTCCGGTGCGCTGACGGCTGCCACCTTGGTCGGTGGTTCGGACGCGCCCGACTTGGTGTCGTCCGGCAGTGCGCGTTTGGCGGTCGGCGCCGTTCGCTCGTAGTCGTCGAGGTTGAGTGTGGTCGCCGGCGGAACGCTGAAGTTGTAAGGCGAGTCCTTGTTCCGCTGACGCTCTTTGAACAGCGTGTTGCGGAACCAGTGCTTGATCACCTTCGGCGGAAGTCCGGTCCGCTCCGACATGGCGTGGATCTGCTCTTCGCTGGGCGAGTTGTTGATGTCGAAGTGGGCGCGGAGTACGGCCAGCTGTTCGTCGTTAATGCGAGTGCGTGCAGACTTCGGAGGCTGCGCTGGCGGAGGTGCGACGGCGACTCCGGGAGCGCAGTTGGCCGGGATGGGTGCAGGTACAGTGCCTGTCCTCAGTGCTCGCTGTTGCTGTTGTTGTTGTTGTTGCTGCTGCTGCTGCTGCTGCTGCGACAACATCATCATCGTCGCCGGGTCCATCATGGCGGCCGGAAAGGTCGGCGGGATGCCAAAGAACTCCGGACTGAGCGGCAGCATCATCGGTAGCATGCCAGCGGCGGCGGCGGTTGGGTTGGCGGCTCCGGGCGCGGCCCCCATCATCCCCATCATCAGCGGCAGCTGCATCAGCTGCGCGGCGGCGTGCTGCATCGCCGCCAGGTCGGCAGCCAGCTGTCCAGACGTCATCCGTGAAGCCCGCGTCGCCGCTTCCGACGTCGACTGCACGGCAGCAGTCGCCGTCGCCGTCTCCGTTTTCTTCGTCGGGCGGACCACGGATGGCTCCGAGCTTGGTCGAAACTCGGACGGCGCCGTCGTGGCGGCCGCCTGACGACTGTCGTAGTGAACACGAAGCAGCCGCGCAAACTCTTCGACGCTGTCGATCGGTAGCACGGTCGAATGTACCTCTTCCTCGTGCGCTTTCAGCACCCAGACGCTCGAGAATTCCTTCGAACACTTGGTGCACGTGCAGCGCTTCAGCTCCGGAAGATCGCCACCCTTGAGCACCTCTGAATCGCCGTCTTCCGCTTTCTCCTCGGTCGTAGTCGTCGATTCTTCTTTATTAGCCGAAGTTTCCGACGAAGCCTCGTTGTCGACGCTGGATGGTCTGGCGGAATTATCGGCCGACTGATTCTGGTCGACGTTCTTGCGGGATCTCTGGCGATTCTCGTTGTACTGCATCACGCACTCGAACCCGATGCTTTCCAGAAGTACTTGCTGTATGCGGCTTTTGTAATTCGACCCGCCGACAGACGATGACGTCATTTCCGGTCGCGACACGGCGGCAGTGGTGGCGACGCGATTCACGTTCGCCGCGGCCGGGCACTGCACCAGCTGATGCTGATGAAGGTGTTCGGCTGAGCCGAAGATTGCGCCGCACTGGTAGCACGTGTGAGGGCAGGTGCGCTGATGATGCGGCTGTACAGCATGCGACCGCGACCCGTCTCCCGGCTCCGACGCCACCATGGCGGCGGCAGTGGACTTGGTCGCGTCTCCGAGACCGCTCGCCATCGACCCGGCACCAAACATGCCGGACAGTAGGTCGGACGTCGGCATCAACGTGCCGAGAAACTGCCGCTGGAACATGTCCGACAAGAACATCTGCATCTGTTGTTGCTGCTGCAGGCTCTGCAGTGGCGTTGGCTGTGCCTCGACATGCTTCGATCCAGACGTCCCGGGGTTATTCGTCGTCGAATGCTGCTTCTCTGTCCGATCCTCGGCGATAGGTGCCGACTTCCGGTCAACCCCAGCCGCCGTACTCGGCTGCTGCAATGACGTCATCACCGGAACTGTCGTGGCGGACATCTGGTTCGACTGCGTTGTTGGCGAACTGGATTTTACGGCACTTTCAACCGTCGACGCTGATACAAACTCGCCGGATGACGTCATCGAACTACTTCCGTTACCGGAAGTCGGCAGTACGCTATTCAACGAAACAGCCGCCGACACGGAATCGCTTCTTTCCGATCTGCCGTCGTAGTCTTTCGCCGCGACTTGTTCGACATTCTCATTTACATTCGTCGTGAACCCTTGCGTAAGCGATTCGTCTTCCGTTTTGACTGGTACGTCGACGGACGGATTCTCTTCGTCCGCATCTGTGCTGATGTTATCTTTTAGCTGGCACGTCGCAGCGTCAGCGCTGGTCTGCTGCTGAAGCAGTTGTTGCTGTTGCTGCTGCTGTTTTAGCCGATGGAGATGCGACACGGAGTTGTAGTGAACGAGCAGGATGTTCTTCTGTGTGAAAGACTCTCGGCAGACGTCGCACTTAAACGGACGGTTTGGGTCGCGGTACTTCTCAAGCGACTGGCCGCCGACGACCGGCGCCACGACGGCAGCAACGCCTGCACCGGCCGACATCGTCGTCGTCGCAGCAGCAGCTACTTCCGCCATCCGCGCGCCCTGGCGATGAGCCGGCGTCCGATTGTGGGCGGACAGTTGGCTCATCTTGGCGAAACCGACCTTGCATCGGTGGCACTTGAACTTCAGACCTACGTACTCGCTGTCGCCCATCGGGACGCCACGCACCAGCGTCGCATCCTTCGTCGTCAGCGGCATCAGGGTATCCGCCAAGTTCGAGTTGTAATTCTCGTCCAGCTTCAGATCGTCGACGTACCGGGCACGCAAGCTTTCCGGTGGCGTGTCGGCGGCCGATGAGGTCGCGTCATGCCGCTGCGCCGACCCCGTAAATCCCTCGAGAGCGGCCGGTTCTCCGCCGAGCAGGGCGAGTGATGACGCAGCCGCTAAGTTGGCGCGGAAGCGCTCACGCTCCGCCGCCGAGGCATCCGCCGTCGTCGCGTCAGCTTTCAGCTGGAACACCTCACCGGATGTCGACGTCGCGGGCGTCGGCTTAACGGCCGTGGCGGCGCTATGACAGTACGCATGCGCGCGTAGGCTGTCGGCAGATCTGAACGCCATGCGACAGTCGCTACACCGGAAACGATACTCGCTAGCCGACGAGTGCACGTCGCGGTGATGCGACTGTACTCCGACTGCCGTGCGGAAGTACTTTTGACATCCCGGTTGCCAGCACAGGTAGCCGGGGCCCGTGGGTGTCTGCGTCAACTCGAGGTGACCCAGCTCGTTCTGATGGGCGTACAGCGCGTCGATAGACGCAAACGTCTGCGAGCAGGTGTGGCACAGTCGGTCGGCGTCCTCGGGCACATCTACTTCCGTTTCCGGTACAACGATGCCATCTTCGGATGCTGCAACATTACAGTCATGGCAATTATTATCACTGTCCTAGCTCAGGCATACATAATCTGTTTCTTTCGTATCTTTCATATACTGATAAAGAACGACTTTCTGTGGCGATCATTTGTTGCATTTGAGGAACGTTTCTAGGTTGCCGAGTGTTCACTTATTGTGGAGGGTAGGAGGAGGAAGTTTATTGACAGGTTAATGAATTATAATTACGAAAGACTTAGATGATTTCGGATGCGGTGGGTTAACTTACACCATGAACTTTGTGTCTTTTTTTGCTGTTTACTATGTGTAATTACGTGTGACGTCTGCTAAAAAAGTAGATATAGCGCAAGACCGTCAGACACTGACCTTCCGTCGCAAGTCGCATCTGTTCATCTTGTAACGCATCGCACGTCTCAGTCGCCGACCAGCGCGGTTCATCGACTGCCGCGTCGCCAGCGGGTGACGACCCTTCGCCAGTGACGTCACAAGTTGCGTCATCACTTGCGGTGTCCCGGATGTGTGACGTCACGCCATCAGCTCCGCCAACATCCTTGATACTGCTGCTGCTGCTGCTGCTGCTGACGGCGGAAGTGCGACCGTCGGCGTTTCTCACCAGACTGAGGATGCTCTTCAGTGTTTCCGGTTTCACCTTGTGAACCTGCAGTCACAAGCGACCGCTCTCAAAGCACTGAAATTCTCTTGACATTTTCCTTATTCTTCCCGACATTCGTACGCAAACTGCCGTTACCCACGTCATAGTTAATGGGTATCACTACCAGACGTTTCGTACACTATAAGCTTTTCGTATACAGAAAAGATAACATACATGCATATAAATACGGTGAAAAAGCAACAAAAACAGAAAAAAAACAGCGAGCAAGTGTACATGCCACTATGTGTTACATGCGATAATACAATAGTAGACACATCATTACTGTGCTAACACAAATTTAAAAAGAATACCGTGTAATTAATTTTACAGAAAATATTCTCGTGGACAATTTAATATCCAATATTGCGAATCGTTTTCTCCACAAGATGCTTGGCATCTCGAAACTGAAGTACTGTTGACAAGTTTGAACAACGTCTATATTATTATTAGTTTTGAAAAGCTTCATAAAGAAGCGATTGACAACACAAGAGATATTAAATCTAAGTTCACGCAATGCCTACCATCAGTAGATGCTGCTGCAGCTGTCCAGTACTTCCAATGCGCTCCATGCATAGAATACACGACACTCGCTCGCCGGCGCTGCGGACGTCCACAGCGGCGCGATCGGCCAGCGCTTCGTCGACGCCCGTCACGTCATCTTTGGCTGTTCTCAGCGTCGTCTCTGTTTCATAACAACACCACACAACACATCGCATCACTGTCTGGCGACCAAAAACCGGCTACATCAACGTCATTCAACAGTTAGGTAGCACTAAGGTCTCAGGGGCACGAAGGATCTGTATAAATATTCATCCAGCTGCCGTACCTCCTATTCACGCCGAATCATATCATGTAGCCACGGATAAGCCCCCCCCCGCCAAAGATGGCGACACGTTCCGGCCTATTTTAGCAACAATCTACAACCAATCGCAAAGAAAGAACCGGAAAGAAAGCACGTAGCACGCTGTTGGTTGTTCAACACTGTGGCAACGGCTGTTCAATTAAGCGCGCACCCCTCTCCGTTAGTTATTACAAGGAAATTAGAGGCGACCATATTGGAGGGGGGTTGTACGGAGGAGGTGTTCTGCCGGGCGAGTACCCCTGTGGGGGCACGTCATCACGACCACACCACCCCAGTTCTTACGACACTCCACCGGCTTCCGGTGCGCAAGAGAGTTACGTTTAAGCTGCTGCTGCTGCTGCTGCTGATGTTCGTCGATTTCGACGACGACGTTGCACTACTGTTGAGTACCGGTATTGCTTGACTTGGACTGATGAGACCGTAAGTGACCCGAACTGAGAAAGCAGGCCGAACTGAGAAGCGCAGCCTCTGCTGCACTGAGGACACCGAGCACCTGCTCTTGGCTTTGCTGCAGCCAGCAGCTTGTCGTTCCTCACACGCTGCGGTCCTGTCACTCATAAAATTCGTCAGACCCGTATCACACACAGTCTTCCACGCGAGTCTGTCGCTAGCCAAATAAATTTCACACAAGTCGAATAGACTGCAACAAAATGAAACAAAAGTCCAGAGGAGACAGATAGGGCCCGGAGTCGGCGTCTCCTTCAAATGAGACTCCGACTCTCGCTACACACCCCTGGTATAAATTAAGGGTTAGAGTCAGGGCTGGGGTTGTTGGCAGGTTTCAAGTACTAGTACCGTAACCGGGAGGGAAGGTCAGCCGAACTGGACGACTCCGTGTCTCATGTCCACTTCTTCTTCTCCTGTGTGTCGTCACGTTCTGCGCCTTCGTGTAGCGTTATCGAGTTACGTCGACAGGCAAGATTAGCAGGCCGGGCAGCCGAGCCTGACTGTGAGCATCTGCCGCCAGGTCGTATAGTTTCGTTTGACGGAGAACTCCCGCC
>Ga0049105_1001733_pt1 | contig 10124 bp, 5 predicted proteins | sample WorMetvaBAHAMAS1_FD_61260 | JGI IMG/M metagenome (GOLD analysis project Ga0049105, IMG submission 61260) | Worm MetaG Olavius vacuus BAHAMAS.1 | ecosystem: Host-associated > Annelida > Digestive system > Unclassified | place: Germany: Marburg | collected 2013-04-09 | reverse complement strand
GTTAATCGCATATAACTGGTTCTTGCTCCCATCACTAAATTAGCATTCTGTGGACTTGGTACGTGTGTCAAACAATAATATTTGTCATTGCTTAACGTTTCTAAAATACCATGCAGTTGCATAACCGATTTTATGGCTAAAACTGGTTCATTTAGTGGACGTTATGTACAGTGAACTATACAGAAAGTAGCGGACATATTGAGAAACCTGTTAGATCACTCTGCCTTGAGTGATGCGTGTGGGCAGAAAAACCAGTTATATAGGTTGACTTATCTGGTTCATGCGGCCAAACATACTCGTTCGTGTGACCACTCTGGTCGCACAGCAACCAGATAATTGCAGTGATCTGGGTTTTGCGTGCGAAATGTACATGTTATTGCATCAGTATTTTCTAAAACAAGCAGATAATTCACAATTTAGCGAATTTTAACGCATATTTAAAATATTATGGTGTAACGAATTGCACTAGTGTACTCTACGCACAGAGATGCATTCACTGATATATTCCAGTACGATATAGCTTTAGAAAAAACCAAATGAGACACAATTTGCTCTTTGCGAGACTTTGTTTGCTTTTACTGAAAACTTGCAGTTTTGCACTTATCTGGTTCATGCATGCAACCCTTCACTTGTGTCCGAAATGATATATGGTTCGAGTGAGACGTTAAACTCTCAGACACTTGGATGTCTATGGTGCTGCAACGACAGTCTGTGCAAATCGAGCTGTTTAGTGCTAGTGCTTGCAAGTAGCCTACTATGTCGAGTATTTGACTGAAATCATTAACAAGAGAGCGGTCCAAAACAAACGGCTACTAATTGGTTTCTCGTTGAAGTTTGTTACATGTCAACGGTACTAAAATCAATGAGTCAAAATGCCAGAATTTCAGAAATGCATAGAAATATTCCTTATCAAGCAAGGTTGCAGTTGCAAGATTCATCTAGGATGAAATAGATATCGCAATTAGCATATTTTAATTTTTAATTCTCGGGTACTCGAGCTCAAAGAAGCTGAGATCGAGCTTTTTTGACCGCGAGCTATTCGAGTAGCTTTCGAGTACTCCGCACAGCTCTAACAGTCTAGAGTGATTGAAGCTAACTGTTTTCGCAACAGACACTCACTTATTGGTTGGTTGGAGCACGATGTCGATGGATGTGTTGTTGTATAAATGGTACTAGGATCTTTTAATGGGATAATGGACCTCGATCTCGTCGAAACTGAGAACTTCGTCGTCAGTCAGCACGAGGCACGTGACATAGTCCAGGTTGAGAGGAACGTTTTAAATGCATTCGGTAGTTGGCAGCACGAGGTACGTTCCTTCTCCACAACACAACGCGTCGCTTGTACGTCATTTCTACCATAACGAATCATAAAATTAATGTTTACAAGATTTGAATTGTTACAAAAATTTCGAATACTTTTAAGCCGATGCTGTATCTTGTAGCCAGCACGAGGCACGATCAGTACACGACGAGACGAATATTACAAACTCACTCGCCAGATGTCAGCACGAGGCACGTTTGTTCACCACGGATGTTAGTTCTGGCGTACGATTAGGTGAGACGGATTTTTGAATGACAACGTAGGCTACGTGATTCGGATTTTAATTGCAAACGAAATCGATGTCTTTGCGTACGGTAATTTCTCTTAAGCGGTCCGCACAACTGCAATAAAAGTAAAACAAGAAACTCATCAGGAGATGAGATAGCGAACGTGAACTTTCTTTATACGACATTGTACACGCACTACAAAATACAATAGGCTGGTGCATAAATTCTGCCACAGATCGACACGTTTAGGTTATGTGTTAGAACGCATGTTTACCTAATTCGATGAAATAACGCAGTGCAACGGCCATTACGCCGTTCAAAGTCATTCAAGGTCACCTATTTTGGTACCAATCGAAAGCCATATGCAACTTCCTATTAGTGACTAATAGTAACTTACCACCGATCTTGCACCGTTTCCAAGTTATGGCCGATTGTTGGTCAAATTTTCGCCATCGACATGGGAGTGCCTCACTTTAACGCCCCCCGCCCCCGCTGGAGGTGATCCCCTGCGAATATCCGGATAAACTTTAAATTTCCAGAAACTAGAGGTATTGTCCTACCAGATGCTAAAAACAGCACGATCGTATCTTCATTCGTTTGGACACAATACCGGAGTGTGACGGACAGACAGACAGACGTGACGAAATTGCTTTAGCGAGCCATGCGGACGCGCTGTGAAAAATAAGTTAAGTCGTGAGACCTAAATAGAAATTATCTAAATGCAATTCCAATGAGTTTCGATCATATCAGGGATGCAGCGAGGATTTTTGTTGTGGAGGGGCTTAAACCAGCACGATCAGCAAAGCCCGAATGGCCGCCTGAGGCCCGAAGGGCCGAGAGCAGGTGTGGGATTTTGGAGAAAAGGGGCGCCAACAGGGCTGCTAGCCTCCTACCAGCGGCTAGAAAGTCTCGGAGATCACTGTACGCTCCCTCAGCGGGGTACAGGGCGGAGCCGCGCAAGTCGAACGGTTTTGTTATATTTCAGTGCTCAGACTGGTTTCTGTTACATGATACTAAAGGGGCTGAATATTATTCTGTTTGGAGGGCCTAACCTTTAGACGAAAGTTTCCCAAGCCCATGCCTACGTGACTAATCATATTCACTAAAATTAGTATCCGGCAACTAAAAATTATAAGCCTGAAGTAATTGTTGTTACGATATACATTTCGTGAGCGTGCTTTTCGCTCAAGACATTCCTTCAGTGCGGTTTTTGTGGGATTTGCTTATTTCTATTAACGATGCGGTGTGCTGTGTACGTTTTAGAGTCGTTGTGTAGGCGGTGAAACAAAATCCACACAGAAACGCGTTCATAGGACACCGTCCTACTTGAGGTTCTCCAACGAGTGAGGCCGGTACAAACATGACGTCAACATTCTAGCAGCACGAGGCAGGAGCAGTCCACAGCACGACGAACATTTCAAACACATTCACCAGAGGGCAGCACGAGGCAGGTGTGTTCCTTGTAGTGTTTTCCGGCACGTTAGGCACAAAAGCCCGGTATACTAATTGAAATTACGCTTTTAGCTTTTTTCTTTATCATCATTTGTCATATACACATTCTTTATTTTACGAAATAATAGGCCAAAATTGAGAATTTTCATGTTGTTTGACCGGCGTAGGCAGAAAAAACTTTAGCTGTCGATTGAATCTCGGTTTTAGATTAGGCTATAGGCCTACCTGCTTACTGTAGAGCTCAAGCTATTTGAAAAAAAAATCGTTTAAAGAGAATCGGCTAGTTGCCTAATTGATGCATGGGCAGTTCCGGCACACCCCCTGCCTGTCGCAACAAGCACCGAAATGGGCAGTGACCAATCAGCTGTCAGATTGTGGCAAGGCAGTGACCTGACAGCTGATTCGTCACTGCCCATTTCGGTGCTCGTTTGGGTGCGTTCTTTTATTGAACCAGATGTTTTGGAAACAATGTAGCGTTCGACAATACCACTCCGATTTATCTGATCAATCTGCTCTGGAAATTAGAGTTAGGATTAGGGTTAGACAGTTTTTGACGGCGAATGACGAAAACGAGCGCCTTATCTTCCGCGAATTTCACGGACGGTAACATCTTGCTAAAAGAACGCACCCAAACGATCAAAAACAAAATAAAAATTGCATCTTCTAAGAGTGCCCGTGCATAAATTAGGCAACTAGCTATAATGCATACACCAATGACATGCGTAGCTGAGGGAACAGTTGTGTAGTAGTAGTAGTAGTAGTAGTCTAGTACTTTATTTGCCAAATACAAACAGATAGTACATTTATAAGGAGCTCTGCTGCAACAGTCACTAAGTTAAATGCGTTCATTGTAAACACATAAGCTTAACTGCAGCCCTCCCTTTTAATTTTCGCCAAAAGCCTCTAATTCCCATCGAGTCTGTACTTCATTGATGACAACAAAAGAGGTTTTGTTCGGTCGTGACTGACTGAATGTGTCGTGTTCATGTCTGTTGTTCTAACATCCTGTTGTCGTCGTCAACGTCACGTATCCGGTACTCTGTACTGTAATACTATACCCTCACTGCCTGCTTGATGCGGATGTGTGGACCAATAGGCGCAAACGTAATTATACACCAAATGTGGCTAACGTCACGAGCAGTCGATCCTTAGGCATAGCTGCAGGCCTATTCCAGTGACATATCAACACCCCGTTGAGTAGCCTAATAATTACAGAATGAACCAGTTAAAACGTGGATGTCGCCCATTGCGACACAATATCTATCGCCGATGGCAGTTAACCGCTGACAGATAGACCGAAAAGAATAAGTTGAATTCGGTCCTTTCCGGTGCTTATTTGACACAGACAGTTATTGCAAACGATAGATAGCCTGTGATTTTCTATTCATCTGTCTGTCGTCAATATCAAGGTCAAGGTTGGCCTCTTCCTGTGGTCAGGTACGCTGACCGGTGAGTTAAGACTTCCATCATGTGTTTCCTATTAGTAAATTATTCTACAATAACAATATTCCCATATTACCGTTTTTACCCTAGATGGATAGCATAGACAGACAGATGGACCGACATACGGGCGGATCGCAGCATCATCTGTGACGGGAGGCAGAATAACCTCAAACACACAAAGGTCTTACGTAACCAGATTTTTAATACCTCCATATATCCGCAGCATACATCTTGTTGCATTAAAATGTCAATTAGGTAACAAATTAAAACCACAGCTTCTGTGTCCAATCCCGATTTCTTAGCCTTAGAAGATGCACCTTCTTCTCTGTCAGACAGGCGTAGCCCATGGCTGTAGAAATGGCTTGTAAAACCTAGGTTTTAGGTTATTTTTACAAAAAAAAACTAAAACATGCGAAAAATCCGTTTTTAAGCCTTTTAGAAAAACCTTAAAAATCCAGATTTTAGACTCACAGTCACAGCAGAAAATCGTTGCCGTTCATTCTAATTAGTTGTGTTTATAGCTATGCTATAGTCTACACATGGCTATAAGTGATGTGGCCGGGAAATGGGTGTATCATGTATGAGATATTCTTCGTGAATTTCTAGGTCATAATTTTGTGCCTGGTCTTCGTACATTACCTAAATACCTAAAAACCTAAAAACTTTTGCTGAAAATATAGTCTTTTTCAACCCCACCCCAGGACCAGAATACCAAGCAAATCTACTCAGTTTGCTGGCTTACGCACATTATGCATAAAAATGGACTAGAGTATACTATTTCCAGACAAAATAACTCAAAAAGTTTCCTGGAAGGGGCTTTGCTCTTTGTCTAAACCCACCCGCTTTAGTGCGGTAAACCTCACAATGACACTTTATGTATGATCTACACCCATGCCTACGCCTAAGCTGTCAAACGTTAATAGCCAGAATGACACTTGACTCTGAAATTGTGTTGTGACAACTGATAGACTGTATACCGTCGCCGACTGAAAACATCACAGTTTAGGGGATGAGCTTTAACGCAGTGGACCATGGTCTTTGAGTAATCTTGAGTAATGAGTGAACTTCATTTTCTTCTTCTTCTTCTTCTTCTTGTGCAATTTTCTGAGCGAGTCTCGGATTCGAATCAACGGCAAACAGATCTGACAGTTTTAGCGGAGGTTGACATCGAACCAAAGTGAATATTGCAAAATCGAAACCCGGTAATCGGAACCTCAACACATAAACTACGTTTTCGCGCTGTAGACCTATAGGCAGCGTTGCACAGCGCAACACGGACGTAAACTGCCTGGAGCTGTAGGCTATCGCTACAATGCCGTGCATAATGAGTGCTGCATGAATCAATACTCGGTAGTTTGAAGTTACGAAACGAAAACGAAAGCGAAAACTGAAACTAAACCTCCAAAACATTAAAATCAAATAAAAATCATAAAACAAGAAAAGAGAAAAAAAACGAAAACAATAATCAGACCGATGACATAATGGAATAAATTTTAACGCTATTTTTAATTTTTTTTATTCGACGCAAATGTTTTCCATTTGTCTTTGAAATAAGCTTAACATCGGCAGCTATGCAACTTATGCTTATGACGGAATTCTATCATACATTGCTGTCAGGATTCTGACCATGTAATACGAGACAAAATGAAAATATTACAATTGAAAAGTATTCCCGGAACTGAAATAGCACCGACGATGACACAGGTGGCGGCTGATAAAACATCGACAAAGGCAAGGCATGTTGACATGCAACTGACGCAAGTTCCCATAGCAACGCAACAAATCAATAAAACTGTCGGTTACGATCTATATTACGTCAGCCGTGAGCATGCCATACACAAACGTGATCGTAGGCCTAAATGTGTTTCGTCTACTAACATATTATGTTCAAATACCTAGGCTAACTACTGAAGTCGCTCAAAAAAGCTCAAGTTGTCAGAAATGTTACTCATTCTATTCAGTTGAAAATATGAAAATTTGGCGAGAAAATTTGATACTTTTTTCTGCTGAGGGTTATTTTTCCGTCACCCTGTACAATGTGTACATACACAATTTTCGGTCAAATAGAGTTGCCGTGAACGGTGGCTCAAAACCCCCTTAGCACAAAACGTATGATGCTTATGTAACGGTCGGCAATTTTCTCGTCATATTTGCAGTCGAAGAGTTTTATATAACATTTCTGACAATTTGAACTATTTTACTTCAGTGGTTATTCTAGTTGGAGTTGTAATTATTAGTATTGGAGCGGATAAGTTGTCAAAAGTATATAATATCAATACCAGTTAACAGTTTATAGCATTATTTTTCTTATCAGAACTGTTTTCATATTTTATAGCAGAAACTTCCGAGGTCAGTGGCACGCTAAACGTTTGCCTAGACACCCTGCGATGATGCGCGTCTCCTATAATGGCTGAAGGCGCGTACAGGTGGGAATACGGCGACGACAATGACAGCAATACGTTGTGAACTGACAGCAGCGCGCCTGAAAAGGCATTGTCATGGTGTCACGTGCACCTGGGCGTGTCGTAGACTACACAATAACCAGGAAACACCTGTTTGCAGGTCGGGGCTAACAAAGTAGTGTTGCGCAAGTTACATTTTAAGAAAGTGACTTTGTTACAGTTAGTTATCTGTACATTTCGAAGTTACTCCTTACGTTTTCGTTACATGTGACATTTCAATGTAATAGCGTGGTTGACAAATTATTATTGAAACTCAAGAACGTCATAGATCAACGAAAGTAAGCGTATCTTCACCAAAGAAACAGCGCATTACATGTAACGACCACCAATCGTGAACTGACAATTTGGGGCTGTGTGGGAGTAGGCCTACATTCTCATTAAAGCAGTATTTAACTTCGAAAATGGAAGTAAAAGCGTAATATTTCGTTACAGTTACTTTATAAAAGTAGATTGTTATGCTATTCGTTACATTTCTGAAAATGTAACGTGTTATAGCCACTCGTTACTATAAAAAGTCATATGCTACTGTGATGTTGTAACGAGTTACTATGCCCAGCACTAACTGAAAGCAATGATGCCCTCGAATTTCCCGCCATTCTACTGTGCCGTTGTACTAAGTGTTCATTGTTGTCACAATATTATGGGGCTCTTCCACATTACATAGGCGCCCTGTCGGTGGTTGACGTGAATGCGGCGCAGGGGAGGGGATGAGTCGCCCAGGGCCGGTTCTAAAGAGAGACAAGGGGGCGGTACCTGTGAAGTCTTCCCCCTTCCTCTTGGCCCTCCTCCGACTGCAAGCAAAATTATACCCGAAATTTGCACATAAAACAAGTATAATTATGAGCGAGTTATGTATGGTATGGTATAAGTGTAGGCCTATAACTTACGCCAATGCCCGAGGTATTTGTTCGATGTTAATTACTGTAGTCTGTGGTCCGTGAATAATGACTCGAATGACTCGATCATTGTAGGGCCTAGCTGCATTGGTTATTTAGTTATACTTCATGAGAAGTATAAATTATTGTGCGCTAAAAGTAGAATTAAAATTAAAATTAAAGGGCCCAATTGAAACAGAAGTGTTGTAGTGATATCGTGACGTGGCGTCGTCCATTTTTTCCAGGAAAGTGATACATCGTGCATCAGTAGTAGTTTGGTCGTACATTCTGCTGGGATGCAATGTGTTGTAGAGGTCTGCATGGGCCTATTTTTCCCACCCATCCCGGCGCGTCCTCGCAGGGGCCCTGCACGGCCAGTCTTAGCCTGCCTTGAATACTATTTCACTTCATGGTGTAGTTTTGGAAGGTGGAACGCATAAAACTGAAACTCTTCAGAAGAATTTGAACATAATTTAGATATATGCAAAGTAAAAAAATCGGAACAGTTAGAAAAAAAACCGTTATTTAACGTTAAATAACGGTTTTTTTTCTAACTGTCCCGATTGCCTCACTGTAGTGATGTACGTCAACCGTGAGAAATATCGATTTGCCGTCACAGCGTTTGTTGCGAGGCGGGTTGATGTTTGTCACAGACAGGGATGTGAGACTGAAATACTAAAACGGCTGTGATTTTGTGTCCTTCTGTCAGATCACCGAGGAAAATGTTGGAACGTGAACCGAAACCATTCTGCACATTTTGATAAAGCTTTACGTCGAATATCGACCCATCTTGTTTCCACGGAGGAGGAACGAGAGCAAATTTTGGTGTTCGTATCAACGTGCTGTCTGAGTTTCCATTTTACAACATTTTACACATTCACACAACGAACGTGGTTGTGATTCAACGTTGATTCAGTCGTGATTCATCGTGATTGCGTTAGAAGTAATGTGTGTGTGTTCTGCGTAATAGTTTAACCGGCCTGGGCTGAAGACCGAGCCATGTGTCAGCAGTGAGTGAAGAGGAGGGAGAGGTCCATGTCTGATGTGTGGTGTACTAGTCCAGTCTAGTCACTCTCCACAGGTTTGCTTATATCGTCGGTTCACCGTCAGCAACCTAAAAATACTGCTGCAGTGCGTTGGCAATCGATAAACCCACCGCCTGTGTCAGCCTGCTCAGCTACACTGGCATCCTGGGCTAGTGTTGTGCGATACCCACGATACCTAGATACTTATCGTCGATACCGTGCGGCTAGCATTTAGCAACGTGCACACTGCAAGCCTGTGATGCAAACGAATAGTTTAGTAAAGTCGCAGAAAATCTCAGTACAAGTAACAAGTACAGTCTTATATATTTTTGCATTGGCGCAGCACTACACTCACAAAACTGCATCTGTAAATCTGACTGCGTTATTTTATTGCGTGACATGATGTAATGTTTTGACGCATGCAGGCATGCACCTCTCAATTTCTGCTGCTCATATTATACCGCTTGTGTCTAACTCTGACCACTAAAACACGCAAACACATACTTCATTCACAGTTCACACAGTACTGGCAGTAGTACGCAAAACTATGCAATTTACAAAACGCAATGTACGGCACAACGCCACAAGAGGACAAAACAGGCTACTCCATTGTACTTTATAATGGGAAACACGACCATTAGTTACTTCACAGTCCAAACCGAAAATGACTGGAGACGACGACCGGAACTTTGGAAGTGAAAATGATGGTAACCGGAAACGGAAAGTTTCGAGTAAAAACCACTCGAGTACTCGTGGCAACCCTAGAAATAACCCAGATGTCGGATAGGCCTGATGATATTGACGTGGGTATTGCATCGTATGAATCACATTTATACCCACAGTGACTACTGGGTAAGTTCGGCTGACGTCAATGATATTATCATGAAACATTGCCTACGACAATCATCATTGAGTGGCTTGTCTTTGCTAGGACATCGACATTTATTTCGACAGTCATATCCGGGCATTATGATGTAGCTTTTTGTGGTTGCTCTCGCCAGGGTGGTCCTAGCAGTTATTCTCCTCCCTCTCCTCTGATAGACAACATCTGAGCTATGATGTTTGTCTGGAGGTAAGAGGGGAGATTATCAAAACTGTTCTGTGTTGTATTGTGTACTGAAGCTGTGCACAGTCATAAGCACACTTAGATGAGCAGTTCTTACATTCATTATTCATTCATTAAAATTTTATTAAAATAACAGACAAAACGCTGTTAAGTAAGTCAGTGCAGCAGAAGATATGCGTATAGCCTATAAGTGATATAGTAAGTCAATGAAAGTCACGGTGCGCAACCAGTGTTCTTGAAGAGCATCCGCGTA
>Ga0049105_1001732_pt1 | contig 10125 bp, 6 predicted proteins | sample WorMetvaBAHAMAS1_FD_61260 | JGI IMG/M metagenome (GOLD analysis project Ga0049105, IMG submission 61260) | Worm MetaG Olavius vacuus BAHAMAS.1 | ecosystem: Host-associated > Annelida > Digestive system > Unclassified | place: Germany: Marburg | collected 2013-04-09 | reverse complement strand
TATCATACTTCCCCATTTTTAACCTTAGTATTTCCAATTTATATTTTATTGTAGCTAAAACAGCCTTGATTATAACCTCACACTTTTATCTTTCATATTCATGTTTTTGTTCTACATTTCTCATTTATTTTTATCATAGCTAAATAGCCTTGATTATATCCAACTTGAATGTAAATCAATTATACCATGAATAGCACTGAATGCATGACTGGCACTGAAATTGACTGAATAGCCTAATATGTGCTGATGTGCCGTTAAGAAACTGCTCACTCACTCACTCACTACTGCTCAGATTTTCATGAAAATTTTGACAGAGATGTATCTTTGGACCAAGAAGTCTCCATTAAATTTTGGAAGTCATCTGCTTCAAGATCTTGACCAGAACCGCTTTGGCGGAGGTCCGAGTGCTCTTCTTCATAAACGTGTGGGGCCTGTGTAATATACTGCCTGCAGTTTTTCGTGATTATTTTGCACTTGCAGTTTACGGGCAATATGATTTTACAAATGTTTTATTAGGCCGCGTGACAGGTATGTCAAAAGGCCTGTCGGAACGTCGATTGAACTCAGTCGGAAGGTCGATTGCGTTCAAATGTTACCGATGAAGGTTTTACCTATCAACTTTCTTTCCTTTCTTTTATTTCCTTTCTTTTATCACGCTCAGTGGGTGGCCATCAAATGTATTCCGGAGGTTCGGTCGTAGGTATAGCTTCAACAATTGATCCAGAGATCTCGCGTTCTCCTTCCCTAATTTTTACAGTGGGGTCAAAAAGTGCGAAATTTGGAGTCGTTTTCAACATCGCTCAATTTGAGCCGCCCGTGTTTGAAACTGCGGCAAGGTATCCGAACTCTGAGACAACGTGACATAACGTATCAGCATCAATAATCGCTATAATTCAGGCACGGATAAGTTGTTGAATTATCACAGAGCCGAGCGCAGCATGTAACACATATTCAAGGTCATTAGGTCAAATATTGAAATCGCAATAACTCCGCGCCGGATGGCTCGATCGCGTCACAGGCAATACACTACAAATGTTCAAGGTCAAAGGTCAAAGGTCAAAGGTCAAGATCACCGCGATAAGTAATGTATCAGAAGCAAAAACGCTATAACACAGCAATATTGGATAGGTTTAGCGACTAGCGACTTCATACTTGGCATGTCGTCGTAATTAAAGCGGAAAAGGACTGGCGTGGTGTCGGGCGGCCTCAATTTGCAATTCTGCCACGTTTTCTAGTATTAGAAATGAAGTGCATAAACCTTACAAGACAAAAAGATGTGTCACTCCAGGTCCTCCAAATTATGCTAGTCCCGGTGGCTCAGTGGGCTAAAACCACTATTAATAGGCCAGAGTGCCTGCTGGCGTGACGAGCTGAGGACTCCCGCCGGTCTGGGTTCAAATCCAGGTCTGGAAGGAAGTTTCAGCTCAATTGGACTAGCGGGCATGTTATGAGACTAAATTCTCAGACAGGCATAGTGCCCACGTATGTTCTCTTTAAACTGTGACAGACCATTACATACCGCTGATCGCTAGCTGGTGAGTGGTTAGGTTTGGTGACGTTTGATTTTGATTTTTGACTTTGAGAGCTATTTACTAGTTCATCCCAACCCGACACCCATGTGTCAGAGATAACCACTCGCCACGCAGCAAACGCTGTGAGGGTCAGTCCATATCTCTCAGAAAGGGGGGTGGCAACGCGCAAATTTGTGCTGCCGTATAGTAACTGTAACTGAGGCACTTGTGTTGCGCTCCCTACTAAAAAACCGAGGGCGCATCGCGGAGTCAATCCGTATCTTGGTGCCCGTAAACAGCTGCAAACAGAATTTCAAATCACGACGAAACCATTTCGTCGATCGCAGCAGGGAAAGTCTTCCGAATCGGTACAGTGCGCTATAACTGGCCCGTGTCTGCGCATGCGTCACAGCCTTCGGCATAGCGCACTGTACCGATTCGGAAGATTTGCCCGCAGCAGTTTCAGCTCCGTCGGTAGCCTATTACATGCTCGCGGTGCAGCAACAGAAAAGGCTCTGTCGCCGATTCGTCGCCGTGTCCACGGCACGACGAGGTTGCCACACGATGAGGCGTGTAGGTAGTTTAATCTTGTATTATTATTGTAGTTATTTTACAAAATAATATCATCGTTGTGCACTTTCCGACTTGGCCTGAGCGCTCGTCAGTTTTCCGATCACATCGCGGACGCGTAATCGTGTTGCATTACAAACGGTGTAAAAACACGTCGCCGAGATGAGAGTCGGCAGTTTGACTGATGAACCGAGGACTTCTCGGCGCCTCACACAGTGCGACAAACATCACGCGCTCGCTGTCGTAATTCAATCCTCTTACAGAAACAACGTTAACGTAAGCCGGTACACATCAGCGGCCGGCGCGCTCGGCCGCAGCTTCTAACGAAAGCGTCCGGTCCGCCGTAATTGGATTCCGGGGGCGATTCGACGTTTGGCGTCGACGTCCTGACGCGTAGCCAGGAACTTTGTAAACGGGAAATGAATATGGCAGTCTGGGAACAGACTTCCATGCCTGGGCTGTTTACGGCGAATAAATGTCTGAATTTGAAAGCAAAACTACGGGACTAAACATAAATGGCTGTCGCGGACGCTGGCGTCAATCAGCTGGGAATAATTTTTAGGGGGTGAGAAGGGGTGTAAAACCCCTCATCTAGTCTGGCGTTTACAGTTTGTCTTCTTAAATTGCGTTTTATTATTTTATGTCGTGGTGGTCATCTCCTTCTGGCATAGGAATTGCGTTTATGTTGCAAAATTACAGGATTAGTGCAGTTCTGTGGATTGCGTTGTCAGACGGCCAGCACCAGGCAACAGCGGGCAGAAAATAATGACAGTCACAAAAACAGAAAAGATAAATGTTATGAAGTAATAAAATTCGTGAATAGACTTAAAATAGGGACTAAGACGCTCCAGGTATGAAAATTGAATAAGGGATGCAAAATATTGGGGGCCCAACCGTTCCTATGGCTGGTCTGGTCGCTGCAAAACCGCATTTTGCTTTGCATTGAACTGGAAATGTCTGTACATTTCCTCCAAAAAGTAAGCCAAGATCATGTTATATCTTACTAGCAAGCATACATGATATACCATTAAAAACGTGCTGCGACGAAAACTGGCGCAATCTCTCAGAAATGACTTCATCTTTTTGGAGCAAAATTTTAACTATCATTATTGATGAGGATTGTCTGCATTAGCCTACACGTGCAAATTTTATACAGTTATGTTTGTAGATAAAATAGATATAGAACTGAAACATAAAGCGCGATTTTCACAAGTCGCCATTCGCCAGTCAGCCATATATAAATTACATTTGCATGTTCTAAAATTTATTTAAAAGTTGAATACCAGTTCTTTAAATCTTAACCGATTTTCAACATCCTTTTAACGCTGAAAAGCATGCATAAATTTCCAACAGAAAAAAACATAGAATTTTCCAACACATAAGCACGTTGCTCCACTACGTCAGAAGGTTAAAACGTTCCAATGTGTCGCAACGAAAGGCAGCCACCAAGCTCATGTTAACTTCGTCAGATTTTAGCTGATTTTAACCCTTTCACTGCTAGAAAGACTATAAAATGTGCAGTAAAATCCATATCAACAATTCCTCAAGCATATGTTTCCGCAAATTTAAAAGTTCATTTTTGTGGCAAACAACATACCTTGAATCCCTTTGCCACGTTTCCTTTCTCTCTCATGTTTCCATTTTCCCCATTTTCACTATCTTGCAACTCTCATTTTTGGAATGTACCGCAAATTCTACACTGTGTGGCAAAAAAACTCCACCATTTTCTTTTGGTAATAACTTAGTAATATTATATAAAGTATAAAAAGTATCGATGAGCAGTACAGTAGTAAAACATTATTTGGCTCGTTAACTGTCACATTTTGCATTTTTAATCGGAGAGGAGGCCACAGGTCACGTTCTATGAAGTTCGGCGTCTTACGACAGCTCCACGGTCTTGCGTGCATGGTGCACTGGCAGGCTGTCCTGTTAAAACACAGCATCTTTAGCGAATGACACAAACTGCGCAACTTTCCCCCTTTTCTCAAAATTATTTACTTAATTTTCTAACGTGTTATTCTGTAAAAGTTTTCATTATTTTTTTATTTTTTAAAACTTAAAACCATGACAAATGAGTACCCGATATATGCGTTTGAGTCTGCTAATAAGTGAACACATCTTAAGCTGGTTCCCTGTTTTCCACGTTATGAAGAGTGTGAAAGAGTGGCTAAATATTACGCATGATAGGAAATCTTTGAGGTACATATATGTGCCAAAACTTATCAAATTGAACGAGGTTTGATAAAGTTATTGCAATTTTTTACCCAACATTCATGCATAGCATTTCTTTAAGTTTTTTATATAGGGTCTGCGTCACCAGGTGTGGCTATAGATACCCATGAACACAGTTATCTCTTAGCCACAGACAGATCTAAACGGGTTTTAGTTGGTTTAATTCCTCGAGTTGATGTTCTACAGCTGAACTCTAAGGCCCCTGACACACGCTCCAGAAACCGGCTCCAGAAATCGGCGCTATAATGCAGATTCCGGCGCCGGAATCTGCAGACGTCTAATTTAGGCCTACGGCACCGATTTCTGAAGCCGGTTTCTGGAGCGTGCGTCAGGGGCCTAAGGATGTATGTAGTTAAGCGGTTTCATCCAGTCACGCCCACGCGTCGTCTGTTTTGTAACTCGCGGTGATCTGTTAGTGATTTAAAAGTTCTTCACTCAAATTTTTTTTGTGTTTACGTAGCTTTTTATTGTTGGTTGATTGTAAGCAAAAATCACGATTTTGACGAAAAATTGACGTAACTTCGGCAACGAGCTATGTTTTTATCTCGTGATGGGTTTCCAGTGGCTAGACCTTGGGGCACACAGTTGAACTCCATTTCCGAAATTCTAGATCTGTCGCCCTTCTCTCCCCCGAGACTTCGATAGACAACATATGAGCTATGATGTTTGTCTGGAGGTAAGACAGAAGATTATCAGAACTGTTCTCTGTTGTACTGTGTACTGAAGTTGTGCACGGTCATAAGCACACTCGTATGGTGGTGATCGACTTTCGCTTTTACTTTATATAAACAATTCTTACAGTTCTCTGGATTGGGTTTTGTCTCACTGGTTCCATTTTACTGTGCCTAGATTCATTTGTGTTTATGTTTGTGCATTTTTTGTTCATTTTTATACTGATTATATGTTGTATTATTGTAACTCGGTGTGGTGGACCTGGTGGGACTGAAGCCTATTCAATTCAATTCAATTTAGTTCCAGATCGCATCAGTTACAGCATCATAAGACACACAATATTAAAAATAGATGACGCGACCTGAATGGCGTGTACAGGGCACAAAGCCACTAATGTACTTAGTATATTAAGCCTAATCCTTAGGACACTATCTTCCTTCAGTGCTTCGACACTGTTTGTTGGGTCGTTTGACTCGTAAAAACCTGTCCGCGATATGACGTATAATATGTTTGGTGGGTGGTTAAACCATACTCAACTTCAACTTCTAGAACCGCTCCTACAGAGTCGGAGTGCCGGTGCGTTGCAGGCGTGGTTGGAAGCGGCGACTGGTGCAGTCACGACAGCGGCTACGCGACCATCACGGACGCTCGCGGCTACCCGCGCGGCGTCTACGTCAGCGCTCGCCGGGACGGCTCAGTGTGGCTGAGGTTTGGCCGCGATCACGCCTCACTCGACTGGACCTTCGTCGACGAACGTAGAGCTCGACTGCAGACCGTCATCCTCCACGATGACGACCTCGCCCTTCTCAGAGTCTGTTTCCTCAATCTTCATACGTTAAGTAAGTAAGTAAGTAAGTACTTTATTAAACATGACAAACGCACATGCGACATAGTATATTCATGTTCATGCTTAGCACAGACATTAACATTTACATTACGGTACATCAAGGCCGTACCGAATTAAAATTTTAAAAAACTAATCACGTAGAATTTAGTCAGCGACTACACGATAAAGTCCATTCAGAAACAGCCGCATTTGTTTCAATTTTGAGCTTTTGAAATGCCAGGAAAAGCCATCTGGCATCATTGAACCAGTAACCCTCCCCCTTAAATACGGCCTTGAATTGAGCTACGAAAAGTAAACGCGGTTTTGTGATAGGATTTTACTGTCTGTGGGTGTAGTCACTGCCGTACACGGACTATTGTGTGCTGAGCGACGTGGAGATGGCAGTTACCGTCGACTCCGGCTGGCACCCGTCACATCTTGAGACGTTTGACGTCCACTCGAAACAGACGCGCATCGTGCTGTTCCGACACAATCGTGACTGTTTGATGAGTACCAACCTCACGCTCACCGCCGACAAACAGGTGCCTGTCTCTCTCTCTCGCGTTAACCGTTTAACATTCGATCATTTTTATTAGAAATCGTAGCGTAAATTGCTGCAACTATCATGTGGTTCAAAATACAGACTGGGCCAAAAAAGTAAGCTGTTGTATTGGGGGTTGTAACTTCATCAGTTATGGATTAAGTTAAAGAAATTTCGCTGTTAGAAAGCTTACTAAATTTCCAGAAAGATGTATTTTATTAGTTAACTGTTCTATTCAGTTAACTCTTCTATGCACTTGCTTATCACTTTGTTTGACCTGTGATTTGCAAAACTCCAGATGCGCCCTTACATTGTTTGCCACTTTGGAAGATAAAGTGGCAACATTTTAAAGGTATGTGGCAAATATTACGTGCATTTTTCTGGAAAATATAGTAAACATTTTAACAGTGGAATTTCTTTAAATTGGTTCATAATTGACAAAGTTACAACCTGCAGTACAGGAGCTTACTTTTTGGCCCACTCTGTAGACGCATCTTAAGCAATATTAACATGTGCGTGTAGGCTAAATGTGCAAAAAACATTCAGCAAACACAAATAAAACAGTAGTAAATGTACTTCAGAAACAGTGTTACCATTTTCCAGTCTTTGCTTTGTACCGTTGCTCTTTGGAACGTGGCCGGCAATTTTTAAACTTAATATGTAGTAATTACGTGCGGGCTGCAAATCACCGCGGTTCATACTGTATGTATATTTTATTAGGCTGCAGGAAATGCTTGGCAGCTGCATCGCTTCCGGATTTCAGCGATGAAATGCGATTTATTCTCATTACATGAAGTAGAAACCTGAGGCCTCATTTACATAACGACATAACGACTTAAGATGTACGAGTTCAAATGCTTGAATCAGATTCTGGAGTTTCTGAAGTAGAGAAACTCTGTCTGCATGCGTTGAAGACACTGTTAGCAAGCGCGGGACCGACCAGCGACATAGTTATGGCTGTAATACGCGCTTTTACCGTAATTTCGTATCGAAGGGCCGTAATTTTGCGATGTAGATCACCGAAAAAAGTAATTGACCACGAAGTGAGACCGTTCTGCACATTGAGTGAAAGTTTCAGTTCGATCGCGCTCGTTTCCAGAGACGAGACTCTTTCAGAAGCGAGCACAAACTTAAATTCGGTGTTAGTAGATGACTTTCAATTTTTGTTACGTTTTAAAGAACATTTGCGATTTGCACAAATCCCCCTTTGAGTTAGGGAACGCCCAGCATGCAGTTGTCAAAAATCCTGGGTCGTACTGTCGATCATGATGTATGCAAAATGTGTTACTTGTCGCAGTGTTTATTCTTATTATTTCGGGTTCAGCTTTCTGTCGATAATTTGGCCGGTAAATATCTAAACATTTTCGCTCAAACGAGCACATCGGTTCAGTAGATGTTAATCAACTTGGTCTGTTTCCGGGCGACAGTCGCTGGTGTGCGGCGGCGGTCAGCACAACGCCTGTGGTCGCCGTCATCTGCCCGCCTTCGGTCGCCGATCGCCGACTGTCTTCATCCGCTCCGTCAACTTGGATCCAAAGGGCGCCGAGCACTGGCTTTGTTCCGTCGACGACCAGTCCGCATCGTCATCATCGTCAGCAGCAGCAGCAGCACCACCCGACATCAACCGATTCACGTTCTACGGCTCGTTCTACCACACCTACGTCCATCTGGCCACTTGCGACCCGCCGAAAGGTGGGTAAGTAGATTCTATTGCGTCTGCCGTAGACTGTTTTTATTGCCGGAGCTCGCTTCTCGGCCATTTGGCTGAAGATTAAGTGTTGCCATATTTCCAAACTGTATTCCCGCCAAAGCTGTTCTTCTATCGGCCTGACATAATATCTGTAAAGGAATTCCTTCTGCGACCTGACTGGTGAAGATCTCAAGATCGCGACCTCTAACTCTAACAATGTTAATCAACGACACCCAACTTAACCTCCGTCAACTGAGTCAAGTACTCATCTGTACTGAAGACCAGTCAAGCTGGACAGCATATAGGCCTATTCTACGACTGCTAGTTACCGGATATTATAGTAGAAGCGCGGAGTGTTTTGTATACCAGAACATTCAATACTTTATTGGGAGTAACATTGGTGCTTAAATTTCATCATAGTTAGATATTCGTTGCATAAGTGCAGTGAAACCGTACTATACTAACAATAACAACTCACGTTCACGTTTCACCGGTTTTCCCATGTACCGGAGCAAACAAACTCGCCACGGAGTAGTTTGGACCTCAACTGGTTACTTTCATACTCATGGAGAGCTTTCCAACAAAAACTGTGTCGTCAAGAGATCCGATACGTTGATCACCTGAAGCGAGTTTTGTTACACCGATTAGCCAGGACGCAATGAAAGAGGCACCAGACCATACTAAGAAGAGCTGCAATGGAGTTCAGGACGGGTACACAGACACTGTTGAACTCCTGTTAACCTACTAACGTTCATAATTAGAATTATTATGAATTTTGAGGGAATTTTATACAACAGTTGAACGTCATACTTGACTTCATTGGTATTTTGGCGTAGTATAGCCTCTCTGAACTTCTGCAAAGAATATTTCAATATGACAATATTTAAAATAATAATCTTTCTCCTGATGAAGAGTTGAACATTTTGATATATGGATCTCATTCCTACATCATCATTTGCCGGAATTATAGACGTCCAAAAATGATGGTCCAGCTTTTGGCCCACCCTGTATTAAGAAACGTCGCCTTGCACTCGGAGTTACTGATTGAGGGGAGCTAAGAGGAATCATGGCCTCGTTGGCGCAGATCGTGAAAATCCGACTTGAGTAATGAAAGGAGCTGCTGCAGAGAGAGCGATCATTGCGATTATCAAGAGAATAAAACAACTGTGTGCCAGCTTCTTTCGTTAAATGTAGAATAGTGTAGTCGTCGTCGGTGAGTTGTTACTTGCGTGCTCTGTGAAACATTGCATTAAGACGACCACGGTGTCTGATTGGGACAACTGGCCATACCAAGCAAACACGTAACACGCGAAACACCAATAACCTATTAGTGACCGTATCAAGCTGCAGTGTCCTGCAGTCATTATCATTACGGTCGTAATTCATTGACACCGGTTGACTGGAAATTGCAGCCAGGACAAGCCGGAATGACAGGCTTTTGTCGCTATTTACTGGTGTATGAGACATCTATGACAGAGTCTTGACCGAACGGCTGTTGAGCAGGCCACATGGCAATTCCAACCGTTGATGAACAGGGTAGATAACATGCAAGGCCGTGACCAGAAATTTATTTGGAGAGATGGTTTCTTTTCCTCCCCTTTTATTCCCTTTCCCCTTTTTCTTTTTATTTTCTTCCTTTCCTTTCCCCTCCTTTGCCTCCTCCGCAAAACGGCCCTTCAAATGCAGCTAGGGGGTCTAGGGGAACGCTGTAAGCTCCCCCAGCCGGGTACGGGGCACAGCCCCGGCCGCGAACGTATTTTTGGTGTATTTAGAGCTTAAGTAATGCGTCTGGTGTGTGGCTGCAAATGCCGTTTTATTTCTGCTAAACAAAATCTAAAAATTGAAAGGATGTGTTTTCAACTTTTATGTCGGGGATATTTTAACACCCCAAACACCCCATAGTTACGACCCCAATGACATGTATTTACCATCATCGTAGACGATGTTGAAAACGATGCGTGTCATCCTATACTTCTGCCGGGGTGTCGCAGCGCGGAATGGAGGTTGAACGTCTGGTAGTTAAAACTACACCGTGTCCGGAAAAAAGGTGCCACTTTATTTTTTGCCATAACTTTGCCAAATC
>Ga0049105_1001731_pt1 | contig 10130 bp, 9 predicted proteins | sample WorMetvaBAHAMAS1_FD_61260 | JGI IMG/M metagenome (GOLD analysis project Ga0049105, IMG submission 61260) | Worm MetaG Olavius vacuus BAHAMAS.1 | ecosystem: Host-associated > Annelida > Digestive system > Unclassified | place: Germany: Marburg | collected 2013-04-09 | reverse complement strand
TACTGCTAGACACGACGTATCTCGCGGTTTTGTTTTTTACTTTGTAACGTGTCCTTGTAGTTCTCGGACTAAACGCCACGATAATCTCTTCGTTGATGATGATGATGATGAACTATGGATCGAAAATATCGAAACGATATATCGATATTTTCGAAGAAATACGAGTACTCGGGCACCACCCTAACATATGAAAGTGAAAGTGTAGTTGAGGGAATTTGTGGAAAGAGTTGACGGAATTTACAAGCGGAAATGAAAATGGTATAGTTATCCATTTTGTCTTATTTTTTACAGTTTGTTCGTTTAATCGTTGAGATATTATTTTCATCATGGCATATTGTTTAGCGATCAAGGCTGAGCGGTTTCCTTTCAATCGAGAGAACAACTCTTATGACGTTTCCGACTGACGATCGTCCCCCGATGCACACAGACACTTCCGTGGTTACGCGTGGTCCATAAATACACCGGCCACACCGACACGCGGGCCGCAGAAAACTCTCCTGTGGACCGAAAGTAGGCTGATGGCTGTAGTTTGCTGATTTTTTGGTAGTTATGTAGATTACCCTCGCCAGCAGAATAAGCAGCAAGTGATAATGAAGGATTATCACCTCTGTGCTCAATTAATATAATTATTATCAGTGGTGTAGTGGTAAGTTTTTGTTTGGGGTAGCACCTCCCTTCCTACCCACGCTACCGTTCATCCCCTGTCCCTTCCCCTTTCCTTCCAGTCCATTCATCCCCTTCCCTTTCCTTTCCCCTTCACCAATCCGCCTCCCCCATTTCTTCCTTCCCTGCTTCCCTCTCCAGAAAGGGGGATCCGGAGGTCCCCCTGCCCGGAAAAATTTTGAAATTTTAGATTGCGGTAGGTGAGCTTTAGTGCATTCTGGGGTGCGTTGCAAATACAAGACCGGTCTTGTAAACACGCACTCCATTTCCGCGGGACCGGTTCAATTTAATGCAACATCACGTTCTCACAAGCACAAAAACATGGCTGATTACCAATGTAACATGCTCTTGAGTGTTTTAATCACCAGAAATATATACAGATAAATAAATATATAAATAAAAATAAATAGATAAATATATACAGATCTGTGGTTTTAATGAATGAAATAGATAGCCCATTAGATACTGGACAAGGGGCGTGGCAAACACAGAAAACCGCAGTCTGAAACCGGTCTCACCGTGACCGACCAATCTTGCGAGAACTAAGCGTTGCATGACTCGACCGGTCGCCCAGTTCTCGATTGTGGCGACCGGTCTTGTATTTGCAACGCGCCCCTGGTATGCTCAAGTGGTTTGGAAATGTGTGTGTTTTAAGTCACAGTGTCAATTTTATGTTTGGTTGTGAGCATGTTACAGCAGTCTGATGCAATGTTGATGAACTAGACAGCTGATACCGGGAACATTTAATGATGTTAATGTATGCTAGTATTTCTTTTGCAGAAACAGCTGGGTAACTTGGTCTTTGCCAGTACCAGGTATTGAGACATTGTTAGTGAATTCTACGCTGGTGACGCTGGCGCTGGACCATCTTAATCTTGATCTTGGTCATGTATGGTAATTACAGAAGTGTGTGATAACAAGATTTATTTATTTCATGCAACATTCGTGCTGCTGCCATCCTGTGTGATCCACCTTCATGGGCAAGATGTTGCCAGAATTTATTGACAGGTACGACCTTTAGTGTACTGTAGCACACAACGAATCACATAATTATATAATATTTAGCATAGCAGTCACTAAAATATCAACCTTTCTAAGTGAACTTTATTTCTGTACTATTTACCTGTGCATATCATGACGTTGTTTGGCTGTTTTTTTCGTTCATTTATACTTTGTGTGCTTGATGAGATAATCTCCTGATTCTTACATGCAGTTTAATATAAAGAATAGTTGAATATGCTACAAATGGTACATTATAAGTATTGTATTATATTGTATATTGTTTTATTGTAAAGAATGCAGAATCTCTTGGCTAGCTACCTTTTTATCAGAATACAGGTAACGGTCTGAACTCTGGACACTACATGTAGTTTTAGCACTGACAGTGACATTTTTGTTTTTGAGAACCGTGTATAAAATTCCTTACTTACTTACTTGGTTACTTACAAGGCTCGTGACCAGCAGCGGTTTTGAAATATTGGAAGTGGTGGCTGATGAACGTGAGCTGAGCGATTTATTGCCGAACATTATGTGGCTGACCATTGCACATACTGACATACCACTGCGTAGTCATCCACACATGGCCTTCACCTTGTAGCCACACTAGGCAAGCATGCTCATTCCCTGTAAGGATAGAAAGCTGTATTGGTCTGGGCACACAGCAGGTAGTTTGCACCGTCGTTACTTGACTTTTGCAGTCGCCTCAAGACAACTATTCAGCGACTCTTTCTGTGAATTTCTGAGCTCGCGTTGACTAATCAGACTTAGAGATAACACTGTCAGTTGTTAGTTCAAAAATCTGACATTTGCTAGTTGCATGGTCAGTTAAATCCAGTGGATAATATTATGAATCACGTGATCTTGTCTCATTACACGATTTTTCTCAACATTATTATCTTTGCCGTGTGTTTATTTTGTTCATTGTGTGCAACTCAGATGGGTCTAAGCAAGGTAGCACTGTTTGTGATGCTCATTCTTTCATCACATGAGAGACTGTGCAAATGTAGGATCGGTATGTATGTGCACTTACCACTTAGCTTAACTTGCATGCTTTGCTTTGCATGGCTTTGATGCTGCGCTGTCTGTTTAGATCTTGGCATTAAATCTAGTGAGCCGTAGACTGTGTAGTGAAGCTTGGAGGTGAAAGTTGTGTTATGGACTTCGGTTACATTTTAGCAAAGTTATTTTCTTTTTTTATTTGTACTTGAATTTAATTTCTTATTTTGTTTTTTTACTGATTCGTGTTGTTTACAGTATTTCTGTTTGAAATGAATCTAAAAGTGTAGCAACAGCTGTGTTTCAATGATTGCAGATTGTCAACCACATTTTAACTTTCCTAGCAAATAAATCTAATATACCGATATTGCTTTTGGTCAACCATATTTTTAAGATTTAAAAAAAAGTAAATTTGTTGCTCAAGTTTCGTTCGTAAAATTAATGTGTTTGTTCTCTGAAGTTATATTATGCCACCCCATAAAATGTGCATTTTGCGCATTGCGTAGAATGTTATATTTCTCGTTTTAGTTTAAGCATATTGTGTGATTGTTATTAATGTTTTATGCTTTAGATCTTTTTCCATCAGAGCCATGTGTTACTCCGGGCAGTACACTGAGCATGGTGTGTAATATACGATCAAACACATGCAACAAGACTTCGGCAGATCTTAAGTTTAAGTTTGTGTTCAATGACAGCAGCGTGAACAACCGTACTAGAATAGCTGTCCCCAAGAGTCACGTCCGAATCATTACTGCCACAGCTGTCGAATTAAATTATCCAGATATTCAACAGGATTTTAACCTAGCCACTGTTAAGTGTTTGGTTCGTGATCGTAATACATCCTGCGAGGACGGTGACCAATCCATGTTGCTTGTTGGCAGTGAGTGAAGGCTTGTTTGCATTTCTTTGTCATCTGCTTATTTGTATTGCATATTGCATGTCTTGCTGTGGGTTAGAATGTCATGACACACTGATACACTGCATGTCTTGCTGTCGGTTAGAATGTCATGACACACTGATACACTGCATGTCTGCCTTCGTATTGTGCATTCCATGCATGCTTATTGTTGGAGAAAATGGGAATTTCAATATTCTGATTTATTGTTGCATAGCTATATATGTGTGCATGTTTCTTTTGAAAATGACAAAGTCCGAACTCAAATGTGGTACGATAGTGAATTATGAACATCGTGATTAAAGTAATGGATGATTGGTGGGACTGGCGGCCTCAAGTGGCAGTGCAGCACCAATTGCCACTTTTTCTAGTTCTATTTATATAATAGTCCTTCCTATTTAACTTGCTATCTATTTCGTATGGTGACCTTAAATGATCTTGAACTCGCATTAAAGGTTGCAAAGGCTATATGAATTTCTACAATAAAAATACATAATACAGAGCTAATAGTGTTAACAGTCTTGTTTACTGGTAATTCGGATCTTTACTTTTATTTTTTCCTTCTAAATTTAATTATTATTCTTATATGTTCTGTTATTAGTAATTTTCATTCAAGTTTTATCTGCTTTCTTTAGTTTAACCGATTTTGAATGAGTTCCAGTTAGCTGAAATATCACTGCAGTTTGGTGGCTGGAAACCAGAAACCAATTACCAAAGTCTGCTAGCAGTGTGCTGCACTAATTGGCCACAGCTTTTGATTCTTGTTAAGGTTAATTGTATCTGTTACACTGTATACTTCCAAATTTTGGACAGTAAACTTAGGCAAGTATGCTTGTCTTCAGTGCTCTAGCATGCAGATGATGTCACACCATTTGGCATGAGTAACACGACCTCCATTGTTATGCTCCCCATTTCGTGAAACATCAGAAATCTAAATTGGCCGCAGCCATTCGCACAAATACTGGGGTCATAGGAGCATGTCTGTCCTCCCCCCACTTTTGAGAAATGTAGGATATATGCCACTTTTATATTGACTGCACTAGAAACAAATAATATCTTCAATGCCAGATCGTCAGAATGCAGGAAACGTCTTGCCGAAGCTCATGAATATTTATCACACAAGCCTGGAGATAGACAGGTGGTGATCCTGGCGGATTAGTGACGAACTAACAGAACAACATCTTTCTGACAGCTGATTGGTCCATTTCAATTGGTGCCCATTTCGTTATATGCTGCAGCGAGACTCTTGTAAATTTTCATGGCTACAACAAAATGCATGACGCAATCACTTACCGAACCAGTACAGTTTTACGCGAGATATCGAAGATCACACTACATTATATGAATATTAATGAACACCAACAATAACAGAAATACATAAACTGGCAGATAAAACACACATTAACAAATCGAACCATCGAATCAACAACAACATGGTGATACCGCTGTAGCATGGTACAAATCCACTAGGTGGCTACGTGTGTTTCCAGGCTTGTGTAACAGTTAAATATCCAACGGCTTTGGTCTTGCACAAGAATTGCAGCCGCATTCAACCCTAGAGCTTCAACCCTTTAGGTCTCACTGGAACCCCACTTTGTAACATAAGTTTGCTCCCATGGCTCCAGCTTTGTATTATTTTGTAGTATTTACGTATTTAGGGGACAGTTGCAAGAAAGTCACTTAAAACTGCCACTCATCCAAGTACTGTACTTACATTTGAGTATCTCTTGAAAGTCTCCCAGTACTAATATTTTGTTACGTGGAAATGACACTAAAAATGCACGTAAAATTATTGATTGACAAGTATTTTTTGCATTTTAATCAGAAAACATTCAATTTGATCAGTAGTCAAAGTGTAAAATTAGGGGTGGTGAAACTTTACATTCAGATTTGGGCCCCCTGCCAGTGGTTGTATACTTCCCTCTAGCGTTGTAAAAATTTGAGGCTACCTTGAGCCGTAAATTGTATTATTATTATTATTATTATCAACGAAAATGATTAAGGTGGCATAAAATCATATGTGGGGAACAGCATTCTCTGGCATCCTGAATTTTATGAATATTGTCTAAAGTTTATGGGACTGTTTTGCATGCAAGTTAATATAATTGCGTAATTTAAATGTTACTTTTTCGACATGGCGTTCATGTAACTGATCAGTCATCAGTGCATCTATACCGCATTTTGTTAACTAGAAAGTACACTTTGGTGTAAGTCTAGTGTGCCACGTTTAGATGCATGACATTATGCTGTATGTTGTTTGTGTAATGCAGATGTGGTGTCAATGCCAGTCATAGAAACAGGCTACTACATGTACAACTGGAGCAAGTTTATCTTTACGTGGACGCATGGCAGTAACGACTTGACCTTTAATACATACTACTATGCTTGGTACCGAAGCAGGTACATTTTTGCATTACTATCTCCACTGGCGGGGGGGGAGGCAAGGGGAACAGCTATTCCCAATCATTCCGGGAGTTAATTCCGTGTGTCACATGAATGGGATGAGACATGTGAACATGCGTTGGGATGGATGGAGATAATGCAAGTCACTGTAGGTGTAATTGCAGGTCACCGTGGTCCCAGTTGGTGCTGGAATTTTTTGCATTTACCAGTGCAATAATTAGCGTCCCAGTGTCAACTAAGTGGAGCAGCTGTCCGCAAGCAAACTTTGCCCCTCTACCGTCATGGATCGAGGATGACATTGTTTTATAGAATTCATGGACATCTTGTTGCAGTTTATTACCGGTAGTTGCTCGAAAGTTCAGTGTCATATCACAGATACACACACACACATCCATTCTAACAGTCATCATTACCTGGCTTACTGCTAGTCAGTTGTCCTCAACCGTTCCAAACAAACCTTGTAGATTGTTAGAATGGTATTTTTAGTTCATACCCTTTCTTGATGCCTAGTTTCTTAAAGTGGTAGAAAGAGAAATATGCAATAGATGGACTGCTCGATGTGCTTGTCACTGAAAGGATTAGGGTCTAAGCTGCGGTAAGGTAATTAAGATTTGCTTTACTAGAAGGATTAGGGTCTAAGCTACGGTAAGGTAATTAAGATATGCTTTGAATAATAGCATGTGTTGTTTGTTGTAGTACCTCTGACTGGCATAGGCCTAAATGTGTCAGACACGAGCATGCAAATCGATGTGAAGTTTTGGATGTCCTGGACTTTACTCATCCAAGCCACGTCATCTACTTTAAAGTGAATGCATCTAACCCATTTGGCAATGCTTCGACAGAAGTAGTGTATGCCGATTTACATGACATCAGTAAGTGTATTACACTGTTTGTAACTTCAGAAGGGAGTCGACAGCAGAATTGCAGACATCCACTAAAATTATTTTTGACCTATGCTATAAAAAGCTAATATTTCAGCCGATCAGTCAGTCAAAATTGGTTAGTGTCAGACCTGCATCGAGCAAATAATGGAAACAACATTTTGCCTACATTGTGCCAGACTGGCCTGAGAATGTGTTAAAAATGTCAGAACAAAATAGAATGAAAATAGACACCAAAAAGTGGGATTTTAGATGACATCTCTGTGAATGCATGACATCATGTTCCTCTGTTACAAAGACATTGCAGTTTTATCCTCTTCAACTGATTGTATCTGAGTTGTTGCTTTGTTTGTGAGATTATCGTTCATTTCATTAATATTGATTTATATTTTTTGCAATACTTTTTTGCTCTATACAGTGTGAATTATGTAACAATGTTTCAGTTATTATTTGTATAACAACTATTGCCACATAATAGCTGCGAACATGTAAAGCGAAAATTAATCAGAAAAGGTGGCAGTTGCAATGCATTGCAACTTGAGGCCTCTCCATAATGACCTCTCATTCTGGCCTGTAATTACATGTACAAGCTTGGCACATAATGCATGAGCCTACAATTCCTCCACCTCTGTGCACCCACAATGTGCCCGCATACCAAATGCAACAAAATCAAACAATCTGTGGCGAAGTAATTGCAATTTGAATATGTCTGATTTGGGCACCAACTGCCATCTTGAATTTGACCAGGTGTTGATTTGAAACATTCTACAGCCTCCTGGAGACACACATTTCCCCAGGCTACCTAATTTCAACAAAATTGGATAGTGCATTGCTGAGTTATTAACGATTCAACACATTGTCCGGCCCGTTTTAGGGAGTATCGTAGCCCCATTTTCTCAGAGATCGGAAACTGTGAACGATACAAAATTTTGAGAGGACATAGACCACTCATCGATGTTTCCTCATTGTGTTTTAGATTTCACATACATTGCTGCATTTCTAAACGTCAACATATCGAAAGGGACTGGTGTCAAAAATTTAGGCCAAATTTAGGACTTTTCACCCCATTTAAATTCGGGAGGATAAATGGGTGAAATGTCCGAGTCAGTATTTCTAACGCATCTTAGGAACCAACTTTTGCTATACTTTTGGTGCAACAGATTTTTCCAGCTCATTTTTGTGGGCAAAATTGTAGCCCCATTTTCATTGGAAGCTGGGAGATTAAATAATAATAATAATAATAATAATAATAATCTCCAGCAACAAAAAAAGTACAGCAGCACTTTAATAATGCTTTTCTCAACTACGAGTAAATTGGGTGGCCTAAAAGTAGATTAATTTCTATGCCTGCATTAACCCTCGACTGCAGCACTGATTAAGAAGCAGCGTGTAGTTGTGATGTCTAGTTGTTGCATGTCCTTATGATGTTTACAGATAAGCCGTCTTTGGTGGAAAACTTGAACGTCAATTTCGCTTCGACAACCAAAATGTCCGGTTTATTTGCATCAACTGTGCATTTTGTTCCGCCAAAACGCATGACCAATTTTTCATATTCCATGGATGTAAACTGTAGTTGGTACAGTGAGGTGAGAGTGACTGTTGACTATTTACTCTGCATCTTTCAAAAGTGTGATCATGGACTGGCAAGCACTCGGACAGTGTAGACCTCTGCCAAAGCCAGAACAAATCCTGCATCCGAGATAAAATTCATTTATTTATATTTATTTTTATTTTACCAAAAAGGCAGCTATACAACATAGCTTTCTGACTGATTGACAAAGAGCTTATATTCTGTGAATTTAAATGAAGTGGTTTCTAATTCCTGCTTCATATTTCCCTTGAAAGTTCACCGATTGTTTTTCAAGTCCTACACTGTAAACAATGTTATGAAAATTCATCTGTACAATCTTCATCTTGCTAACAGACAGATCAGCCAACTGTCCAAGACGAAAACATAACGTCTTTATTGGATTTGGATTTGGCATTCTCATTGTTTGAATTCTGACCATGCCTTTGCGCATTAGAGGCATTGTGTAATGCGCTTTATAAATGTTCTACTTAGTTACTTACTTACTTTGCATATTTGTGTTATAAGGTGTGTGATCCGTATATTTCTGCCTCCTGTTTTGTGGTATTTAAATGATCTACAACTACATTTCATTGTTTTTCAAACTTTTTAATAATATGTATAATTGTAATAATTATTATAATCATATACATACATTAGGCCTATAATTGTGATGTACAGCTGATGGTGAATGTACACTTTTCTGTAGCACCATTACCTGATCCAACAAACATCGTTCCATGTTGTTTTATACATAACTAGCAGGTTCTGTTGGTTGGTGTGTGTTTCATAGGAGCTACAGTTTGAAAATATTCTCTCCCGGAAACGGTCTATTATCAGTCCAACATTCAGTGTACCACCATATACTTCATGCATTGTTACTATTAAATGCCGTCATTTGAACCACTCAAACCGGCCGCAAGGGTATTGGAGTGATTCAGCTCAACTGCACTTCACTTCGCCTGAGACAGGTCAGAATCGCAATTCATCCATTGTAATCCACCAACAATAGAGCTTTGAATTGAAACTTTAATTTTCGCCCAGAGCCATTGCAGTGTGTTTAGAGAGTTCTGTAGTTTTTGTGTTTTATTTGTGTTTAATTTTTACCTGGATATAGCATTAGAATTTTTGTATGTTGAGGGTTTAAAAATAAAAAATGCGAGAATTCAAAGAAAACGTTACAGTTACGGGCTCCGGTAAAAACGTCCACGGTAATAATGTCTGCTAGGAAAAACGCCCTAGTTACAGCTCTGTTGTCTGACAAGGTTTTCTGGCATGTGCTGTGTTTTGTGTTATTGCCAAACTACCTATGTTTATGCCAGACTGCAGACTTCCTGTTTTACTAACAACTCTGAGACTTCAATGTCATGTTAGTGTCATCTCGAGTAACTGTAATGTTCTAAGTGTTTTTCTTTTGACTTGCTTTGTAGTTTTGACTGTACTAATTCTTTGAATGCATTTATGCACACTATGTGATAGTTGCATTGTGGATATTGTGTAGTCATGTTGATTATGATGATGATGGTGATGTACCAGCTTTTAATGGCGTCACTTCTGTATAATCACAGGCAGCACTAATGTTGTAAGGCCCTTGCACAAATGAATAGCAGAATGGGAAATTCGACCCACTGTAAAATTGTAATCCCGAAAATTTCATCTTGCAACTTTTCACACGTGATTACATCAGGGAGCTTTCCTTCGTGCAAATTTTGGTTTTAATTGGTAC
>Ga0049105_1001730_pt1 | contig 10132 bp, 5 predicted proteins | sample WorMetvaBAHAMAS1_FD_61260 | JGI IMG/M metagenome (GOLD analysis project Ga0049105, IMG submission 61260) | Worm MetaG Olavius vacuus BAHAMAS.1 | ecosystem: Host-associated > Annelida > Digestive system > Unclassified | place: Germany: Marburg | collected 2013-04-09 | reverse complement strand
ACCACCACCACCACCACCACCACCACCACCACCACCACCACTACTACTACTACTACTACTACTACTACTACTACTACTACCACTGTGATGTGTATGCATTCTACAAAGCTGTTTACATTATTGTATGATCTGATGGGCGGTACTAGGTAGAACTCCCAGGACCAACCCTCATGGAGCCGCCACTGTGCTGTGCTCTCTTACTTACTGATAACTAATCACCGCTGGAGCCAGCGGATCAATGACCCGTGATGTACGTATAAGTCTTGTCTACACAATGAACGCTTCACAGGAATACGTAAATGAGGATCTCAATAAGCGCTATATGAATGAGGCGACCTGTCGGCAGTTTATTAGACAATGATACACAATGGTAATCGTTTCGTTGCACTCAACTGTAGTCCTAATTCACTTACCGAATTTACCGCATTAATCATGAGAAATTCATTAAAAAATTAACATGTACCTCTGTTTAGTTGTTAGTTAAGTTGTAATATTTTTCTGTACTGTTATTGTTTTCTTGCTACCGCTGTCCGTTATGGTGAATAAAGATGAATATATTAATCACGTGTTAGTTATTTAGAGTAAAAGTCAGTACATTGTGTCCGTATCATTACGTTGAAGTCGGTTGAACACTGTTGTTCGTAATGGTGAAACATCGTACGAGTAAAATTTGGAAAATTATTTTTCTGTCGAACTTGAAGACGACGTAGAAGAACAATGCAGTCATTGCAGTGTGAAGATAGTTTAATGCAAAGGCGTTCGGGACGTCCGGCTTGCTAGAAGAAACGGATGTTGTAATGTGATTTCGTTTATGGTCCTACAGTATCACAGTTACAACTAAAATCCGATCCGGCTATATCCGGATCCGGCCGGATTTTAGGCGTCGGATATCCAAATCCGGTATCTGGCAGAAAATCAATATCCGTCCATCCCTAGTGTTAGAGTTAATATGAGGGAGGAGGGAGTTAGCGCCTTTGGGGTGTTGACGTACAGCCTTAGTTCGTGGTGTTCAGTTGTACAGTTCAAAAGACTTTTGAAGACACTTTGGTTTGTGTAGGGCTGCGGCGCATAGTGACTGTTGCTTTTTTTGCGCCTTGTATATTCTTACTTACTTACTTACTTAGGGCTCGTGTCCGGTTTGGGACAGTGTTAGAATAGCATTAGTTGTATTAATTAGAGCGGCACTAATTCCACAATTCAGTGTTAGGAGTCTAGAATGAGTCATGTTAGTGAAACAAACCATTATAGCGCAGATCGTCATCGTCGTCATCTTCAGTGTCGAAGAACGAGAAATCTTCGTCCTGTGAACTGACTGTGCCGTATGGTCGACGTATCGGCCGAAACACGGCCGCGCTGGCGTCCGGACACGCTGACGTCACATCCGGCGAGACGAGCTCGGTGGAAATGAGATCCGTCGACGTGGAACGGTCCGCCGAGGCAGACGTCGGACGTCCGTACAGGGCTGTACCACCCCCGGAACCTTTACCGCGACTTCCAGATATTCCACGCGGGGCTGTGGGCACGGCGGGGATCCTGGACGCAGTGGCGAGTCGTTGGGCTGTACCACCCCCAGACACGCTGGACTGGTCAGCGGCAGCGGCTCTGGTCAGTGTGGACACCGTCTGATGGTAGCCGTTGCACTGGTCTAAACACAGACGTTATCAAGTGTAAGTAAGTAAGGAGGGAAGGCAAGTCATAGACGGCCAACAGACCGACATGTCACTATACGCGTGATGACATGTCTGTTATTATGGGTCGAGTACACATTTTACCGTGCGACTGCATGTAATGCAACGCACGGTATTGCCAAGACCTTTCTGTCCGTCCGTCTGTCTGTCTGTCTGTCAAACGCATGGATGGTGACAAAACGAAAGAAACTTGTGCCCACATTCTTATACCACATGAACGAGCATTCACCTAGTTTTCTGACACGAAGAATGGTTGGGGAGCGAATCATTCTACCTGAGATTTTGGGCCAAAGTGACCCTGTTGGAGCAAAAATGCCGATTTTCAATCGATATTCGCGTGTAGCGCCTCAGCCGTAACATCTAGCGAAAAAAGTTCAATTAACACTAATAGGAAGTCATTAGGAAATCATAAATCAGTGACTGAGTGGCTATGAGTTGATGATAACTGATAACAGTAGGCCTGACATACCGCTGTAGAGCACTCCTTTCTGCATGTAACTCGGCAACATTGATGACGTCTGTTGAGCTCCAAACCTACAGTTATTGAGCACAAATACGACAGATAGTATCTATTGTAATTCAGCTAGGTATGCAATGTACTGTATCATCACTACGTGCTCAACAGAACGCTACTGGCACTGTAGTGATGAAACAGTACATTACAAACCTAACTAAACGGTGAAATTTTGCTGTTTTAAAAGTATAACTATACGTCGCCTATAACCGTCTTTTATAAACTTCGTTTTTACACTTAGTAATACAGCTCAAAGTCATATCTGACCACTGATTTTACTGTATCAGAAAATTTCAATTTGCGTGATGTGGCGATCGTATTCAGTTACGTTAGACAGGAGAAGGAACTGATAAATAAGATTTGAAAATTTTAAAACGTACCTTCTTGCTCCGTCGGTGGAGTAAAACGTTGCTGTTATACACACAGAAAAACAAAACAGTATGAATTTAGTATTGAAATGGAAAATAAAATGTAAACCAGTGCATCAACTTGAGATTAAAGCATCTGCACGGTGTAACACTTAATGACGGCAACAGAAATCCGACCGCGTTCTCAACCTTAAGGCGTTGTCACACGTGTTCGTTTTACGGTATGGACCAACAGTGTTATCTATCCTGTGTGACAATATTGTGACACATTCGGGCGACATTTATCTTAACGGACAATGATATACATGCAGCTCCATTGAGACGATTTTCCCAGCCAATCGTTTGACCGGCGCAAAAGCCGGTTTTTGCAGCTGACCGCTCGGCTAGTACTAGCAAACCACATCCAACTGCAACCAAGTTACAACACGAAAAAACATAAACAGCAGTTACAAATAAGTACTAATATATCAAAACAAAACCTAATAAGACTAAAGCCTGGTTTGAGGTCTTGTGCTCCATCCAGCCAGGAACAGGATCGGGCTTATGCTACCGCTCTCCCCGGGGTCCGTGACGACGTTGATGACATGAAATATAAACAGAAGTTTGAAGCGGCAATCATCAGTGAAGCAGAAGAGTCAGAGACCTGCCATGTTGGACGCCTTGTTGAAACGACCGCATCGTCTGCATCGGCGATAGACGAAGATGCCAAGAATGCAAAGTGCCAGCCAGACGAGGCTGCCTATGGCGCCGATCAGAGTAGCGATAAACCACGCCTCACGACCGATATACGGCGTCGCTGATTCGATCGCTGCACCTGTCAATCAAATCTCCTCCCAATTAATCAAGTAAGTATACGTGATTAAGTAATTAGGGAAGTATACAATAACTGATCGATTCAGCGTCGTTCAACAGTAACATGTCAGCTTCGACGGCGTCGAAATAAATGCCTTCACCATTGTAGATTACTCGTCTACCTATTCACTTTGACCCTTCACCTCTGACCCTGAAGTTTTGTTTCAAGACTTGCGTCGCGATGAAATTCGTGGATGATGATGATGATGATAATGATGATGACATCGATAACCCTTTTCAGCAAACACCCACTCACAAGATGAATACCGTGTGACAAGTTTCAGTGAACTGTCTTCGCTGAGATATCGCGTCACGGGCAATAGGTAAAATTAACGAAAAACGGCCGGACAGCCGGGCGGACGACCCTAAAATATATGCCTCCGCCGCGTGTTGTGGGCGAGACATGAAAGGTATAAACATCGAAACTAAAAACAAAAAAACAGTGAGCAAAATAAAACCGTTAATAGTTAAAGAATGCGTGAAATGGGTGCGTATACTAGTACATTTGTAATGGAGTCATTTTACTCAGGTCAGCTCAGGTCATAGAGTTTAGCGTAATCAGCGACATGTCATTTACTCACGTGCTCGCCATCCTGTTTACTCCACTTGGCTGTAGGCATCTTCTTTGTGCCAATATCTCCTCTAACTGTGAACTGGTTATGCTTAAACCGTAACAATTAACAAGAAGCGTGACGCTCAGCTGCCAGGAGTACGTACAGTGGAACGGCGAAATATCCAGTGAGAATTTTATCATAGAGAATATTATAATAAAGACGATGTTCCCTGCCTTAGTCTACCGCTGCCAAATTGTGACTGGAGCGTGATTCAACGACCTCTTAGGCCTATTGTCCTTTATAGCCAACACGAACCCACTGATGACATAGACACACCTGACACCGCTCAATCAGGGATGGTGGGACTAACAGCAGTTTACTGACAGATTCCGCATAATTAACTAATTAAAACCAGCTCAAACAGAACAAATCCGTTAATTGCTAGTTGCTACAACTAAATGAGCTGTGCTATTACCGATGACGATGAGTTGGCTACGAACTCCGACGCCGTTACGAGTGACAGCAGACATCTGTATTGTGTAGGTCGTGTCAGGCAGCATGTGATGAACATAGATTGCTTCCAGCGACGAGTTGAGAGAGATCTCTCGACTTGTACGTGACTGGCTATTGTACATGTAGATCTGCCATACACACACAGCTACGGTGTATAATATAGGCTATCGACACTTGGCCCTAACCATACATTTATTTCAGGACCAGAAATTTATTTCCGGGGGAGGTACTGGGGTGTCTTCTCCCGTCCCTTCCGTTCCTTTCTTTCCATGTCTTTGCTTTTCCATTTGTCCCCGTCTCGAAATGAATCCTTAAATCCAGCTATTTAAGGGAGCGATGTTAGCTGCCCTCCGCCAGCGAGAATTGCACTTTTTTGCAGCCACCAGACACGTTCCCTGACCTGCTCTGAATACACCAAAAATGTCTGATGGCTGCAAAATGTCGTCGTTTCCGTTAAACAAAATCTAAACATTGAAGCAGATGTGATTGTTTCTGAATGTAAGCTAAGTGGGTACTTGTCCGTTAATTCACCCGAATTAATTTTCGACTTAGTTAACGCTAAACCTGGCACTAACCATAGCACTAACCCTACTAACCCTACAAACCCTACTACCAAGTACCGGGTGAATTAACGGACAAGAACCGCTTATTTTTACCGTACATAGTCGCTAATTCAATTAAATTAAACTATTATTTTCACGTTTTATTTCGGGAGTATGTCAGAACACCCCGCTATAGTTACGGACTTGTACATCGGTGTCACTGAGGTCGGCGTATGTGTGTGTCCGCCGACATTTTGAAGCGACGCCGACTGGAACGGCTAACCGCGAGGCCACGTTTATAGCAACACAGCAAGCTATGTATTGGCTACATTTGAAATGTACGAAATAAAATTTCGGATAAGACTGTCCCGTATGTCCCGGGAATACAGAAAGAAAGGTTAGAAACTAAGGACGTAAAAAGATCCAGAAAAAAAGAGAGAACGGAAGAAGCTAATAAGTAGGGAAAGTGGCGAAAAGGTATAAAAAACGTGAAAATGTGAACAAAATTGGAAGAAATTAGCACTGCTGCCCCTATTTATAGTTCGAGACAGACTGAGGGACAGCTGGGAGATGTCTGTTCGCTTCCCCTACTACAACAGAGATCGCACAGCATCGGCGAAGCAACCAGTAGAATCCAAAGAATTCGTTACGCCACCTGGCGAATGAAAGTACACCACACATTCGAAGCATGTCTAAACTGCTGATAAAATAATCACTAAAGATAACCATTTACTGCTGTTGTAGAACTTCTGCAGTACTCGCCGACGATTTTATTGAAATAAAATAAAAGGATAGAACAGTGTCATGAATCAGCACAGAATTTCAATTTTGGTGTTAATTTACTGTCGCGATAAGCACACCCGTAGAAAGTGGCATAACTCTCTATGACTGGTCGCGGCAGCAGGTGCCCGTTAAGATCATACTTTTAGGGATCATTTCTATAGTATGTATCGCCAGGACGTCAGGTAAAACTGACTCCGGACTGCCAACCACGATGATGAGCTGAAGCGTTCTATCCTGAGCGCGAGGCAGACTCACCGTGACCTTTGACCTGGAGTCGCGGTCAAGGTCAACGGAGGGTCATCGAGGAACGTTCCACGCTTTCCCATTGTGGAAGCGTGGAGGGACTGAACGCATTCTGAGTGGTTGCCTTTTATTACAAAATAATATTAATCGAATTTGTTTTAACTACAGCTTTGTGTTTTTTTTTGCTGTGAGTAAGGTAACGTGAAAAATTAAAACCATATAATGACACATAGCGTATTATGCCAATAATCCCATCGTTATCTGTTCCAGTAACTAGTGGCAAACAGCTGTTGCGAAAGCAATGAGCGCTGGTTATTTCATGAACCCCCGATATTTCGTAGCCAAATGACAGGGCATAATTGCCGAGGATATCATAAAACCATTTAATTTTATTTCAAACGCAGATAGATGGCACCTTTTGATCTCGGGTCTGCTTCTGAGGGTTAAGTTTCTACAACTGATTTAGTTTTGTGTGTATGCTTATTTAATAACAATAATAATAAAATGTTAATTTCTTAGGCGCCGTAACATGGAGTCCAATTCAAGAGTGCCATACAAATACTCTTACTTACTTACTTACTTACTTACTTACCTTGACCGGTGGTCGACCTGTTGTACCAAAAATAAACTTTTTGGGTCAAGGATTTCGAAAGTTGGAGGCATTACAAAAGACGCACAGACGGATAAGACCGCACGTATTGCCACTCCGCATTGCGGATCGTATTTAAGATCTGTGTCGTACACACTTGGTACGATTTTCCACTAAATGTAGAATTAAGTGCTGCAACTGAATAATTTGCATGTTTACTACGATTATTACCGAACACCTTGTGCATAGGCCGATCTTCCAATGAGATTTTCACAGAGCAAAGCAACGACGTCTGCGGATTCTGCGTGGTTAGCGAATACAAGCTGAGCAGATGAATTGCAACAAGCTGCAGCTAACAAGAACATCAGACTGTAATTGACCTTGTATCCGACTAGAGGACCGTTGAGATGGCGGGCAGGTGGCGGCTCCCACGTCAAATACATGGTTGTATTGTCCACCATCGTCGCGTGTATATTCTCCGGCGGAGCAGAAGGCACTGCACATCGTAACAGACACACACATTGTCTAATACAACTTCATCAACGTTTATAAAGGTGAAAATTATTATTAACTAAGAACGTTGTAATCGTTGATAAAAAGACGATACTGTTGCAAATAGACCTACACAGTCACAAGTTGTTCGTTAATAATCGTACCAAACATGCAAATTATTCACAGTGTGCTTTTATTAAACAGACACAAAAAGATACGTTGTCTAATAAAACGTGTTTATGTTCAGAATGTTATCAGTCTTAATGCGGATTGACAATGGATGCCATGACAAGACACCTAAGTGGTTGTATATCTATTTTGATTTCACTTGCTACCGTCCGGATGTGCCACTACTAGGACTGTTCTATTAGGAAACAAAAGCACTTGGAGTGTGCAGACTTTGTCAAGGCGGATCCGGTTTAGATTTTAGATTTTACTTCCAAAATTTAACGAAACTTCCTTGTAATAAGACATATCACATTGAAGATCCAATCGGTTTCTTCAGATACGAGCCAAATTGTAAACAAATGCGTTGTCTTACAATCGATATTCGATCAATCAATTCTGTGTTGAAAAGCAGACAAAGTGCTCTTAAAACAGTGTAGAATGTTGCAATGTTGAAAAATCCTTCGAAAACTTTCCACATCCGCATACAGAAACAGTCGACTTCCATAATTTAATGACGTTTATCTTCCTTGTTCAATGATACATTTTGACAAAATTTTCATGAAGATCTGATCGGTATTTTTTATGGGAATTTGCTAAAAGACAGACAGACAGACAGACTGACAGACAGACAGACAGACTGACAGACAGACAGACAGACAGACAGACAGACAGACAGACAGACAGACAGGCAAGCAGACAGGCAAGCAGACAGACAGACAAACGGCGGGTAAAACATGACGTGCTTGTCGGAAGTAAAAAGCTGATACCGTCATCAAGAGTCCTGACACGAGCGGTGCTGCCGCGGCCAATGATCGACTGGTAGAACGGTTCAACTGTCACTTCATACCACGAGTACTTCTCGAGTCCTTTGAGCTTGTATGACGTCACGTCGCCCCCGGCAACACGCTCCTCGGTCACGTGACTGGGGGCGTGGTCGTCGTCGCCTAGCAACGGGCGGTACTTGACAATGAAACCCTGAATGTAGCGCTGATGTCGACGGACGACCCAGGACAGCTCGACCGACGTCGAAGAGTCCGCTTCAGGAGTGTTGAGTTCTACTAGCTGTGACGAAGATAGTTTATCAGCAGCGGAGTCTAAACTAACAGCCGACTTGGATGACCAATCTGCTGATCCACCTACATACAGTCAACACAAGCTTCCTTACACCAGATACCTAATTTATTCATCGACATTTTTGCCACACCCCTAGAGTATGTAATTTAATGCTGTTGCTGTCGTCTGTCTTTGACTGGTTAACGTTTCATCGTATTATTGCCCTTTTGTTCAGCTGTTTTATCTATGTAACAAATATTAACGGTTTTGCTTGATCAAGTGCTGGTAATCCATTTTTAGACAGACGATACAGCAACATAGAGATCAACAACAAAATTACATTACATATTCTAGGGGTGTTGCAAAAATGCCCATAAATAAATTAGACAACTGGTCTACTGGCGAAACAACTATTATATGCAAATTCGAGTCAACTACAACAGATATAAAACTATGTTCAAATCAATCCTAAAGAACCACGTTTTTTGGGAATGACGTTAGACACCATAGCTATCGTTCCTGAATGTTAAATCGATATTGTTCACTGACTACCTGAGGTTCTGATGGGCGCCGTGACGTGACTTGGAAGACTGAGGCCGTGTGAATTCTGAGCGCGAACGAGAAACATGTAGGCGGTGTCTGGACGTAGGCCGCGCACTGTGAACAACTCGTTCTGTACGTCATCCGCTGCGATGACCCAACCCTAGCCACACAGACACATACAGCTTCATGGCAAACACCAGCTAATGCACAACGTTCCAAATCAACTACAAAATACGATTATACTCCCCATTTCGTCCCTTATCCATAGTAGTAGTAGTAGTAGTAGTAGTAGTACTAGTAGTAGTAGTAACTAGAAAATATAGCAATTAGTGATGGACTGCCACTAGAGGCCGCCTGCGTCGCCAATCGTCTCGGCTTTAATCACAAACAGGACACACACATGCAGTTCATTTGCTCCTGTGACCTTGACCTTGATCCGACGACCTTTGTATAGGATCTTGACCTGAAGATTTTGAAGACGTATCTGGATGTTAAAAATGAACTTGCTAGATCAAGGCTTTCAAAAGTTAGAGGCATTACAGACAGACAGACAGACAGACAGAGACACACACAGAGACGCACAGACAGACGCGACCGAACGCACTACCACATCGCATTCGCCGGTGGCAATCGAAAAGAACAAAATAATCGTATGTACAATGTTTCAGGTAAGAAGCTAGAGAGGACAGGTGACAATACCTGTCCAGTCTCATCAGGTGACATACCTGTCCAGTCTCGTGGCTAAAATACTCGACGGTAAAAGCGACCACCGGTGACGCTCCATGGTTGGAATTCGCTCTCCACGACAACCGGACACTCGTCTCAGTGGTGTCCAGAACGTCCGGCTTGGATGGAGGTCCAGGAAACGCAGACGGCTCTGGAGTCCGGTGAAAGATGATGCGCGGATTTGATGAGGCCTCCACGACGAGATAAGCGTTCCAGTTGGACTGACCTGTCTCACTGGTCGCTTTGCACGTGTATAGACCAGAGTCAGACTTTCGTAGGTCTACAACACAATCATCTCTCGCTCTGAAAATTGTCGAATATTATGTAGACTACAGTTTGGTGAATAACGATCATTGTGAATATTGTCAAACACTGGACCCTTCTGTAAGTAAGTAAGTAAGTAAGTAAGTAAGTAAGAGTTTAATACATATGACATTCGCACATGTGTACAATGAAATACAAAAATGAAGATAATACAAGTGAAAACACACAAATTATACATAA
>Ga0049105_1001729_pt1 | contig 10132 bp, 8 predicted proteins | sample WorMetvaBAHAMAS1_FD_61260 | JGI IMG/M metagenome (GOLD analysis project Ga0049105, IMG submission 61260) | Worm MetaG Olavius vacuus BAHAMAS.1 | ecosystem: Host-associated > Annelida > Digestive system > Unclassified | place: Germany: Marburg | collected 2013-04-09 | reverse complement strand
TATGGTGCTGTCATCATGACATAGTCATTGCGAGAGTTCACCCGGTTCATTTGATGAATGCACACTGAGCGCCGGGTGGCCGCCAACCCTCAGACCAAACCAACCGATTTGGGCTGTGAGTCCGCCGAAAGATTGGCTGCTACCATCCGCAGAAACCATCGCCATTTATTATTATTACTCAGCTCGTAAGCTGATACTCATTTTACCGTCCCACGGAGGGTGGAAGGCTGAGTCGACCTAGGCACTGCAGTCAAGGTGCACAACCCGTGCCCAAGGCTGTATATCGCAGTGACTGTCGTAATAAACACGACCGGCCGCGGTGAGATTCGAACCTGGGTCCTCTTGCACCGCAGTCGGGCGTTCTACCACTAAGCCACCGCGACCTGCAAATAATAAATAAATAAATAATCGTGTACAGACATCCAAGTTCATGAAGATTGTATAGGAACATATCGTACACCGTCTTTATTTAACGACTCCGTTAAGAATAACAGCTGTGCCACGATATTCAACGTTGAAAACTAGAATGATGAGCTTTCTGTGTGGCAAAAGATTTAGATGATGTGTTCGCATTTTGATTACCTGAGTGTAACAGACGGACAGACAGAACTGCTGCAGCAAATAACGCGCGTAATGGCGTGGCGACGTACAAACAACGATGTAGATCGTTTACTGCAGAGCCAGATATAGGCCTGTGTTGCAGTTTAATACTTTTGAAACTTTTGTTATCCATCTGTAAAATAAATTAATAATTAATCCGCATATATCAGTGCCAAATATAGCTATGACATCAAACATACAGTTAGATTCCATTGTACTTTACGCAGTGATACTTGTGATAACCACTATAGTTTTCTCTTGGTTGCTGTTCTGAACTGCACTGCGTGTGTTGTATTTGTCCTAGTGATGGTTGGAGCTAATAACGACGTTGAATACAGACTAATGAGGGACCTCTTGCAGAATTACAATCGGCGAGTTCGTCCATCTCTGAATGCGTCAGAGCCGCTCAACGTCACATTCGGTCTCGCTCTGGCTCAAATCATCGACGTAGTACGTCATCCATTTGTATATATGTCTGACTACACGCGTTACGTCGTCTGTCCGTCTTACTCTGTCGCTATTGCCCATTTACTTCATATCTTTCTGACTGTCGGGGCAAACAGTTCATCGGAAATGAGCCTAATTTGACGTGAAGTGCACGGGCGGACGTTTGCCATGATACACAAGCACAGTCAATCAGACGCTGTGCGTTTTTGCGCAGACCTATTCAATGACTACAGTTCATTCTAGTTATCTCGTAGCTGCAAGCTGAAGACAGCAACAGCGGCAGCAGCACTCCGCATCATTTGATGACTGCTGATGTTGTTTCAGGACGAGAAGAATCAGATCATTACCACCAACTGTTGGCTGAACCAGGTCAGTGAACAAGCAACGAATCATCTTTTTGTTGCTTCAGGCACACATACTTGTAGACAGTGAATCACAGAAAGAGCGTTGATGAGTAACTGTGTAACGCTCAACGCGGCGATATAGTTCACCTCGGGTTATGATGTCATCTGCCCAGTGGTGAAGCCACGGAAAGTTTGAGGGGATCAACCCCCGCCCCCACTTATCTCCAGAGTCACTCGTGAGAGTTGCGCATAACCGATGAAAATGTGTATCAAATTAATCCTCCCCGAAGGGATTGCAAGCGATGTTTTGTACATACAGTAACTGAAATGGTTGTCTTTAGCCTGCTGAAATGCACCAAATTTTACCCCCTTTCAATGCAGGTCATACGGCTCACCTCCGGACATCCCCACTCTTAAACTCTAACTTTGCCTCTGCATCCATCGACAGACCCAATTCAGCAATTTCAGAAGCATTAAGCTTACCTTTGTTAACTTCAGCAGATTCAGAACCGCTACAACGAGAATTGTGAGCCATAAGACAACAAAAAACGCCGGTACCAAAAAATCATCGGTTCGAAATCGAGTGGCAAATTCTGCTGGAAAAAAACTGAATTTATTGTAGGCCTATATTTAGAGTGAAACAAAAACGACGATCAAAGAATATGGCTGAGGTATGTGGTGAAAATTTCCAAGGAAATACTGTAGTCAGTAACGATCTATTTTTGTCAACACAGTGAAGACTACTTACGACAATTTACCGACGAGCTGTAATGAGGTTCAAAACCGAATTAGTGCGCATACAGTGACGCAGAGATTAGCAGCAGCAGCAGCAGTAGCAGCTGCAGAGAAGCTTGTTAGACGTATAGGCCTATGACGAGCATGAATAATAAAGGTCAGTACACGTGTAGGCAAAAACGACGACGTTCGGTTGCTCCTTTCGTATCCGTATGGGAGCGCAATGAAGACCCAGGCGGATATGTATTGACGACGTAAAAGTTGGACAAAAGTGGACAATTACGAGAAGATGAAAAGAGCGACTGAATCAGGTTGAAGTGAAAGGCCCTGGCGCGTAAACCTTCTGTAGCAGACGACAGCTGATGATGATGATGATGATGATGATGATGACGGTTATGATGGGAGACTAGCAACCAGAACAACCGGGTGTCGTGCTGTTCTGCACCTGAGAGCGTTCTCTTCTCGTACGCATGGAGTCTGTCTGCTGTGACGCAATTAGATTCGTGCAGTTGACGAACTCATCACGGAAACCCATACCATTAGCGATTTACGCAGCTTATCTGCTCGCGGCTTTTTGATTTCAGTTTTGTTTATTCGGTAGTTTTTATTTTGGTGTCGTATGATGCAGTAATATCAGCTGATGATCGCGTGTCAAATATTCTTCTAGAGCTTCCAACTGCATCTGTTCACCCGTCAACACTCCCAGTCAGCCTTACAGTGTTCTCAGGCTCAGCTATGAAAACAGGTGCACGCTGGTCAGACTCAATAAAGAAAAAAAATAATTCAAGGTCACAAGATCGACATAATTGCTGTTCATCTGCTTGTGCCATAGTGGTTTATGAATCAAGAACAAAATACCACAGAAAGTTTAAATTTGGTACCGGCATAATGCCACTTGTATACAGCAAGTGAGCACCGCGATGGCATTTTAAGATCAAGAGGTCAAAGGTCAAGATCACTTGGCTTCTTAAAACTGCTGTACATAATTCGTCATAGCTGATGAATGTTACTGACAATGTTCGACTCACGTATCGCATAGACTGAGAACGTAAGATAAATAAATGAGGAATTGTACAGTTAAGTACTTGTTTGTAAGACTTCATGGCGTTATCAACGCTCTGCTTGAAAGACAGATTTTCAACGTTTACGTTTTCGTATTTTATGTAAATGTTTGACATTTTAGACGTTGTGCATGCTGAGACGAAATCCGATTTGTGTGAAGGTGTGGATGGATTACAAGTTGCGCTGGAATCCACAGAAATACGGCGGCATCGCAGTCGTTCGTATTCCGTACCAGTCCGTCTGGCGACCAGACATTCTGCTGTACAACAAGTAATAAGTATACCTGACTAATATTGTTCGCTTTTTGGACATTTATGACACGGTCAAACTTACTTTGACACAAATAGCGTTACGTGACAAGTAGTAGTAGTAGCGTTTATTCAGTCTGGTGGTCATAAGACCAAATAGCAGCAAGAATACAGTCCGAATGAATCACAATACAGTAAACAACAAATAATGGATACAATCATAGAAAACTGAAGAAGTAAAAACAAAATACTAAGATAAATGTTTGGATAATTATGCAGATTAATACTGAGAGAGAGCGTAGGAAATGAATGTGGCGATGCACATCTACATCTACTTGCTACTCGCAAATCAGTGACGTAAGCTTTACTTTAGTAAATGTTTTCTCGATGATAGTGTGCTTGCTTGAAACCCAAGTTTATGTCTATAGACCAAATCACACACCGTCTGAAAACAAGTCCTATATATGAAGTTTTGTTAGTATTGAACTGACGTGTTTATATGTTCCGAAATATTTTGTTACTTCGTTAAGTAGATATACGGTATACAGCGGTTCCACAATAATAGCCAAAGGAGAGTTGGATGTGTTGAAGCTATAAGGTTCATGAAAACAAGCGAAAAACGGCCGCGTTTTTACGGTTATGATGAAATACCTTCCTTCCTTTCTAACCATTTTAGTGTACTATAATGTATACAAGCTGATACTAATGTCGCTTGAATAATGTTATCCTAAGTAGTTTCGACTTCTGCCCATGTGACAAGAACTCAGCTGTTACTGAGATGGCCGCGTAGTGTTGCACGCGTCGAATTTTCGTCTCCAAATTTTTATCGCGCTCTTTCTCAGTATCTGAGAATATCGCCATAAATCATATGCTTTCAAAAACTTGATTCTTTGGGCTACATTCACAGAATGCTGTACCAAGACATGTACTGAATGTTATATTGTATGCTACATTTTGTTTCCTTTATTTGTTACTTGTGTTGTAAAGCTGCATCATATCAGCTTTTAATAAACTAATATTCTATTTTATTCTAGATAGTATGGGTCTAACGTCAACCACTTTGACGTATTTGGTCCCAAAGCCACCGAATTCGACGAATTAATGCAAAATAGTGGCCATTAGGCCTTTTAAGCTTCTTCGAGGTCATCACTTTTGGTACCAATTTAAAGCCCGTATGCGACTTCTTTTGTGTCAATAACAGTAACTTGCATTCTATCTTGCACCGTTTCCAAGATACCGTGGATTATTGATCAAATTTCGCTGTCGACAGGGTGTGCCTGTGTTTAACGCATTCGTTTGGGCGAATCCCTAAATTTGGCTTTAAGAAACTACAGGCATCGTTCTATGGTTTGGTGCAAAGCATAATGTCGATATCTTGAACCGTTTAGGCGTGACCCGCAAGTGTGACAGACAGATAAACGGAGAGACGGACACACGGACAGACATTCTTAGCAAATGCCGTGCTTATATACGTTGCGCGGCCAAAAAACGAAAAAAAGGACCTCAAATCCCAATTTTTGATGACCTCGATTCTGTGTAGCCTAGTGACAATGTCAGTGTCAATATCAACGTAGATTTATATAACACATAAACGTGAAACCTCCAATGCGCTTAAATAACTCTAAATAACCTTTGACGGATCAACCTTCGTGCTGACTACCAACGACCAACTAACGACCAGCAATGTGACCACCACATTTGAGTGCGGCATGCCCCAGGGACCATCGATGGTCCCTGGCAGAAATTAGTACATCAGTTCCTTGATAGTTGATATATCGTCTTGTGTTCTGAGAGCGTCTTTAGTACATTAAGCGGCGCACTTTGTGTGTGGTCACAGCGCCGACGTGTCGTCATACAGATCGTCGATCAGTACCAACGTCATTGTGACGTCAAACGGCAACGTCACGTGGCTATCGATGGTGATCTTCCGCAGCTCATGCGCCATCGACGTCAAATACTTCCCGTTCGACGAACAAAACTGCTCGATGCTCTTTTCCTCGTGGACTTATGACGGCTATCAGGTCAGTCACACGTGACCACCCTGCGAAGATTATGTCCACAGTTGTAACTCCACCGCACTTAGAAACTGTGAAGTATTTATATAGTTCAAAAGCTTCTCGATCTTACAACGCAGCCACCCTTGACAAACCTTCTCACTCTAACTTTTCCACTATACCACCAGTCAAAAACTTTCTGTAAAAAGTTATCTTTGTGCAAGTTTTGTTCATCATCTATTTTTACCTAAGACTGGTAGCTAAAATCATAACCATCAAGGTGATCTACATTTACGTTATCTGAAATCATTTTCGTTATCGCTTTGGTCACTTGTGAATTTCAAACTTTGTGAAGTAGGTTTACATGAATAACATAGAGTTCAACAAACTGAATAAAGCAACTACATGTATAACTGTAAAAAACGAAATGTAACTGACGAAGGCATAACATATTAGAATGTCTATCAGTAAAGAAAATTGTTAAAGTACATTGTAATCTAGAGACCACAATGACGGTAACATTAACAGGTCTTCCGATAAAAATGATGATGAAAATTATAAATGAAGTGGAACGCGAACTATTTTTTAAAAACTTCTTTAACTTTATTATTTCTTAAACTTTTTTATAACTTTTTGAACGTGATAAAAAAATTCTTTGAACTTCGCAACGATGGTTAAAATTGGTTATGCGGTCGGCCTAGCAGTGAAACGTGAAACTGAGACATGTATGTGTTGTTTCAACGCACAAACGTGCACAACTCGTGGACGCACAGATCAACTTGGTCAAAGTTGGCGTCGACGGCGATACGTCAAATTACATACCGAATAACGAATGGACGTTGATCAGACTGCGCGCAGAACGCAATGTTAAGCATTACTCGTGCTGCGCTGAGCCGTATCCAGACATCACGTACACCATTCAGGTCTGCTGCTTCGTTCACCTGTTTTATCGGCCTGTCAATATACCAGTGAAGACTCTCACCAGACGGCCGAATACGAATTATAGAATCTTCGCAACTGCCACATGTTCTCGAACCTTGCTGCAGGGACTTTTGAAGGTAAATGTGGATTTGTATAGCGTCTTGTCGTGATCACAGCTCTAAGGCGCTCAGGTATGGCACGCGTTCTCAAGGAATCTCACAGTTTTACCTGCACACCCCGCGTACATCCGCTAACGGAATGAACCATACTTGCCTTTGCCTTCCCAGCCGAACCTGGTACTCATTTACCGACCCCGGAGGGATAGAAAGCTGAGTAATTGGCTTTTGTGGCTGGTTGGTTACATATCGAAATAAGAGTTCGGCACCGGAATTGAACCTGACAACGGTCGCCCATCTCAGTACTAACCGGGCCAGACGTATAGATTGACTTTGTTGATCGAAGCCAATGAGCTACGCCAGTCCTTGAAGTGCCCCACCGCTAAAATTGCACGGCGAAAACGTGGTAAAATCATCAATAACTCAGCGTTGGAGTATTCGATTTCACTCAAATTTCGTACAGAGTTTAAACACATGACCCCGAAGTGCTATAAAAGCTCAACTTCAAGAGGTCAAACGTCAAGGTAACAGCGTGACATAACGCATCAGCATGAAAAACGCTATAATTCAGGCACGGATAAGTTGTCGAAGGTCAAACTTGGTGACAATTAGGAGCCTATCCCAGAACCGAGCGCAACACGTAACGCAATGTTCAAGGTCATAAGGTCAAACACTGAAATTGCAATAACTCCGCCGCAGATTGCTCTATTGCGTTCAAATTTGGTCCAGAGTTGGTTCACGTCACAGATGATATGCTGCAAATGTTCAAGGTCATAGGTTAAAGGTCAACGTCACAGGGTCAAAGGTCAAGGTCACAGCGTAAAGTAATGTATCAGCAGCAACTCTATAATGCGGCAATGGATAGGTTCACCGACATCAAACTTGGCATGGCGTCGTAATTAAAGAGGGAAAGGGCTGGCCTGGCTCGGGAGGCCTCAAGTTGCAATGCATTTGCAATTGTCACGTTTTCTAGTATTATTATTACATCCCTGGAGTATAAAATCTAGAGTTGCAGCGCAATTGCAGAAACGTATCTATTGCTAGCGATATATCCTTAGTATTGCTTGTAGGACTCGTCGAGTTGTGTCAAAATATCAAATCGCGTCGACCTTCGAACGACATTGGAAGCTATGGATGTCTAACTTACAAAATTTTGATAAATCCAGTTAGTTTTAGAACAGAAGCTATACCTAGCTAACACCGTACATTGTGGTACAACCGCACGGCTTGTTTTTAGCTTTAGTGGTTGTGTGAACAATAAAAAGCTTTCAAGTAAACTCGTGCAAACGATTTTGTGTAGGCCTACATACACATTTTCGACTTTCAGATAACGTTTACTTCGGCCAGTCCGCAAACTTGTTTGATCGGCGCTATAGACAATGTTACAGACTTGCGCACCTGCATCTCCCCGAGATTTCTATGAATTGTGCAGATGCGTCGCAAGCCGTTGTTCTACGTCTTCAACATGATCTTGCCATGTCTACTAATCACGCTCGTTGCACTACTTGGCTTCTACATTCCTAACGACTCCGGAGAGAAGGTCTCTATGGGTGCAGTGGCGTCACACATTGCCACGCTGAGCGCGTGATAAGGTCTCTATGGGCATTACCACGCTGTTGTCAATGACGGTGTTTCTGATGCTGGTCACCGAAAGCATGCCGCCTACGTCCGACGTACTTCCACTTGTCGGTCAGTATATAGCTGACCCAGCGGCTTACAGTGGTCACGTCACGCGCCAAATTCACTTGATAGTAAGCCACGGTGAATTTGTCACACCCTTACGTTACCCCTAAGCCCAAGTTCCGACCATAACCCTAGGCCGAATTTTGGCGTGTGACGAGTTCACCGTGTGAAGAGTTCAGGGGCTTGCCAGTGGTCGAAGTAAGGTGAAACACACGCGACTGGGTTACGCCGTCTCTGATTCCCTCAGAGTCAGCTTATATACTTATCTGCTTCCGGACCCCGGGTTAGCGTTTCGAGAGCGTAAAACCGTTAGAGTCCTTGCACGGGTCGGGTCAAGGATCGTACAACTCTGAGGTGACGTGTTAATGCGAGTCATTATGATCGCTTTAACGCTGAAATGTGAACATGAAAACCTCATAGTATTCGCTATTATATGGCTGCAATTTTTCTGATAAACATGTGACGATGATAACGTGCATAGGACTCTACTACGGATTCACGATCTTCATCGTCTCGCTGGCGACAGCAATGACTGTAATGACGCTGAATATTCATCACCACGGTACGTCAGGCCGGCCGGTTCCTCCGCTCGTGCGTGACTGTAATGACGCTGAATATTCATCATCACGGTACGTCGGGCCGGCCGGTTCCTCCGCTCGTGCGTGCAGTCTGCTTCGGTTGGCTGCGGCGACTGCTGTGTCTCGGTGTTGGCGGAAACACGCCACAGTCTCATCATCGGTTACAGAGCATCATTGAGGTACAGCATACGACCGGTCCAGCAGCTTCAAAACATAGAGAAAAAGCTGATTAAAGTGGGGTTGGATAAAATCTAAGGGGTACCGTAGTACGGAGTCTAGGGGCATTGCTTTTCGACGCTATTAGAAATTTAGTATTTGATATTGAAATCTGTTCCTCTTGGTGCATTTTAGCAAGCTGAGGATAGTCTTTTACTTCTTTACCAGGCATGGGTGTAGCCAGTATAGAGCGCTTCGAGCGTGCGCATATTTTCTGTGTAGTTTACATTTTTAAGGAGTTCTTTGACGTGAACAGTGTAGAAGGTTTAAGAAAGAAAATTGCATAAGAAACCTATTAACTTCATGGGCATGTACTGTATATACGGCGGGACATGTCATCTCAATCATCATTACGATTGTTGACTTGTTTGATAGCTTGTTTCGGCATTGGTACTCTTTCGGGTCGACTACTGTAACTCGTCGCTCGCTGCACTGCCTGCCATTGGCATTGCACCACTTCAGAGAGTGTTGAACGCAGCTATCCGCTATGGCTACTAGATCGGTAACGTAGCAGGTAGCCGCGTTCCACACCCCGCTATCCGCTACGTTGCCGATCTACGTCCACGCAACCATGTGAAATAGTCCGGCGTTCTCTGCACTGGCTGTCGATCGATCAGCGTATACAATACAAACTGTGTATTCTTATCATATGTACGGTGCCGCTCACGGGTATGCACCAGACTATACATCACCAATCTGGTTAAACTGACATCAGCTACGTCGAGCCGGTCACACTTCGCTGTGCCGACAGCCTCACCTTCGACATCCTTCGAACGCGGACAAGGAAAGGCGATCGTGCTGGTCCGGCCACGCGCCTGGAACGCATTTCCGGCTGACATTCGTCGTGCACCCAGCCTGGACACTTTTAAGAAGCGTCTCAAATCACATCTTTTTTCTGCTGCTTACGAGCTATAACAACTTTTTTTTATCTTTAGTAACTGTTTACTGTTCTGTATTTTATGTACTGTTATTATTTGTGTAAGGTTCGGGTTTTCTTGTGTAAGATTCGCAGTTTCATGCGGTGCGCTAATTTTAGCATTATCTTCGCTAATATCACAATCACCGAACCTCAACATACCGACATGCGTTGCGTTGTTGTCGTCGGTATACTCAGCCGTAGCTGGTACCAAAACGTACCCAGTATCCCTCGAAACTACCATCATGTCCTTCATGGTCAAATTTGATTGA
>Ga0049105_1001728_pt1 | contig 10133 bp, 8 predicted proteins | sample WorMetvaBAHAMAS1_FD_61260 | JGI IMG/M metagenome (GOLD analysis project Ga0049105, IMG submission 61260) | Worm MetaG Olavius vacuus BAHAMAS.1 | ecosystem: Host-associated > Annelida > Digestive system > Unclassified | place: Germany: Marburg | collected 2013-04-09 | reverse complement strand
AGGCTAAATGTTCTTTCATATGGTATAGAAATCTGGACAGATCTTTCTACCGTTTTGTCACAATTCACGCGTGTGACAGACGGACGGACGGACGGACAGACAGACAGAATTCTCATCGCTATACCGCGTCTGCATTCAATGCAGCGCGGTAAAAATCATCAGTTTGGAAAGAAATCTGTTATCACATCCATTCAATCTAAATTGTCAATGTGACACCGTCTATTCAAATACGCGAGATTTGTTCTCTCCGGCGGCTTCCTTTCGAGAGGCGGGAGACAGAGGCTGTGGGATTTCTCGTAGAATACGGGAGATTCTGGCAACACTCGCCAGCTCAGAATTGTATAGCCTACAGCATCAACTCCAATGTGGACCCCCTACACCTGCTCTAGATCCGTTCTGCATGCCCCATCACCCCACAATACAATACAATACCATGAATATTTCTACAGCGCCGTTATGTCTATACGCTGGGTGGGTATACAGAGGCGATCGGGGACCTTATCTGTCTCACGCTTATTTAGCCTACCCGTCTGCCTTACTTCCAATCCCAACGACTGGCCGGCCGCCTTTCTGCTCCAGGAGGATGCACCGACCGATCATTGACATGCGTAAGGCAAGAGAACGGGACGTTCTACAAGTTCTTTTATGTAGGGTATAGTAGCCTTAACGCAAGAGCCCACAGGCTGTGACGCTCAGCTGGCAGCACAGCAATACAATCATTCAAGGTAACCAAACGATCAGACTGTTTGTGATCAGAGTTCATCAGTCTGGAAATGCAGGATTTTAGGTCTCTACGTGTAGAGGTCATGATTTCTCACTCCGGTTAACATACAAACGCACAGGCACACACAGCTTTTGACTGGTTATACTATCTCAGCCAGCTAAACGGCGGATTTTGACACGCGCTGTACCCACCTTCAAACGGCGCTGTTTCATCCCACGCGGCCCACATTTGTACCACGAAGAACGGCCCGTAACAGACAATGTAGCTGACGACGACGACCAGCGTCAATTTGACGGTCTTCAGCTTGGCGCTGGAGACCGTCGTCGATGCCTGTGGACTGCCGTCACCACCTGTCTCTCCACCGCGGCTGCACGACGAGCGCGGCGCCCGTGACGCGGTACGGTTGAATCGCTCGCTGCGCCAGACCGCCAGACAGATGCGCGAATACAGAGAGATTAGCGCGATGATTGGAACGACGTAGATGGATAGCGTGACCCAAGTGACGTAGGTCGGCAGTGCCCAGTCCGTCTGGAACTCACTTCGACAGTCACTGTCGGTAACCACGACGACAGTAACTCCGCCTGCTGCTGGCTGGATCGACTGTATCTGCAGACAGTCGAACACCGTATACTACATGACACCTTTTATGTGTACCTGTGTAAGTTGCAACACACCGTGTCCAAGTTTTTGTCATTATCTTCTACAAAACTTGGCTTCTGATAAGAAGTTGGTACATAGTGTCCTGAATAAATCTGATACAAAGTATGGCAAGCGTTTTCCACTTCACCTGAATAGTCATCAAGAAACAAAAAACTCATCAGGAGATGATATAGTGAACGTGAACTTTATTTACGACCACATTGTACACGCACTACAAAATACAACAGACTGGTGCATAAATTTCGCCACACACGACGCAGTTAGCCTATGTGTTAGAACGCAGTTTACCAAATTCATTGAAATAACGCAATGCAACGGCCATTACGCTATTCTAGGTCATTCAAGATCACCGATTTTAGTACCAATTGAAAGCTTGTATACGACTTCCTATTAGTGATTAATACTAACTTACCTCATATCTTGCACCGTTTCCAAGTTATGGCTAGCGAGAGGAGCGTGCCTCGCTAGGGCTGATCCCTGCCAATATCGCCATAAGTGATATATCGCTAAAAACTACATTCTTTGGCCTACATTTCTGCCGCAGAAAGTACCGGTGTATATTCAACCACTTTTACGTAATCCGCCCAGAAATCTACCGAATTCGATGAAATTACGCAACCGTTAGGGCTATTACGCCGTTCAAGATCATTCAAGGTCACCGAGTTTGGTACCAATCGAAAGATACGACTTCCTATTAGTGATTAATAGTAACTTATATCATATCTTATATCGTTTCCGAGATGTAGCCTTCGAAAGGTCCAAAATCGCTATATTTGGCTACCCCTCTTGCATTTAACCCCCCGACAGAGGGGTTCCCCTGGGACGATCTCCGTAAAATTTTTACCGAAAGGTCAGAGACGGCCAAGGTAGGCCTACCAAATGGTGTAGAAACATTGCCGAAAATTTCAGTCGCCTGAATCGCAGAACGTTCTGTTTGTCTGTCTGTATTACAGACAGACAGACGACAGACGACAGACAGACAAACGACAGACGACAGACAGATGGACGGACGACGACATAACAGCGAGGTTCTAATTATCACGTGCTATGCACAGGTGCAGTGTAACGGCATTACCTCGTTAACCGAACCGTTACTGCTCTGAATTAGCAGCCCACACGGACTTAAGCAACGACTGGATGAACAGTGGGCACAGCTGAGCGAAAAGACATTAAATGAAGCAATTGTCAGTGGTGTTGCCGGCTACAGGCCTGAATTGAAGCAGAAGGTGGGCATTTTGAGCAGCAATTCTGAGTTCCGACTGTTTTAGGCGTGCTGTGCTTAAAGAACTGACAAATTGTTTCTTCAGACTGCTGTACTGCTGGCGCCTGTTGATCGATGGCCTTGACGAAGCTCAGCAGCATATGAAAATATTTACAAACTTTATAGCCTGCTATAGCCATAAAATGTTTATTATTATAAAGGTAACTGAGGTCGAAAATCGAGATCAAATTTCGGAATTTTCACCCCTGTAGGCCTGACATTGCGTTGAAATTTCATAGGCCTATACTTTGCTGCATTAAGGCGGAGAACCACTGGCGCGACGTCGTGCGGCCTTTAACTAGCGATGAATCGCAATTGCCACCTTCTCTAGGTATTCTACATGTATTTAGGGCCCACCACTGCAGCACAAAGCGTGTAGGCGTGAAATTGAAGTTAGGCAAACGTATATGTCTACAACGGGGCACTTCATTCGGTGAGCATTGTGTCACTCCTGGAAGGAGACCACAGTGACCCACTGAAGAGCCATGGTCAGGCGTATTATTATTATTATGATTATCATCATTACTACCATCATCGTCGTCGTCACTACTACTACTACTACTACTACTACTACTACTACTACTACTACTACTGTACTATAGTACTACTACTGCCACTGCTGCTGCTAGCCTACTATACAAAAAACATTCGGCGAATCGAAATCAATAGGCTAATATGGTGGACGGAGCCGTCGACGTGATGAATCTCTGGTCACAGTAGAGTTCGTCGGTCAGCATCACGTAGTTCATGGATAACTTTATCACATGCGACACTGTGATAGAAGCGACAGACCATGACTGCCTTGATAGCAGTGGTCAACGTCACGTGGATTTCGCCATGATGAGAAACGAATTAACCACTTATAGAAATTACTTTGAAATTTTATAGTATGTATACTTTTTGAGTTGATTCTGAACACGGAAATTAGCTAATCAGTGTAAAAATTAAGCACATGATTAAATTAGCAAAGACGATAAGCAAGACCCAAGTCATGTAAAAAATAAAGCCATGGCAGAAAATCCTGGCGTGCTTTCTCCATGGGTTCTCTTGTCAATAAGATACAGTGTAATAACTGCGTTGTTTACAACAATGGCGCATATTATAACAATAATAACAACAAGTAGCTACCGCAGGGAGCACAGCGCGTCCGTCGTGCTTAGTTAATGTACTTTATGACAATTCTTGGAAGAAAATCTGTTGAGGCTAATCAACCACTTTTACGTAATCGGCCACGAAAATTACCGAATTCGGCGAAACGCCGCAATCTAACGGCCATTACGCTGTTCAAGGTCATCTAAGATCACCGATTTTGGCATCAATCGAAAGCTCGTATGCGACTTCCTATTTATGATTAATACTAACTTACCTCCTATCTTGCACCGTTTCCAAGTTATGGCCGATTATTGGTCGAATTTTCGCTAGTTATACTTCACTTTAACGCCTTCGCTAGGGGTGATCTCCTGCTATTATCCGGACCTTTCCAGAAACTAGAATGATGTCTCTATCTGATGCTGCAAACCGCACAATCTTATCTCCTACAAAACACCGGAATGTGACGGACGGACGTACACACAGACATAATCGCTCTGGCTATTACAGTGGTCTGCACTGCGAGCAATGTAGATGCGCTGTAAAAATGGAACATTGTTGACTCCGAGTGTGTTGCCTATGCAGACAAATGTACACATCTAGCTACCTGGCGTTTAGCGAAGACAGCCAACTGTGGCAGAGCGAAGGTGAGAGATGCCAGCCAGGATACAGCGACAAGCAGATGCATCCTGCGAGGTGTCCATACGTGCGTCTGAAGAGGATGACAGACGGCGATGTATCGGTCGACGGCGGTGGCGACGAGCACGTAGGCAGCGGCAAACATCGCCACGACTTGCACATAGGCCACCAGCTTGCACAGCACGTTGGGACCACGGAAACGAAGCGTTATCTTCCACGCCATCTTCGAATACATAACAACGCAACAACACTCGCTCCTCCAGTATGACGTCATCCGACTGCGAAAAATTAACACCGTCGCCCGTCTTCGCAAAACATCCCGGTAAAGCTCAAACACCACTTATTCGATTTGTTGTGGATTTGTTGTACAACATCTCGACTTGTTGTGGATTTGCGAGTCCACTGGGTCACGGTAATAACTGACTTGAACTAAAAAATAAATTAATTGCGGCAAAATGTCGTATACAGATCACGACGATTTTCTTTTTGCACTTATGTCTGCTCTGTCAGCTACAACTTTGATAACTTTAGTCGCTGACGCAGACGCAACGAAACACAAACGTAGGCCTAGAAGAAAACACCGAGTGTGGGTAATGAAGTACTTCGTTCTGATATGCGTCGATTAAAGCACTATAGTAGTCAACTGCATGACTTTAATTACATTCGCCATCATTTTACTCAACAGCAGCAAATAAATATTTAAACATGATATAATATGACGTCATGTAAACTCTCTTCTCTTCCGTGATTGGCTCGAACGGTACAAGTCTACAGCAAGTCGTGCGCTAAACTCCACCTATTCGATTTGCTGTGGATTTGTTGTGGACTTGCTGGAGACTTTCGATTTGTTGTACATCTCGACATGTCCAGAAGGGGATGTCGTGGATTTGTTGTAGACGGTAGATTTGTTGTGGATTTGCTGTACAACATTTCGATTTGTTGTGGATTTGTGGATTTATTGTACAGCTTGTTGTACAACAAATCCACAATAAATCGAATAAGTGGAGTTTGAGCTTAATAACACGAGTAATCGCTCATTTGTTATTACGCCGCACGTAGCAGCACATACAATATAGGCCTACGCAAAGATACACATAAAACTACCAAAAAGCCTTAAAATACACTGAAAACAAAATCTAGATAAGGATCACCAATGTCTTCTATACACTCAGTTCTTTTATTATTATGACGATCCATTCAAAATATCAGTTTTGGGGAGGCATGCAAAGTGCATCCGAAACAGGTCCTTCAGAGTTATTGTCACGGTTTAGAATAGGCAGTAACGTTGTAACGAAATAAAAATGAAAATGAAAAGTGCAGTGATTTAAAGTGCGTTCGAAAACCGACTAGGAGCCGGCTTAGTCTAACACACCATGCAAACAAATCCAGCCATTGTCCGTTGAACAGAGTCAAATCATTAAATGGTCAGAGACCGAAAGTCCCTGGAATCAGTCCGGTAGAAAAGGAAAGGTTAGTACGAAAGGAAAGGAAAGGATTTGCCGAAAAGCCAAGTCTTGAGTTCAGAATGAAATACTGGGCGAGTAAGAGAAGATGCAAGTGGTGATAGTGAAGATGGTGAAGATGACGAACTGTCATGTATGATAGGTGAAAGTGCAAGAGATCAGCACTGGCCGTTGTTTACTGACTACATTCTTATGCAAGTGTGTGCAGAAAAACGCTGCTGTAATGAAATATTTTCTCCTATATTGGTTCAGCATTAACTAAGATGGCGTATGGCCGCACGTATTCCACGAACACATCCGCGAAGATTTTTGGGTCTTTTTAAACCATACACGGCTTTCTAGAAGACTGCTTTTCTGATCTTTCTTTTTGCTCAGTGATATTTATTGTAGTTTTATTCATTTATTACTAACTTTTGATGTACTGTGTAGACTAAGCTAGCAACTCGTCAGGTTTGCATATTGTGTCATATTGTACATTGTTCTATGAACGTCTTAACAAACTGGATCTTCTCTTATTATGTGACTTTTCCATATGGTTCAATTAAGTTTTCTAATGAAGGTTGCAGTGACGAACATCTGATGTAATCAGATCCAATCCAAATTCAATTTATTTATCCAGAGCCGAAAATAACTGCATGTACATGACACGATGACATCGGACGTGGAGGCGAAACGTCATGGGAATGAATTAGTCACGAAAACCAATTTATCGACATGCGACTGACTGTGAAATAGTGCCGTTCTAATAGTTCGTTGTGGTTTTATTCTCAACAGAACTAATAATCCACGCTGTATATAAATTTTGTTTGCGGAAACAAAGAGTTTTGAAACGAAAAGTTCGCAACCGAGCAATGTTCTATAGTTCAATGTCTGTTCAACTTTATGAACGTAAGCATAAACACAACTGTTAGCCTTTACACAGCCGAATCAACCGCCTACGTTCTGATTTCAGGTGCAAGGAAAAGCTCTCTGACCAGTGATGTTAGGCCTTGGCCTTGAGGGTTGTAGCCTTTATAACATCACTGTCTCTGACCGCAGTTTCCAGTACGCATGAAACCTTAAAGCATCCTAGCCAATGATCCCAAAATGGAAAGTTTTCAGGGACACGACTTTGTAACCATTTCAAAAGGATCTGTAGTCGCGTTCGCAAGTTTCGCGTAATACTTAAACTGAGAGCTCTCTAGCAGTAGTCTCTGTAGCCCACACATGTTATTGCATCATTTGCTTATATTAATGCGGTGCATATAAGTCATACAGATGTGACTGTGGCAATCGTATCATGGTAAAACGCGGCTTGGTCGACGTCATCGAAAAAGTGGAGGACTGCATAGATATATGGAATGGATATGAGCGGTATTATATCGACACGCGCAGCACTAAAACAGCGGTTCAAAATGGACGTATACGGTATGCAGCAAATCATTCAGATGCTCACTGCTTACTAATCCAGACACAGTCATGGATTGGGTTCAGCCCATGGGTTACCTTGGGTTGGGTTAGAGAATGATTTAGTTTATGTTTTGACTGTAAACGACTGTTTGCAAATGAACAGTTACGCTAAAATTTAAAAGCCACAGACACATTATATTACTGTAATTTACTTGCCTAATTGTTGTAGTACTTCTATTTTGATTCAGCGCGTTCATCGTTTTCTCATTAGCTAGGTGCCTAAGTTATGCATGGACACTTCCGGCACACCCCTACAATACGTAATTATCGATCGTTTGGGTGCGTTCTTTTATTGAACCAGATTTATTTGACAACAATGTACCGTTCGACGATACCACTCCTATCTATCTGATCAATCTGCTTGGGAAATTAGAGTCAGGATTAGGGTTAGACTTGAAGTTGCACTATTTTGGCATTTTAACGAAGAATAACGAAAACGAGCACCTTATCTTCAGCGAATTTCACGGAAGGTAAAATCTTGCTAAAAGAACGCCCCCCAAATGATCATGCCCTCAAAACCACCGTAATTTTTCTTTAAGCGTGAAGATGAATTTCTGTGCAGCTCGATTCAACACAGCGAGTACTGTTCTTGCATCTTACAACTACCAGTCTGTATAACAATTCAGCTTTGTCCTCCCTTTAACTTCCACAGGTGTGGAGTGGAACATGTTGCAAGTTTCGTTGCGTTCAGTGGACATTTATACGCGCTCGACCTGTGTCCCCATTCCAAAATCCTGGCTACGTCTCTGGAACTACAGTAAACCTGCAGTGCATCACAGTATCAATGTGATGACACAGTACTTTCTACTGTCACTATAATCGTTTGGACACATGAAACGGCTGCAGGTTGCTGAGTCATCTAGAACTTCCTGAAATCTCTTTGTCTCGTGTGTGCAACAAGCACAGTACAAACAGCAGCGTTTTACTTAATGCTCTGGCAGGTAGTAAGGAGTATGTGTAAATGAGAAGCATAGCAGAAACAGGGAAAGATGGCCCGCTCGCCCATACAGCAGCGGCGGCGCTGGTAGTGGGGTAGTGTTGCGTCATCGCGCTGCAGCTGCTGCCTGTGGATGCGGTTGCAGCAGCGGCATACTGCACGCCGGAGGGCACAGCCCAGATTAGGCCAGCAGATGGTTTTCTGCACAACCATTGCCCAGATTTAAGGTGTTTTTCAAAAGATTTTTTACTAACACGGTTTTCTACAATTGTGGACTACCATTTTTTTCATAGAAAACTATTTTCCTACCATGTGGACTAGGATTCGTTCTTACAGTGTAGGAGGAGGCTTCGATTACAAATAATAAAGGGACGCATAATTTTAAGGTGCCCCAATGTAAATTTTGGTGCCCTGTCTGCGGATTTTCGGAAGAAAGTAGAAAGTTATATATCACAGTCTTTGTTCTAATGTCACAAAGGCATTTCTGTAAGCTAAAATGCATAAGAATCGTTCATAGCATTTCCCAGATCACCTAAGTGCTTTTCAGAGAGGGTTGCTGCAAAACGAAGGGGGGAGGGGAGAGAGAAGGGACGGCTGTATCCCAGCAGCAATTCTACTGATACGTGTACGGCCACAGCGCCGTCATTATTCCGGCTACGAGTCTGGTATGAACATATAATCAATTAATCACGCAACAAACAGCTATGGCATTGTAGTATCACGTTACACGGGCGGTTTGTTTCGTATGAACTGAAACGCGAGACTAAGTCGCGGCGGTCGCGTCGACGAATCCGTCGAGTTTGATTTCCGTCAGTCGTATCAGAAGCAGAAGATTTATCAAGTCTCACACACCACAGGTCAAACCGATACATTTACTGTAAATAGAGTTCAAACGTGGCAAGTTGTCTGAAAGGACACGCGTCGATCCATCAACCTGGCGACCTTTTATCTACCGACATCCCTAGCTAACACAAAATACACACGCTGCTAAAAATAGACGGTTTTCGACGCCAACCGTCGAGTACGCCTTCGCCGAAAAGGTGAACAGGTGATTTCTGACCGTATTTGGTGTCGTCTTGACCTTGACCTTTGATCCTTTGACCTTGAACGTCTGTAATGTATCGACTGTCACGTGTTCAAACTCTGTAGTAAATTTCAGCAAAGTCTGACAAGCCGCGGCTGATAAATCAAACAATTTTTCCGGCGCGCCCCATACATGCAGTTAGTGTTAGCCGTATGTTGGCCAAAGTTTACCAAATTTGGGGAGATGTAGGGGACCCTTCGCAATTAAAAAATCTTTTTCCGTTTGCCTGTAGCGCGTTTGGTTCTCAAGATATTTGCGAATAAGTCGCGACGTCATCATAAGACGACCAGAAAAGAGGCAGTTATTGGGATGGAACCCGCTAAATTCTGGATGTGCATTTTCAAGTCTGGCCCACTTACAAACATTGTAGCAGAGTTTGGTGGACTCGCGTTCAGTGACCTCCGCATGAACGCGATGGCAACGACCGTGACAGTATGTCAATCTTAGCTCTCAGACGTTTGTTTGGTCAAAGTTTATCCAATTTTGGCAGAATACTTTGGTGAAGAATACTTCTCGTAGTTATACACTGTGTTCCAAAAAAGTGACGCCAAAATTCAAATCACTATAAATACGGCACATCTTATCAGAATTAAATATCCTCTTAGCGGCTTTAATTACCATCTTTCCGACGTGAACGTTGCAAATTTCAACAAAATCCACTGCACAATTTCTGAGCAACAGCTGTTTTAAAAATGGAACTCAAAAAGAGAAGTTTCCAATATGGAAAAGTCGCATTAGCAGTTCGTACACAAAAACATCAGTTACAGTTTGTGCTCAAAGTGGCCGCTGTTTGCACGGACACCATATGCGCGTAGTCGAACACGCCA
>Ga0049105_1001727_pt1 | contig 10133 bp, 9 predicted proteins | sample WorMetvaBAHAMAS1_FD_61260 | JGI IMG/M metagenome (GOLD analysis project Ga0049105, IMG submission 61260) | Worm MetaG Olavius vacuus BAHAMAS.1 | ecosystem: Host-associated > Annelida > Digestive system > Unclassified | place: Germany: Marburg | collected 2013-04-09 | reverse complement strand
TCATCATCATCATCATCATCATCATCATCATCATCATCATCATCATCATCATCATCATCATCATCATTTTCTTTAATGACAAGTTGACAAGCGCAACCCATTACAATACAAAATTATGAAGTAAGAATGTAGAGCTAATGTAAACAAATGAAAACATGAGTAGATAATTCCAATACTTATAAATGTAGGGTCGAAGGGTTTAATCCGTTAGCAGTTTAATAAACAAATGCAGTATTACATTCGGCTGTCTGGCTGATCTGCCCCATGCTCTACAGAAACCGGCAATATAGAATGCAGATACTTACAGCAGTGATCGCATATAAGCTACTAGTCAATAAAACCTTCCAATTACTGTCTGCATGCACAGTCATTAGTCAACATTTAGCCATATTTGTTAACATAACACGTACAAAACGTTATAGGAGCTGAATCACCTTGTTCTTAAAGTGAGGGAGAATAGAACTGATGGTTTGCAATACATAGACAGGTTCAATCGAGTTCTCGTCTTTCTTGTACCACTGTTGCAGCAACTGCAAGTCCGCCCCACGCGGCCGGTCTCTAGCGATAACGTCACACAACATGTCCAGCTCATTGGCGGGAATAATCGTCGGCAGAGGCCGGTAGCCATACTTCTGTCCCAGCAGCACCTGACGTCATATGTCAACACGCACTCGTCATAATGACGTCACACTGAGTCGGTTTTATGTTGCCGTAAGGTCACACGCTTTGAGCTTGATAGTTTGTGAAGTGTTACGGTATCTCAGACCAATATCATGTGTTTATTGCAAGTCATGTACGTTGCCATTTACTGTTTTGACTGTGTAACTTGAACGTAAGCCTGACTGCGGCCGGACACTAGCAGTGACACTTTGCGCTGTGAAACTATAATTCATATTGTAATAAAACAAACATAAAACACAAAACACAGTTTACTATAACAATGCAATTCGTTAGCTGTAAGCGCGTTCTATTTATTTATATTAAACAGAGTGTGCAAAATACCGGCAAGGTAAGGACGTAAGATAAACGTCGTGGATTTGTATAGCGCCTCGTCGTGAACACACGGCGCTCAGGTTCAGGTATGACACGCGTTCTCAAGGGATCTCACAGTTTTACCTGCACACCCTGCGTATATACGCTAACAGAATTATGTGACCTGCCTTTTCCTTCCCAACCGAAGCTGGTCCTCATTTACCGACCCCGGAGGGATGGAAGGCTGAGTTGACATGGGCTGTTTCACATTAGCCAAGGCTGCTTGGCTAATGTGAAAGTAGCGAAAGTCGTGATGTGTAAGAATGCGAATATTCACCGTTGACATGGCTTACAAGAGCACACACACGCACACACACACACACACACACACACACCGATCATATTCAATATCTAATCCAATTACTTCTTGTCCGACGACCTGCTCCTTGCAAAAATTCACGAAAATTCATCCATGACTTTTAAAGTAATTTTGCTAACAAATAAAGCAACAAACAAACCGAGGGCAAAACCAAATAACTTTGGCCGAGGTAAAGGTGAACACAGAACAACAGATTAATTCACACAGTTTATCACTATGGAAGGTAGGCCTACGCCAGCAGACAGACAGACAGTAATAATGTTGCGGTGAAAGACAGAGAACTCGCTCACACAGAAGTTCGGTCCTACAGATAAACGTTGACAGTTGTCAATCTCCTGCAGACAGAGACCAGCGGTGACGTGGTCGTCTGTAGCTTCATCGCGAACTCCCCAGCGCATATCGACCACCTACACATCGAGTCGACCACACACGACGCACTGCTCGCGAGCCTCACCTCGACGATATGCACTACAAGCGTTTACGACTATCATTTCACTAACGTCACGACACAAACTGACCTCGTCTGCACCGTTCTTACAAGAAAAAATAATATATTAGTAATATAATTTGGTTAAGTCCTATCGCACAGATTGCAGCAAGATAACGCAAAGTACTCGATGTGCATTTTATTATAAATAGGTCTAATCTATTGTCAAAATAATGAGATATAATATATTGTCAAAAATACAGTAAATCAATATAATGTCGGAGAATGACCAACCTGGAAGTCAAGTCCATGTCTTTCACGACAGTAATCTTTCAGTCGTGGATACACTGTCTCCATTAACATGTTTCGTTCAAGCGTCGTATCTGTCCACAGTGATTACGTTTCAATCACAATAGCTCTCATCAGTTACATATTAGAGCTGTACCGAATATTCTATTCGAATTCGTATTTGGTCGAATGAATATTTCTATTCGAATACAAATTCGAATGATTCATATTCGACTAATGTGAGACCGCACATCTCTTCAAGTGGAATAAGAACTTGTGACAATACAGCCATTGGCACTATTGTGGAATACACTATACAGCAGATACTTTCAGAGTTTAGAGTTAATCACTGACACTCTAGTGAAATATCAGAGCAATGTGCAAATCGTTGTCGGTGCTGACAGTGGAGTTGTTGTCAGCAGTAGTTTTTAGACATATCAGTTATAAAATGGCTCTCATTGTTCGAATTTAAATTCGAATACTAAAAAACCGTATTATCGTATTTGGCCGAATGCTAAAAATCACGATTCGATACAGCTCTATTACATATTTTACTTCTTTATTGTACTGTGAGACAAAAAAAAACAGAAGTTAGAGAAAATGTATGCTTGACATTTGTCAAAACAGCGTTTTATCGCAAAGAACTATAGTGAGTCATGTGCTGTAAACATCGATCAGAAGCTTCGTTTGCTATCATGGCCTATCCGGTATGTCATGTCTACTCGTGTCCCAGTGTCAGGAACAGTCCGTGACCTTGGCGTCATTATTGACAGTCGCCTACCATGGCCGACCAGGTTGCTGCTGTCTGTCGATCCGGCTACTACATGGATCAGATGCGCCAGATAATACACTCTGTTGTATACAGTCACTGTCGAACGAAGGTACCAAGGCAATGGTCCACGCTTTTATCTCATGCCGACTGGACTACTGTAATTCGCTACTGACCGAGATCAGTGATGGTCTATACTCCGGCGAGTATACAGTCAGTCCAGAATGTTGTTTGTTATGTGATGTTATGTTATGTGAACACATCACGCAACTGCATGAGGCAACTGCACTTGCTGCCGGTCCACCAGCGCATCCGTTACAAGCTAACGACTCTGATCGTTTTGTGTGGCTGGCCCACGTTCGTGGAACGACTTGCCCAAAGATCTCCGCAATACCGGTCTTTCAATCATAGGCGTATTGCTGGGGGTGCTTGGGGTGCTGCAGCACCCCCAAGCTGGTGGAGAAGTCGGAAATTTTTAGGCTGTCGTAAATTCTTAGGCGTCGATCAGAAATTTTCATAACATATCTCTACAAAAACGCACTTTCTTTTTGCAAAAAAGTTTTACTTTACAAACTACGAAGTGCTGATTGCAATTTATAACATTATGAAAGGAGTTATAAATGACGAGAAAATTGACATGATATCCAAGTTTTATAACTTAGATGCTCAGATGCTCCTGTCAGAGGCTAACACTTTTACCGCGCTGCATGCAATGCAGACGCGGTCTAGCGATGAGAATTCTGTCTGTCCGTCTGTCAAACGCGTGCATTGTGACAAAACGGAAGAAAGATTTGTCCAGATTTTTATACCATATGAAAGATCATTTAGCCTAGTTTTCTGAGAAAAAGAATGAGTTGGTGGGGGGGCGACCCCTTCTACCTGAAATTTTGTATCAAACTGACCGCGTTGGAGTGAAATCGCCGATTTGCGATCTCTTTTCGCTCGTAGCGACTCATCTGCAATACGCCTATGCTTTCAATTGACACTTTTGGCAAACATAAAACGCTACGACTTTCTGCTTCATGAGGCTGCGACGCATTCTGTGACAGTTTGATTTTTATGCGCCGTTTATAAATGCTGTTACTTACTTATTTATAGTGAGCCATACAGCGTATCAGAAGCATCGTTTGTTATTGCCTATCCGGTATGTTCGAAGTAAGAAACGGCGACAACAGAATGAAGCTTCGCGAAGATTATCAGTAGTTTACACTCTACATGTATTTGTTTTACGTGTGAGTTGTTGCTGGCAGCTCGACAGCGGTGAACAGTGAAGTGTAGTTAGATGGCTGACTCACCTGTGAACGTGGAGCTAGTGAAGATGCGCACCACCTTTGGCTGCAGCGGCGGTAGGTTGTCAAGGCAGCCACTCATCACACGTGTCAATCTGTATTCTGGTTTGTCGTAGTGCTGAGACGTGGTGTTCCTGGTCGTCTGAGCGCCTTCACTCGCAGCAGTATCAGTAGCAGCATCTCCCGGCTCCGCCTCATTAGCGACCTTAACACTAACATCACCTTTAGCTCGTCGCTGGCGACTGGCATAAATAGATTTGCCTGTTGAGTAGCGCTTTGACTTCATCTCCAAGTCTGTCGATACGAGTGTTGTATAGGCCTACTCGTGTGACAGTTATAAGCATCAAGTTATTGTTCGTCTTATGCTCATCTGAGCATGTCGTTAGTAGCGTACAGCAAGCTAATGAGGTGCCCGCTGCTGTTGTGTTGGTGTTGCTGCGGCGACCTCATAATAATGCAAGAGATTGCAGCCTACGTTTGTCCTGTGTGAGTGTAACCAAGGCCACCGCGCTAAAATTATGCGGAAATTCCGGGGAATTTATATCAGTTCTGTATTGCTCGCAATGCAGACCGCTGTAATAGCCAGAGCGATTCTCTCTGTCTGTCCGTCTGTCCGTCCGTCCGTCTCTCCGTGACTCCGTCCTTACGTCACATTCCGGTGTTTGTCCAGAGGAATAAAGATACGATCGTGCGATTTTCAGCATCAGGTAGGACGATCATTTTAGTTTCTGGACAGGTAAAGTTTATCCGGATATTCGCAGGGGATCACCCCGAGGGCGTTAAAGTGAAGCGCCCTCCTGTCGCTAGCGAAAATTTGACATATAATCAGCGATAACTTGGAAACGGTGCAGTTAGTATTAATCACTGATAGGAAGTCGCATATGGGCTTTCGATTGGTACAAAAATCGGTGACCTTGAATGACCTTGAACGGCGTAATGGCCGTGTAGTTTGGGTTATTTCGCCGAATTCGGTAGCTTTTGGGGCCTATTACGTAAAAGTGGTTGAAGATACACCAACACATTCTGCAAGTGAAATGTAGCCGAAAGAATCTAGTTTTTAGCGGTATATCAGTTATCACGATATTCGCAGGCAATCACCCCGAGCTAGGGCGTTAAACTGAAGCGACCTTCTGCCGCTAGCGAAAATTTGACACACATTGAGCCATGACGTGGAAACGGTGCAAAATAAAAGGTAAGTTAGTATTTATTACTAATAGGAAGTCGTAATATGGGCTTTCGATTGGTCCCAAAATCGGTGACCTTGAATGATCTTGAACGGCGTAATGGCCACTATTTTGTGCTATTTCGCCGAATTTGGTAGCTTTCGTGGCCAATTACGTAAAAGTGGTTGATTAGCCATCAACAGATTTTCTCCCGAGTAATGTTATAAAGTACACCAACTAAGCACGACGGACGCGCTGTGCTCTTCGCGGTAGCGGAGTTTCTTGTTCATTTAGGCCTAAGGCACTACAATACGTACACGACTGCGCGACATAGGCAAGTACCGTCTTAAGCAAAAGATCTTGACTTACGTCATTCACCCAAGTTTTAGCGTTTCTAGATTCGAGAACATGGCCCTGACTACCTTTCAGCTATCGATAATCGAAACATCACTGAACAGATGTCGATAAAAACTCATTATCGGATAAACATCGCACTGTCTGTTAAGATTTTACATTTAGCGGCCTGGGATGGTGATCGGTTGCTGCCGTTCAGTCTCGATGGGGGACGGATCGATGGCGTGTAGCATGCACAGTTTTGCAAACTGACCATATCGCTGTGACTGCTTCAAATAAATGTCGCTGGTTTGAGTGCTTATTATGTTGGATTGTGTGTATAGACTGTAGAATCAAGTATTTTCGCTAACGAGAATTTTCTCTTCAACGAGGGGAATTCTGCGTTTTCGAAAAGGGAATTCCCGGTGGCGCTAAATGTAAGGGCGATGTTTTATAATGTGAGGCAGACGGACTGTATGGTGAAACTAACTCTGAGAGTCGTTAACCCTTTAGTGGCATAGTATCCGCGGCAAGACCAAAATAATACAGTGTGACTGTGGATCTTGCAGTGTAAATTGTTAACAAACCGATCGTCTTATTAGGCCACCCGATAGGTATCGGACGGCCTTAAGCTTTACTGATGTACTTTCTTATCTTTTCTTTTCTTTATTTTTTTATCAATCCACCGCGCTCAGCAGCCACGCAGTGGATGGTCATCAAATGTATTCCGGAGACTAAAGCTTCATTAGTTGATCTAGAGATCTCGCCCACCCCTCCCCTAATTTTCACAGGGGGGGGGGTCAAAAACTGCCAAATTTGGCGTAGTTTTCAACATCACTTAACTATGAGCCGCCCGCGTTTGAAAATACAGCAAGGTATCCGAACTCTGAAACAAAATTGCAACGCAACGATGATCGCCTTATGTCCTCGCCAAGTTGGTGAAGTTCAAGTTGGGTCCACGCACCCCTGAGAACCGTTCGGCAAAAGTACCCCACGCCCTAAAATTGCACGGCGAAAACGTGCCAAATCGTCAATAACTCAGCCATGGATTATTCTATTTCGCTCAAATTTTATACAGAGTTTAAAAGCATGACATCCGAAGTGTTGTAAAAAAGATCAAGTCAAGAAGTCAAAGGTCAAGGTCACAGCGTGACATAACGTATAAGCATAAAAGACTCTACAATTTAGGCACGGATAATTTGTCGAAGGAACTTGGTGAAAATTATTTCAGAGCCGAGCGCAATACGTAACATGTTCAAAGTCATTAGGTCAAATATACTGAAATCGCAATAACTCCGCCGCGGATTGCTCGATTGCGTTCAAATATGGTAAAGAGGTTCATCACATCACACTGTAAATGTTTAAGGTCAAGGTCAAAGGGAAAGGTCACAGGGTCAGAGGTCAAGATCACAGCGTAAAGTAGTGTATCAGCAGCAAAAACGCCATAATACGGCATGCATAGGTTGACAGCGACTTCAAACTTGGCATGGGCGTCGTAATTAAAGCAGAAAAGGGCTGGCGTGGCGTCAGGCGGCCTCAAGTTGCAATGCATTCGCAATTTCTACGTTTCCTAGTTTTATATAACAAAAGTATTAAAAGCTATAAAAGGTGACAATTGCGATGCATCGCTACGTGAAGCCGCCCGATGTGGCGCCAGTCGTTCTGGGCTTTAATTACGAGGGAACTGCGAATGAAGGTAAAGAGTTAGACTGTGCGCTGTGTCGACTGTGATATAGAGTTCATGCACGCACCGAATGGTTTGACGTCAATAGTCATTCTATCAGAGTCATGTCACAGGTAATTAATTACGTCATTCACTGCGTCATTGAACTGTGCGTTACCTAGTAACGTGCGCTCTATAGCAAGTCATCTATCGCCTGCAAATCACACTTCCGCTCTGTATAAACGCGACCGCGTTCACTCGCTGTTGCGGATATTGCTGATCCGTCAGTCACGCGATGTGCACGGGCCAAACACGCTGAGAATGAGTACGCTTTATGTATTTGACGTGTGTTCACCTTCAGGCCACTTGCAACCATAGACGTCACTACTCCCTCCACAGCTTACCACAGCTCCACGGGGCGTTTTATGAAAACGCATTAAGTGATGATAAAAATGTACTGAATGTACTATAGAAATTCATGAAAACGCACGACAAAAATGTATAAAAACGCATGGAAAAACTATACGAAAATGCACAAATCGGGGACGGGTTTTTACGGGTCAAATAACCCAACCAAACATTAATACAACTATGCAGTATGAAACAAAAACACACAAAACACACACAGATAATCACCAATAAATCTATATTCGCACAGTGAAATGGGACCAGTGTGACAAAACCCAATCCAGACCACTGTAAAAACTGCTCATCTTTGTGTGCTTGCACAACTTCCGTACACAATACAACGCAGAACAGTTCTTACCTCCAGAGAAACATCGTAGCTCAGATGTTGTCTGTCGGTGGAGGGCTCAAAAGTAAAAGCACTGTAACAATTCTGTTCTCGGCCCATTACGATGACACACTTTCTTCGTTAATTCCTTACTTGTGATAAGCTGTGGAGTGAGTGACGTCAAAATCTTCCTCATCTCCCAAAACATGATAACTTTGGATGGACGTTCACGAACGTCTCAGTCGATCGCCTTCCTTTTATAAGCAGTTTGTCAACAGTGTTAGCAAGTGTGTGATTATTACTGATCAATTCAACCGTTTCACTGCTGTTCGACGTCTTAGACGTGCAGTGCATCCATTTATCGTACAGCTACCCATATTCCTACCTTGATAGTGTTTTCGATAACTTCTTGTTTTTATACACAACAGATCGTTCTTATTTGTTACTTAGAATCTCCATTTCAATTCCACGTTATAGGCCTATACGTGCAGGTACAGTACAAAACAATGACCAGACTTTGAACGCGTGCGATCGGTTTACGCCTGCACTATATGGTGATATGATGTCAAATTATATTTTCTACCTTTACCAATAAACAAATATCGGCGATTTTATGCGCTTTCATACAATTCTGTCTCTGCGTTTCCGTAAACTCTTTTTGTACGTTTTTGTCGAATTTCTTAATAATTGATGCGTTGCGTTCTTGTAATGCGGCCGCTGCACGGCACGACTAGGCGTACTTGATGACCGGTTGTTCGAGAGAAAGACAGCAACACCGTGTCAGATGCAGGGTAGGCCTACCCGGTAAACATCATCAGGGTTAGGACGAGTAGGCCTACTATAGCACCCGGCAATAGTCGGGACTATCGGACATTAATCGTTCCCGATAGTGCCTGATAGTGCAACGATTTTCCATGCTGTGATTCGTGTACGGATCTGCTGTCAACTTGTCACGCATTCAGCCGGTATCTGCCGATCGAGCAAAAAATGCATTTCTGGTGAAGTGAGAAGGCAGAGATTAGAAGTGCAGTATCCCCAACTGTGGGGTCATCAGCGACCTCATTTTTACATAACAGATCACGTGACCCAGTCAAATTTTAGACCAAAATCGCTTCAAAAGGCGTTGACACGGAGGGCTTCACGAGTAAACACGCCTTATTAAATTCTGAAAAGCTACGACTGTGGAAGTTGGACGTTGACTAGGCAGATCGATCTCCACGAGTAAACAGTGATAGCAGCAGTGGGCCAAAGTACCGGAGATACAGCCACAGCCTTGTTGATCAACATAAAAATCAAGCAGACCATGGTGTATCACAGAGTCGTGCGTGGGTTCATGGGAGGGCAAAGCAGGTAGTCAACGAGCGGGGCGTGCAGAGGGGTGCTGATCGTGGCTGCTGCTGCTGCAGTGCCAAATTCAACACACCACGTATACTCAGTCTCAGCAGAGCCGATCTTACCACGCGCGGGGCCCTGGGCATAATTCCAAATGTGGGGTCATCGGCGACCCCTTTCTACAGGTCTACGCTGCACCTGACACAATTGCATATTTACAGGTCACGTGACCCAGCCAAATTTTGGACAAAAAATCGCCTCAAAAGGCGTCAACATGGAGGACTTCACGAGTAAACACCCCTTGTTTAATAATAATAATAATAATAATAATAATAATAATAACAGCATTTGTATAGCGCCATCAAGTCCGAAGATACAGAGGCGCTGAAAAGCTAGAACTGTGGATCCGCGATTCGAGATCCCGGGATTGCAACTACTATGACGGCAGTTCCCGTGATAGATCCAGTCTGCTCACTGAAAAGAGATAAGCTCATGGCCCCCAGAACTTTGCAAGAAATCGAAAGAGAAAACGTTACAAACTTGGTGCCAGAGCAAAGGTTTCGCTGCAAGAAACTGTTCTAATGAGCTCGAAGACCTGGAGAACAGACATGACCATCTTAATGCCATGTTAGCTACAAAATCAAATAATAAATACGGTTTATATTATTCCTCTTTCACTAGTAACAAGATGCTCAGCTATCGCAGAGAGACCGCGCTGCAGGGTGCGTTATAGTTTTCGCCAAAAGTAGAAGACTGGAACTGGGAGACAATATTTTACGGACATT
>Ga0049105_1001726_pt1 | contig 10139 bp, 4 predicted proteins | sample WorMetvaBAHAMAS1_FD_61260 | JGI IMG/M metagenome (GOLD analysis project Ga0049105, IMG submission 61260) | Worm MetaG Olavius vacuus BAHAMAS.1 | ecosystem: Host-associated > Annelida > Digestive system > Unclassified | place: Germany: Marburg | collected 2013-04-09 | reverse complement strand
ACATCGTGTTGTGACGAGTTGACCGTCGCCTCAAACGCCGTGCTGTCACTGCTGTGACGAGTTAACCGCATGTTGCTGTCGGCGTAGACTCAAGTGCTTTGTTCAATAGTCCCTACTCCCATACTTACGACATTACGCCACTGAGTATGGAACGCATAAGGCGTTGACGCCGGATATGAGATGACTCTTTCAGAAGAGTCAGCTGTACCACGACGAAGGCGGCCACGTGCTGGAGTCGATCCACGTCGATCGGATGTAATCGCACAGGTGTCTCTGTGCTGCTGTTGTTGCTTCACTTTCCAGCTGCTGAAGCGCAGTGGCGATGGTTCCATGAACTACAGAGAAGTTGGTTTGAGCAGCGGTCGCAGATTGACACGATCACACGTTGACAGAACACTGCGTGTGCTTTGTTCACTTTGTTTTCTGCTCAATTTCTTGTGCATTTTTTTGAGTAATGGCGGCGATCGAGGACTACGGGTAAGGAAATTACTGCTGCGGCAGTACGGCTTTGATGTTTGCTTGTGACGAGTTGACCGCCACTTTGTGACGAGTCGACTGCATGACGAGTCGACCGGGTGACGAGTTGACCTGTGACGAGTTGACCGTGTGACGAGTCAACCGGGTGACGAGTTGACTGTGTGACGAGTTGACTGGCAGCCCTTGTTCACACTTCAATCTGATGTGTGAGACTGAACTCTGTTATTCAACTTCGTATGTTGGGGCATTAGTAGACTAGAGGGCGTCATAATCTCTTAAGTGCCACAACGGTGCCGTCACTGTTTCAAAGATAACTCTGTACATAAACGTCCGAAAATGACGCGAAAGTGATATACTTTAATCGGTTAATCAGCCGATCAATCAAAACACGTTTATATGATGCGGTAAGAGAATAAAAATACATAAATATAAATGCAACTCTAAGTACATTTCGATCTATTGATAGAATTACATGTCCATTATTATTACTCTCGTATAGCCTGCGTGAGAAATGTTTCTGCGTTAACACCGAAGATGACCGATGTACATGTGAACACGAGCAAATAATTACCTTTTCTCGTCGGTGAGCACAGGGTAGACGGCAGTAGATAATGTTCTTCGACGCTGCCTGTTAGAGACAATTTCTATACATTCTCAGGCATTCGTCTGAAGCCGGTCTGTGCTGCGGTTGTCGTTGGTCTGTGTGTGCATGCGGCAGCAGCGCACAGCGCTGACAGCAATGCGCAGTCGTCCTGGCGGCCGTATGTCGCCGATCGACGCCGCCCGCTCGCTCGCTCGAGCAGGCAATTTACCTATACGTCGGCATGTCCCTTGTGTCAGCGAGCACGCCATTCTGTTTGCCAGCAGACGCACGAAACTGCATCATACGATGATGACGACGGCCGACCGCTGCTCTGACTGCGCTCCGTGCCGTTTGATGCTATATTCATGCGTCTAAGCAGTCTAGCGGCGGCAGCAGTAGCAGCGGCCGACCGGCGGGATGGCTGGCGACGTCTATATTTCTAAATCATTCAGTGGCAACGTGCTGCTGCCGACTGACTTGACCAGCCCTCGCTTACTCCGCAGGGTGTATTCGGGGAGATGGTTGACGCCTCAGCGGTCGGCTTGTTCTCGTTGTGTGCTGGGGAGGAAAGCGGCGCGTCCAACGCACTTTAACTGTCTCTCATCTGTCACGAGCAGTTGCTGCTGCTGCTGTTCGTGCCGGCGGCGGTGTTGCAGTCACGAAGACGACAGAAACCACAGACTGTAATATGTTGTCGCAGCCAGCAGTAACTTTTACACTGCAGCCACGAAAATGAAGAATTATGTTGCTGGTGCTTGAATGCTATCGGCACATCCACCAAATCCATAGCAGCCTCTAAAGCTTACGGCCTGACAGAAATGTTCGTCTGTCACTCAGTGGCAGAGTCCGCTCAGTCATCGCTCACTGATAGTGCAGTCGAACTGTCATTTTCATAATAGTCGTCACATTAAAATTGCCAACGTTTTCGAGAATTGACCTTGAGTGACCTTCAGGATGACCTTCGAGGTCATTTGCACCATTGCAAACATTTATAAATGCAATATCTCGTACTGTTAGTTGTTCAAAAATATGATGCACAGTAAATCATAGGTGAGCTGTTATTTTGGATGACATACCCGAAATGAAGGACTTCTAAAGGTGACAGTCAGTCATGTAAAGTAAACAAGTGGTAATATCTACGTGATAGGAAACGATGCGAAGGAGAGAGATCGTTACTGCAGACCACTAACAGGAAGTCGTATGTGCTACATCGATGGTCATTTCAACGTTTAAAGTTTAACATTTAGAACACAAGAGCACTCGGACTACGCAAACCTGTGACCAGACTAAATTATGAAAAATGTCCTATCTTACAATGTTGAAATGCACACAGTATACTTATTTATTGAGGGATGAACATCGGCGTCATCATCCATTAATTAGCTAGTTGCCTAATTAATGCACAGCTCCTGCCGGCACACCGCCCTGCCGCAGACGACAACTCCTTTTAGTCCTTTATTGGCTGCACAAGGCCACGACCTGACAGATGATTGGTTGCTGCCCAGTACCCATTTCGTTGACAGCTGATGCCCATTTCAGTGCTCGTTTGGGTGTGTTCTTTGATTGAACCAGACGTTATAAAAACAATGTACGGTTCAACAATACCACGGAGAACAAGAAAAGCGAGCACCTTATCTTCCGCGAATTTCACGGACGGTAACATATTGCTAACAAAACACACCCACAGAATAAAAACTATATATTCTAGGAGTGCCCGTGCATTAATTAGGCAACTAGCTAATAGCTCCAACACGATGCGGGCCACGGCGGCAAGACGGTGTGGCCGTTTTGCAATTGTAAACAAGAAACATTGCTGCGAATTCAAGTTTTCAGTTTCCACTTTTTCATGATCCAGAAGCGGTTAACTTCTTGTGCTCTTGTTTTTAAATGTTAAAATCCTCCATAGATCTTTTCCTTTCCTACCGGACTGATTCTACGGACTCTCGGACCATTTAATGTTTTTATTCTGCTAAACAGCTGGATTTGTTTATATGGTGTGTTAGACTAAGCTGGCTCTAAGTCGGTTTTCGAACGCATTTGAAATCATTGCACTTTTATTTGATTTCATAAATTTAGCGGTAACTTCTTTGTCCAAAGATATATCCGTAATAAAATATCCATGTACACTCTATCAGTACTTTTCTACGTAAAAGTGCTAACAGACAAACGGACGAACGGACAGACAGACAGACACCGTGCGAAACATAACGTCCATGGCGCAGGACGTCTCGCGGTTGATCAAAAACAGCCGAGCGTGCTAGTTCATCTAAATAAGCTTTAAATACGCTCAGGTGGCCAACTAGCTAGCTTTTGTGACAGGGCATTCTTCTTGCCCTACTATCTAATTGCACCAGACTGGTTCAGACGGAAAATTCAACGAAAGCCAGATAAATCACTGTTACGATCTTTTTAACAGATCGGTCATTCCAGTATCCAGACTATTTTAGGCTCGCCGCTCGTCTCTCGGGCATCACTAAAGTTCTGATGAAACAAATAACAGTAAAGCGGAGGAATAAAAGCGCGGCTGTTAGTCGTCGTCGGCAGAACTATATTGGGCATGAAATGGTCTCTGTTCCATTACAGTAATTGTACTTTACCACAGAAAAGCCGACGGCAGTCTGATTGGAATTAGATGCTGGCATTCAACGCAGCTACAGCAGTTCGGCAACATCCGGCCGCTGAATCTGCCTGATAAAAGATTGATGTTTTGACTGGCCCGCTGGCGTGCTGTGGTTACTGTGCTCACCTCGTGATGCCGGGGTCAAGCAATCTTGCGAACTTTTCTTTCAGCAGCCAAGACGAACGTGCTAACATACAACAAGAGGAAGAAAGAGAACAACCGCTGTGTGTTTGCGTCGATCCACGGGCGTAATATTAGTCCTTACCTTTGAGAGTGGGGGTAGTGTACCCCACTTTCTCAGACTGTACAAAACAAAACCAATGCAGAAACCAATACGCGTAATTTATTTCGTCATCACCTCGTACAAGCGCATTTTTTAAATTCATATAACTCTGACGAAATGTACCTCCATTTTATGACTTATTTGATCGGTTCGGGCCTTCGGTATACCCCAAAATTTTGCCCAGAATTGCGCCATTGCACTTGTGCGTGTCCGCGCGAATGCAGTGAGAGGCGAGCCGACGACCTTTTTCTGACCTCCACACCGCACAACGCAGTCGTCGTCACCGCGAATGGACGTCGTGGGATTATGCGCTCATCTGTCGGTCGGCCGTATGCGAGGCGATTGCGATTTGATTCAACCCATTACGAACTGTCACTCATCGACGGCCCCGGTGCCTTGCAATGCATAAACGAACGCATTGAAGTACGACGTCGCTAATGCTTGTTGCTTTATAGCCGCGAAAATTACATGCAGTTAGCACAGCCCCATGATGGAAATTGCAGGATGCTTCATTGATTGAACGTCTGTATAATTCAAATACCTGCAACAATTAGCCTCTCATAATGTTTTTGCGTGGTCCGTAGTACCGTAGTTGTAAAGTTCAAAGGATTCAAAGTTCAAAAAGGTTCAAGAAATAGTATACTTGAAAAATTTCGAAAATTCCATCTTCACTTCTCATTTGTAGAACCACTCCGTGTCATCGTTGTGGTCGATATATTCGATTTTGTCCACGAGACATATACAATTAATTACAATGCACTTGACAATGTTCTTTACTGTATGTAGGCCTAGTGTAGGACATTCTCCTGTTATAGTTTGCCAGTTTTTATTTTACATTTTTTTGCATATAATTATAACTATTTTACACTCGTGCAATTATTTTGTTTTTTAAACTTATGTTCTCCATCGCTGAAGTTTACAAAATTCGAACGTCACAACTATAATGTGTAGTACTGTTCTAGACTATGACTTATTGTTGTCTCTCTCTCTGCGTGTCATGCCTGGATTAAATAAATGAATGGACAAATGAGATTATGTCGTGTGCCGAAACTGATGTATCAGCGGTGGTCCGTTTGTCAAAGAGTGAAAGTGTTTATTGTCATTCATCGTCAATTGTAACAAAACATAGACCTTTAATTTCGCCGCAGTAAAAATCAGATGGGACTGATGTCGCTACATTGTAAGTCTTTCAACCAATAAACGCAACAGATTTGTTACTTCAGCGTAATCCAAAGCACTAACATTCAAACACAGATTGATGAGCGCGTTAATCACACTGATTCGAACGGACAACGTCAGAGCAAGCAACAAACGCTGCAGCCTTTTCCTGTTATTTCGACGTGCTGAGTTGGGTCCATCTGTTTACTGCAAAGCAAATTACAGAAAATTTAACAGAAGCCAGATAAATCACTGTTAGGATCTTTTCAAGCGACGGTCGTTCCAATATCCAGACCATCCCCGCTCGTCTCTTGGGCATCACTAAAGTTCTGATGCACGCATAAAAGCGCGGTCTGTTAGACGTCGTCGGCAGCAATATATTGAGCATAAAATGGGCTCTGTCACGTTATAGTAATTGACGTTACTACAGAAAAGCCGATGATTGCCGTCTGATTAGGATTAGACGCTGGCAGTTACGAGTGCATATTCTACGACGAATATTGTATATTATGAAGTCTTATTCATTACGATGGAATCAACGTCTAAGGCACACATGTATCTACTCTGCATAAAATTTGGCTAAGCATAGCCGGACTGTGAGCATCACGCAATGACATGAAAATCGGTTTAAGAATGTCAAAGTTATTGCAACAAAAATAGAACAAGAAGCTCCGTTTCCACGAAGAGCACAGCGCGTCCGTCGTGCGTAGTTGGTGTACTTGATGACATTCCTCGGGAGAGAATCTGCTGATGGCTAATCAACCACATTTACGTAATGGGCCCCTTCCATAAAGCTATACCAAATTGGGCGAAATAACGCAAAATAAGGGTCATTACGCCGTTCAAGGTCATTCTTGCGCCGTTTCCGAGATATGGCTGATTATAGGTCAAATTTTCGCTAGCGACAGGGGTCGATTCACTTTAACGCCCTCGCTAGGGTGACCCCCTGCGAATATCTGGATAAACTTTATCTCTTCAGAAACTAGGATGATTGTCCTACTGGATGCTGAAGACCGCATGATCGTATCTTCATTCCTCTGGACAAAACACCAGAACGTGACGGACAGACGGACAGACAGTCAGCCCGTGCTATTACAGCGGTCTGCGGTGCGAGCAATTCGGACGCGCTGTATAAATTTAAAGGTGATTGAAAGCATCTTGCAACGCTGTGTATGCAACGTATACGCAACAGATCTAGCGGACGTCCGCATGCAGGTTGTACGACGTTACCGTTGCTGTTTCCACCGCCGTTCCTTCCACTGTTTCCTGGCAAGCTATCGCTGTCACGAGCTGATCGATAATATTAATCTAACGTCGCCGCGAGAGCCGGCTTGCTTTCAGTCAGTCGCCCCCATCACCGTGTTCATACAAATACGCCTGTCCTGTGTCCGAGCAGCGAGCCTGCTCCAGCTCGAACACAAAAGCAACAGTCGAATGGATTGTGTTCGACAGATTTATTTAATGCGGTTGTCTGGTTCGTGAAGCACGTTTGGAGAATATCAGTACGAATGAATCCGCTGTTGACAGTCGGGTTCAGTACACGATGCACGCGACATTACGATACGATATGCAAGATGCAAAGCTGAGGAGTGACCAGCTTAGTCTACCATACGACATCGAAATAAAACACATTGATAAACGAATTTGACCGAAACAAACAAAAACTGGCGAGCAGAAAAATTCGAAAAGCAATCAGAAACTCTGCGTAAACACAATCTACTGTGTGGGTAAGCAGTCTGTATCGCAAGAAAGCTGTGGAAGAGGTGAGTTTTTAACTTTTTAGTTGAAAAAAGCGAAGGTGTGATGGACGTACGCAACTTGCGCAAGTAGTGACAGTGACAATATGAACTGGCGTGTGAAATGGGACGAAAGCGAAAAAATACTGAACCTTGAAAAGCTGACGAATCAGGATCCACATCTTCATGATCCAGACGCGGATAACTTCCTAAATTTAGTGGTAACTTTTCTGTCCAAACAACATCCGTAATGAAATCTTCAATAACACGCAATGAAATCATCAGGATCCTGATTCGCCAGCTTCTCAAGGTTCAGCATCTTTTCGCTTTCGTTCCATTTCACACGCCAGTTACTACTCGAAATTGATTTCAGAGACAATGTGACTCATTAACGTCAGTGAATTACAATTTACAACCACAGAACATTAGAGAGGTAGCCTAAATTGTCGCCAAACGGCTGGACAGAATGATATCGACATGCAACTCCGCACTGGGTCAGTCACCGTTGGCTGCTATAGGGTCGAGCTATTTCGGCAAATGGAACAGAAATTTAAACAGAACGGAAATTTCACCGGATGCGCTTTCAACAAAATTGTGTCTTCTTACACGAAACCCCACGAGTGTGTCGGTTTACGGCAGCGACGGCAATTCGACGGTCCTGTGAGCATGAAACACATAAACAAGACGGCGTAGAAATACGCGCGCGCGGTCCACAAAGTCTGTTGAGACAGCGCAATATTGCGATGAAGACGACAGCGACGAGCGCCGAATGTAGCCAATTGCACGAACGGCTTCCGCCTCGGTGCTCGTACTGCAGCTGGCGCCGAGCGCTGCCGATGCGTTCCGAGTTCCCACTGGCGTGTGTTCTAATCGCATTACGGACCCGGCGACTGCACGTTACGCATACTAAGCAACGAAAGCGTCGCGCGTCAACACCGCTAATCGCATTTCCTCCTATCAGGACACGTAATATTTACTGCAAACCATTGCACAATAGAACGGACGTTGCGACGTAGAGACTAAGAGAGTCGCACAGCCTACATATGTTTAGTTTCCATCATTTCTTATAAGAAGTATGTACGCAGTAATCTAGTGTGGTGGTTCGGGAGCGTTTCTGGCACTCAGTAAGCAGGGACCACTTTAGGGCCACGATAAAAATGTAGGGACAAAACTCGAAATGTTTGTGAGGAGCAACAATTTATTTTATTTTATTTTTTACTTCACCAAGTTAATTCAACACATTGGCCGTTGAGCTCGTGCGTGGTATTTCTACGCTACACAACATTCAATATTACGCTGATTCTGAGCATCTTACAGCTGCTCCAGTACGCTGCTCTGTCTGTTGACTCTGTCTGTGGTGGACGTCTATCAACATTCCTCGCGGGTCAAGCAGCCATTCTGACACGGTTTTTAAGCAACGTTTAGAAATGATTTTTTAAATATTTGTATATCAGAATTGCAATATCGATTTATTGGAGAATTTTATTTTTGTACATGATTTATTGCGCCGCGTTTTTGTCTGCATTTTAGTTTGTACAGTGCTCACTTGTTCCCCAGTCATTCTACGCATTAAAGGCGTGCTGTAAATAGCCATTAGACCGCAGTAGTTGTTAAGAAACGTAAAAGAGCACTTTAGCTTTGTGCTGCAGTCTCATATTTCGTCTTAATGGCGCAGAACGCGAGTGCACTATAAAACGTATTTAGCGATGTCAGTTTATGCTTCAACGTGTAGACTCGCGTCACCATAGTCGGCGTGGTCTTACTGTGCAGATGAGATGTTCGCTATCGCTATTAACAGTCAAAGAACAGTAATACATCTTGAATGCATATTATGCACTCCAGTGTTAGTCAAACAAGATCGAATATGCTTTAGCACTATTAATAATATTTTGCACTAACTGCTGAGATGTATAGTCGAACAGAGTGAAAATATATATATGTCGTCACGGGTATCTTGCTCAACGAGGCTGATGGACTCTGAAAATGCAAAGGTGGCGTTGTGGCGTGTGAGATTCAGTATCGGTCCAAAAATAACCACATTCTCAGTAAATTCGTCTGGCCGAAAACAGAAATACATGTTTTCGTTGTCTTTGTATCGACCTTCTGAGAGGTGCAGCTGGCTAATCTTGGCGTGGACGGCGCCGGTGCCGGGGCATGAAGATGATATGTGGCGTGCAGTGTTGTCGGTGGGATGGAGTTGCTGAGGCTGCCCGGTAGTGTTGTGACGCAATAGAGAGACAGCCCAGCAAGCATGGAAGCTGGCAGTTGCACGACATACGATCAATATTCACCGACCGACGTGCCGCTTCATCCAACTTGGTCGCCTCGCTGACAGAGCACCGATCGACAGTGCTCAGTGAGTGCTCAGTGACCCTAAACCGCATAAAACGCCACATGACAAAACGGCACTCAGCTGTGACCTATTGAGCAGTGAACTCATTGAGTGGACTGCATCGTGGAAGCACCCGAGCCGCATCTGTCGCTGCCGCTGCTTCCGCAATTGCCAACATGACGTCATAGCAGTGTGACGCTGACGAAGCTAGTCAGTCGACCGTCGTGTCCACAGCTCAGCGAATTGTCGCTAATGCATGATGCATCAGGGAATTAGATGCGACTTTGATAGGACGACATTTGATGTTTTGTTACCGCGTTTCTACAACCAAATAGGCCTACTATTGCTGACAATGCAGATGACCTATTAAATCTCATGTATTCGTCCTGAAACTCACTTAGGACCAGGGCTGTCGAAAGGGGTTGTAAAAACCTAGGTTTTTAGTTTTTTTTACAAAAAAACCTAAAAACCTAGAAAGTACAAATTTTAGGTTTTTAAAGGTTTAAAAAAAGAAAAATCTTAAAATCAAGATTTAAACTCACAGTCATACAAGAAAATTGTTGCTTTCCAGTCTAATTAGTTAATATGTTTATAGTTATGCTATAGTCTGCATATGGCTATGAATGATGTGGCAGGGGAATGGGTGTATCATATATGAGATATTCTTCGTGAATTTTTGGCTCATAATTTTGTGTTCGGTCTTCGTACAATAAAACCTAACAAGAAACTCATCAGGAGATGAGATAGCGAACGTGAACTTTCTTTACGACTACATCGTACACGTGATACAAAATACAATAGACTCTTGCATAAATTCCGCCACAGCTCGACGCGGCGTTTATGTGTTGGAACGTATGTTTACCAAATTCAGTGAAATAACGCAATGTAACGGCCATTACGCCGTTCAAGGTCATTCAAGGTCACCGATTTTGGTACCAATCGAAAGCTCA
>Ga0049105_1001724_pt1 | contig 10141 bp, 4 predicted proteins | sample WorMetvaBAHAMAS1_FD_61260 | JGI IMG/M metagenome (GOLD analysis project Ga0049105, IMG submission 61260) | Worm MetaG Olavius vacuus BAHAMAS.1 | ecosystem: Host-associated > Annelida > Digestive system > Unclassified | place: Germany: Marburg | collected 2013-04-09 | reverse complement strand
TTCCAAACTCATCAGCCCCAAGTGTCTGAGTCTTTCCTCATAGTGCAAATTCTCCATACCATTAATCAATTTAGTTGCCCTGCGCTGAACACCTTCAAGCAGCTTAATATCCTTACTATAGTGAGGACTCTAGCATGTAAAATAATGTTTACAATATACAAACTTCATCGTCTGCCGTAGCCATAAAATGTTTATTATGGCTACATCTTTTATCGACCATTATCGTCAAACTATAGTTTTCTAGCATTAGAATTTTCACAAAACACGAATTCTATTTCACAAGGTGATGTAGAGACACTATTCAGGTGAGATGGAACATATATACACTAATTTGCATCAAATTTATTCAGAACACCGTGCACCAAATTTTATCGGAATTGGCGGAGCTTGTAGACGATATAACAAACCATGCTCAGACAGACTAACCGCTATATGTCTCCCGTTCGGCTAATAGCCGGCGGAGGCATGAAAGCATTTTGGCTTACTTTTTACTTAGCGCGCATTTAACGCTGTTAGAACGCGCTATTTCTAAAGGCAGTTCTGTCGGTCTGTCTGTCTGTTTGTCTGTCCGTCTGTCACACTCGGGATCCACGCCTATGCGGTTCAAGATATCGAAACAAATTTCGCACCACACGATAGAGCGATGTTCTAGTTTCTAGTTTTATATTCTTGAGCTTAGGGGTTCATCCCGAACGAGTATATTAAAGAGAAGTACCCCCTGTCGAAACTTCCAAAGCAAAAATTTGACAAATAATCCGCAATAACTTGGAAACGGTGCAAGATAAGATGTGTAAGTTAGTAGGTCTATTCATTAATAGGAAGTCGCACACGAGCTTTTTATTGGTACCGTGTTTTGTGAAAATTCTAATAACCATCATTATCGTCCCACTTCACCATGAATGACATTGAACCTTGAACTGTGTAATGGCCGTCGTACGCAAGCTGATTGCGGCCGAACCCCTACTGTCTGCAACAGAAATGTAGTCCAAAGAATCTATTTTTAGCAATATACTGTGATCAATAAAAACAGGACATTACATAATCGGTGATAATTTTGTCAAATATCAACCGATTTTCACAATTTTTGCACCGTTAGAAAGAGAGGAAAACACCAAAAATACCAATTAATTTAAGCAGTACGTTCAATTATTGCACACAGTTCCCTCAAAATTGAGAGTCATCGCTGACTATGCATGCACTAGTCTACAGCAATTTAACATGTACCTAAAAAAATCGTCACTCTTTTTAGCAGTTGGTCCGACAGACCGACACCCTTCTATTGCATCTGACTTTTCAGCCCAGCAGTGTAACAGAACGCGCTCCAGACGATCCATGTCTCGGAAGTCTTGACGTTACAATTTTGATAGCAAAGCTCTCCAGAGTAAGCAGTTGACCAGAGTGACGCCCGAACCACTCGATGGCAAGTTTTTCTTACTTCTATGAACTTTATTGTACGGAAAACAGGTGACATATGTACGGTAAATTGCATAGTACGGTTTCACAGCACTTGTGCAAAGAATATCTAACTGTGGTAAAATTTAAAAAAAACACTGATCTTACTCCAGATAAAATAATGAACGTTTTGACAGACGATGAAAAGATGAAATCCAATACGTTGGAGAACGCGTGAAATGGTCGTAACGTGTGAACGGTGAATATTTAACTGTATCGAAATGCAACACATCATTCTTACTTCAGATAAAGTATTGAACAGTTTAGTAAATTGATCACGTTTCTGCGTCATCGTATACACGAGTTACAAACTGTCAAATACGGTCGGATTTTTTATGGCTTAAATTAATTGGTATTTTCGGTGTAGTATCGTTTCTCTGAACTTATGCAAAGAATATTTAAATATAGCGACATTTAGAATACCAGTCTTACTTCTAATAAAAAGCTGAAGATTCTGGCGCTTCCTACGTTATTATATACAGGAGTCACACACTTTTAAAATGGTTCGTTGTTTGGCCCACCCTGTAATTTTATTTGAAATGTCGACGCTCACATGTTATTACATGTCAGCGTCGTTATTCTGCACCGCGCTACTGCGATCAATGATTTATATGTAGTCTAGGTCTATATTAATTTACAATATTTGTATTGCTTAATTCTTTTCTGTTAAACTTCACAACTATACAACACTGCTATTTTTGCAGAAAATAATGGTTAATGGTGGTGTGTTGAAAAAAAATACAAATTAGCAAAAACATAAGTAAATCTCGTTTATAGTCTTCATAAAACAAACCTTCTTAAAAGGAACGGCATGTCACTGCATACATCTGCATAATTATCTATTCTCTCAAGTTACCTCCGTCATATGTTGTCAAAAAGTCAGTTAGAGCATGATCATTTACTATGCTACTGTACAGGATTTAGCCTTCAGACAGTAATACAAGCCGGCGTTCACTGCTGGCCGACACATTATAACTACTGTTACCAAGAATGATCGACTACGATAATGCTTTTCTGTTAAGACGCACCACCGTATCACAAACTGACGTTGTCGCCGCTGAAACAGTTCGTCCGGCCGCGTCGTCAGTGACCGGTCGCTGATGTTGTGACTGGACGGCGCTGGAGGAACGGTCGCCGTGACGCAGCCAGACAGCCACCGCCGCGACGACCGCCGTCACCGTCAGTAGAACGGTTACCACGACAGCCGCTACGAGATGTTTCAGTCCGTACTGCCGCACGTCATCAGACGCAGCGAACCACTGCACGCCGTGGAGGTCCAGCGGCGACGATGCTCGCAGCCGGCGATCTCGGCCGCCACACAACTCGCGAGACGAAGACGAGTTTGTTCCGTTTATCGACGAAAATCTGCAAGCGTAACCCGATCCACCTAGCGACCTGGTAGTCAACTCCGCAGGAATTATATTCCGATAGATTAATAGTTGACGCTTATCGCTGGCTGTCATTTCTGCCACTCCGCCGTTAATATGCGGCGGCGCTATTTCGTGGTCTGTGCCGCTAGCGACCTGCCACGTGTGTGGGACGCGCAGAACAGTCACGGTCACGTTACCGACGACGTTACTTGCAACGCACGTGAACGCTCCGCTGCCGGGTGAAGTCGACTGAACGAAGTCGTCGTTGAGGACCAGAAGTGCCTCGCCCACGTCTTTCACGACATCCTTCTGTGTCGTCGACGCCGCCGGCAGAAGTTCGCTGGCACTTGTGGGTGGTCTGATCCAGTATACGTTCGGTGTTGGATCGCCAGTCGCTGAACAGCGAAGTACCAGACGTCGACGACTCGATGACTGGTCGGCATCATCATCGTCGTCGTCGTCGTTCACCAGCGTCACCTCAACGTCAGCGAGTGTCGGTGCTCGACACTGTAAATCATCCTCGCTGAGATCATTGAAATGCCGGCCACGCAGCCACGCTGGACTCACACATTCCGGAGCTTCTTCCAACATAAGATCTTTACCTCTTTTTCGCCTCTGGTCGCCGTAGATGTGCCACAGCCAGGACAGTTCGCAGTTGCAGTGCAGCGGGTTGTCGTCAAGACGAAAGTGATCGAGAGACGCGAATAGACGACTCCACTCGGAATTGAGCGTGCTCAGTTGGTTTTCGCTGAGCCACAGCACACGCAGATAGCCGTCAAGCTGGGCCAGTGTCTCGAAATCGACGCGCGTCAGCCGGCAGTCGTGAAGGTAGAGCCCAAATACAGTGAGGTTGGCGAAAGGACGGCCGCCGTTGAATTTCAAACGCCGGTTGCCGTTGAGAAACAGCTGGTGAAGACGAAGTCCGGCGAAGGTGGCGTCGCTAAGAGACGTTAGACGATTGTCACTGAGATCCAACCAGCGAAGATGAACGAGGTCGGCAAACGCACCTGCCTCGATCCGCGATATCGCACAGTCGCTCATGTACAGGTGTTCCAGTCCGGAGACACGCCCCGGTGACGTCACTAACCATCCCTCACCCTGTCAACGCGCAACCACAGCGATATCGTCTGTGCCATTTCCACACGCTGTAGTAGGAATAACGAGAAGCTCAGCTGCCGCAGAGATAGCGTACCGCACGCCGAATGACACAAAATAGCGGCCTTTCAAGGTTATTCAATGTCACCGATTTCTGTACCAATCAAAAGCCCGTATGCAAGTTCCTATTAGTGAATAATATTAACTTGCATGTCATCTCACTCCGTTTCCTAGATATCGCGGAGTATGGGTAAAATTATCGTTTTTGACAGGGGAGTGCCTCTCTTTAGCGCACTCGTTCGGGGTTACTTTCTAAACTTACGACTTCGAAATTAGGCATCAAGAAGCTACAGATATCACTCTCTCATGTGTTATAGTGCCAGTTGGTTTAGGTTTCTGTGTTTTTTACGTTTTTCTTAACTAGGGTATGTTTGTTGTAGGTCTAGTTTTGACTTTGTTTTCTTTTGTTTTTATTCTCTTGATTGTGCGGTGTTTGGTTGTCAGTACCGCGGTGCAAGTCATTGCCTGGAAAGACTCCTCACCAAAATGACCGGTTATGTGTCGAGAGGCAATGACTACCAATGTGACAGATGGACAGACAGACAGATGGACGAAGGACGGACAGACGGACGGACAGAATGACCTTGTGCATTAGCGCCATCTAAAGACACGCGCTAATATCGCCAAGCAACTGTGGTAATAACTGGCAATTTTATGTACCATAACTTTGCTTAACAGATTCTCATCCAATTTTTCGCAAGATAGATACTCGCATGATACACCTAGTCACAGGCAGCGCAGTAGCGCTGCACTGTTGTAAGGCCGAAGCAAAAATCAATAGGAAAATGGAAAATTCGACTCCCTCTAAAATCGTCTCCGCTTAAAATTTCATTTTGAAACTTTGCACACGTGATTATGTCGGGAGAAATTGCACTCCATGCAAATTTTGGTTTCAATCGGTATAGTAGGGTTTCTCCCCAAATAGGCGCAATATTACCACTTCGTGACTTTTTCCGCCGTTCTGTCCTGTCCTGTTCTTACCTTTATTTCTCGATCGTGCATTCAGGTCGAAACGTTTGACCGATTTTCACGTTTCTTTTGCTCAAACGATGTGTCACCTCTCAAGGAGTGGTAGTACTATGGGCAACGTCATTTTTTCGAGGGGATATACCCTCACCTTACCCCACCCCCCCAAAAATGGCGTGAATATGCAATTTCAAGTCAAAACACCGAAATATAAAAATCGCAATATCCGAGAAACTACAGATCCGATCAAGACCAAATTTGAAGACCAAGCTTGGACCAACAATTCGTGGGTGTCCAACATTACATAGATCAAATCCAATATAGCTGGCAGCCACCATCTTGAAAAATGGATATGACGTCATAACTCCGCCGGGGGTGGTTTGATTTTGACGAAATTTGGTAGGCCGATGCAGCATTACACTCTGATGACGAAAATTAGGTCAGTATCGTAACCGGAAGTGGAATTCCAATACGCGGCCGTCCGTTTTCCGAAATCGGAAGTAGTTATACTTCAGCCGTGGATTGAGATATTTCATCGAAATTGGTGTGCAAATAGATTCCACATTCTTAAACGAGTGCCGTCACAAAAAACGGAGCCGGAAGTAGATTTCCGATTCTATGTTTCCCATCTTGAAAACTTTATATGACATCATAAATCGGCCGTCCGTTGATCGATTTGGATGAAATTTGGTTGGCTGATGCAAAATAACATGCTTATGACAAAAATTATGATGAAAATTATGTGAAAATCGAAACAGAAAGTATAATTCTAAAACCGGAAGTAGTTATATTTTAGGCTTAGCCGCCGTAGAATGAGATTTCATCGAAATTTGGTATGCAAATAGATTTTCGCCTTCTTAAGCGAGTGTTAGTAAAAGAATTAGCATAAAATTTGGTAGAAAAACTGCGAATATATATGTAAAAAAAACCTTCCGTTTTATAACAACGTGCATGGCCCATCGTTCATGACACATATAGAACGGAAAAAAATAATTTCAACTCAGGGACCGTGGATATAAGAACTGCATATTATATTCACGGATGAGTCGATGAAATTAATTTTGCGATATGTGGTTAATGCAGCTAAGAACACTTCCACGCACCTCATAGACATCAGGGAACTGCGAGAAGTTGGTGCGTCGAACGACCGACGACTTGAAGTGGTTTCCGTTGAGGTGAAGCTGGCGCGTGCCTGATGGCACCGTCCGCGGTATAGCATTGAGTCCTCGCCGCGAACAGAACACCGCCCCGCTCGACCGCCGACAGAAACACGTCGCCGGGCACCTGGCTGTGACGTCACTCAACACCACCGTTGTCATGACAACCGCGACGCTCATGATGACGTGGCGCATCGTCTTCGCTTGACGTCTGTAATAACGAAATGTAGGGTTCTCGACATCAGCAGCTTGACGTACTAATATTCACTGATCTGACGCTCGTACGGAAGCCGAAAACCGCCACTATTATTCACCTTTGGTTAATTTGTCCAGACAAGTTATCGCGGTCGATAACCAAAGGTGAACGATAGTGGCGGTTCTCGTCTTACGCGTACGCTCGTAAGCAACTCAGCTTGTCATTGAAAGCTGGTAAACGGTATTTCGAACAAATCTGCGGCGGTATTCACTGCCACGACACCGTGCAGCGTCCGCAGACTGCAGCTGCATGGACGTCGTACTATCGCACGTTCAATGGCACAACTGCGTCTGGGCCATGTGCTCCCTCTCCCGAAGTTTCTACATTATTTTTCAGAACATTCGCAGCTCTATGAAGCTATTCACCATCGCCTCTTTAACTCATGGGCGGATCTAGAATTTTGGAATAGGGGCACAGGTCGAGCGCCGAAGGCGCGAGCATCGAGGCGCCGCAGGCGCCGAGGGGATGGGTCTTGTGGAGTGGGTGTCCCTATCTGCATGTCCGTCCGTCCGTTCGTCTGTCTGTCACATTAAGATCCACGCCTAAACCGTACAAGGTATTGAAAGGCATTTTGCTTCACCGGATAGAGTGATGTTTAGTTTCATGAGGCCAAATTTCGTGGTTCCGAGTTTGGGGGTTTACCCTGAACGAGTGTGTTAACCGACGTCATGTTAATGTTAATACGTGAAGCCGAGCAAACTTACATCAACATTATGTTCCGCAAACAACTGCTACAATTAACACTACGCGACGTAACTTAATAGGCGGCCCGGCGAGCCCGCTTTAATAATGTAATTCAATCGCATCAGAGACTAAGCTTGCAGTCGGCACGAAGAAGTCGCGTCGTTACCTGCTACAGCGCCTGCATGTTGTGGTTGTGGACGATGGCGGCGACTGCTGTATTCCCTGCAGTAATCAGTTTGTCTCTGCGGCGCGCTACATTCGTGGCAGGGTCGTGTGCGTGCCCTGCCGCTCCAGTTCCAGGAGGCTATTACTCAGCTTGCTCCATGACGGCCGCATTTCCTCAACGACGTACTCCGATTTTCCTTGACAGAACAGGACAATATTATATAACATCAGCTATATAACAGAATCAGTGGCGTCGTTACCTACTGGGCGGACCCTGCGGCACGTTTTTACCACATTAATTCTTTTCTCAGACTTTTTTCTTATTATTATTACGTACAGCGCACGGAATTGAGCAAGCTCGAGTCAGAAGCGCTGGTGTAGGAAGGTGGGGAACATGACTAGTCGAGGAGTGAAAAAATATAAGTTTTGAGACTTCGTTTAAAAGAGCCACTTGATGATGATAGCCTGATGTATTGTGGAATAGAGTTCACTTGTTAACAGAAGTTGCGTTTAAGCAGCGTGCGACTGTTTGGCGGGACAGAATGTTCATAACCTTCACGCCTGCATAAAGCTATTTACCAGAACTGACGTTGTCCTGGAAAACAACACCGGTCCCAAATCCTACCACCTCCTAGTTTTCATAATCACCCTATCCCTCTCGACAGCATATGAACTGTGATGATTGTCTGGAGGACAAGAGGGAAGATTATCAGAAAACTGTATTGTGTACGCGCTAATATGAGCATTTCTCGCTGTTGGTTTAGCTTTGTGTTTTTGCATGTTTTTCGAGGACCAGTCTGTTTTAGTGTTAGTTTTTTGTTGTTTTCGATCATTCGATGCGTATGTTCTCTTGGTTGTTTTGTGTTTGGTTCTCACTCGACGACCTGGAAACACTCGTCTCTGAAATCACCTGCTACCTGTCGAGTGCAACTGCAATCTCCACTCACTCAGCCACTCATCTCCAAATATCACAAAATCCCCCGCATTTCAGTGCTCCCACACCTTTAATTCGTTTTGTGGGTCACTTGTGGGTGCGGATAATGGAATAAAATCTCGACCGCTCATAGGTGATCACATCGACGTCACTGCAATGTCTTGGATGACATCACGTCACCTGCCAAAATCACAGATCATTACTTTGGCTATTATACGTGGTAAAAATAGGTATACAGATTTTCTATGCATTTGCAATGCATTGTAATTAGACCCATGTAATTATACCGAAGAGAATTGTGGGCTTATTTTTTGCAGTATGGGCTATATCTCATTAAGCTGTAGAGCGGTGGCCGATCTATCTCTGTCAGCCATACTGATTCTGTTTGGTGTCGGTAATTATCACGCAAACGTATAGAAGCGAGCAGAGCGTCGAGCCGTTGATCGGTCATTATCTCCGTTTTACAGTCGCGTGACCGTCGCATACGTGCACGAAGTAGGGATGCGCGGTATCAGGAAATACCGCAGTGTAAAAATGAAAAATTATAAAAAAATGAAAAATTATATACCGTATATGGGCTTGTTAGACACCGCGGTATGATGTCTGGCGGTATTGACGACCTCCGCGCACAGCAGGACTATGCTCCTTTTAAACAGGGCCTGAAGACCTGGCTGTTCTCTAGGTACTAGCGTGCACAGCGCATTAGAGACTTTTGTGACGATGCGCTATATAAACCTACATTTACCATACCATACCATACCATTGATCGTCAGTACACTTTCCCACTGGTAATTGGTCACATTTATTTCGCTTCGGGCATACTCATCCGAAAATCTGCTCTTGTTATTGTAGTTATTGTCTTACAGTTCACGACGTCAAGAAATACCGCCGTATATGCCTATTGGTATTTCTGTGACGGTATAGTGCCGTCCGGCATTTCTCGACACCGCACATCCCTACTACAATCGTTCTCAGCCGCCTGTTTGAACACGCTTGCGGACGATTAACATGTATGCCCATTCGCAACCTTATACCGGAGTTCAGTCTGAATACAACAGCACAAGCTAATATATTGGCTCTAAAGGCATTTCCAGTAGCTCGCTAGTAAACAAGTAAACTGCGGTAACTAAAAATTTAATTAGCTCCGTGAATGTAACGAGGCAATCAGTTAACAAACAGTGTGTGATATGTCACTGTACTGCTTCATGTTTCGTACTAACTCATTAGTCTGTTTCTGAGAGCAGCTCAATCCAGAAGTGTCTCACGTCACCTCCCCGCTTTTCAAAGAAAATATAAGCCTCTACAAATCGTTGGAGCCCTCGAACAACACACTTTTTGAAACAGATCGTCGCCTCTAGGCCACTATAGCTCATACAGGATGGTTACTTTACTTCATGCAATAAGTTAAAATTCTGCAAGTGAAAATACAAAGTACACTACGTCCTAGCGGAGATTACACCCTGCAAACTGCCATCAATTTCTCTATCTCACGGGCAAATATGCCCACTTTAATTCAACTTGTAGAATCAACTAATAGACATTTCTCATGTTAAACTGCATCAAAATTTGACCCGCAGCTTCCAGTTATAGGTAATTTTCTTATCAAAATACTACAATAGCTCTCAAACCCAAAGATTTTATGTTTGTTAATTCTTGTCACGTTTTTACGTTTTTTAACGTTTTTATTTTCCCAACGTTTTTTAAATAAATAAACTAGAAATACGTTCTGTGGAACGTGGTATCTGCCCCATAGCCACGTCCACAAAATTATTAATGAACGAACTGTTCCTATAATTATGGCCGGATGCATGGCGCATGAACGAGAGGGCTGTATTTAAACTTCCGGTCTAAAATCTGACGTCACCCTCGTGTTACTCGACCGCGATTTCCTTCAAGATGCGCAAATTTCGGCGATTCGGCCATGAATGAGCGTTATATTGCGTAATTTTCATTGCGCATGCGCGAAACAGCCGTATTTCCACTTCCGGTCTAAAATCTGACG
>Ga0049105_1001723_pt1 | contig 10144 bp, 4 predicted proteins | sample WorMetvaBAHAMAS1_FD_61260 | JGI IMG/M metagenome (GOLD analysis project Ga0049105, IMG submission 61260) | Worm MetaG Olavius vacuus BAHAMAS.1 | ecosystem: Host-associated > Annelida > Digestive system > Unclassified | place: Germany: Marburg | collected 2013-04-09 | reverse complement strand
TACTGCATGCCTGCAACTGTCCTGTTTTTGGAATGCAAGAGTTATGTCATCGTTGGCATTTATACCTCTATATCTGAATTTCCGTTAATGTGCGGTGATGTGCGGTTTTCAGGCACTCCCATATAGTGTAAAGCATAAGATACTATTTGACCATAAATATGACATGGTAGCAGTACCAAATCTAACTACATTGACCATACTAATAACTAGAGGCAATGATTTAAAATTACGAAAAACTCGTACAACATATGATGCGTAAATTCTTTTTCACTAACAGAGTTGTCAATATGTGGAGCAGTCTGCTCAATGGTGTTGTGCATGCAGAATCTAGTAGCATATTTAAAACAAGATTGGATAAATTTTGGAGCAACCAGGAAGTAATCTATGATTATCGTGCCAAAATTCAAGGAACCAGAAGTCAAAGTGTACTTTATTAGTAATTGTTTCGAAGTTATTGTATCATATTTTTGGAGTATTGAAGAGGCGGGCAAAGTGGCTACACGCCTGTGCTCGTATATTTCCTCTACGTCTATGTCAGTTTTATCTACTGTAATACTATATTACTTTCTGTCTGTATGGACGGACAGTTAGTGAGACTACAGGCTTCTTTCCATTCTCACCCGTTGCTACTTTCTGTTCGGTAATGCAGAAGCCTGCAGGCAGTGCTGCTGAAGGGGTAATCCATGTTTGCTGGCAGCGACGACTTTATGCGTTATGTAATTTTGCAGTACTGGGGCACAGTGTAACTAAAATTCAGTTAGTTATATATGTTTTAGCTGTAGTTTAGTTATGGTTATTTAAAACTTAAGTTCACAAAATTACTGTTGTGCATATGTGAATGTCTGGTTCTCAATGCCGTCAACACAGACTCCATTACATCGCAAACTTAACTGTACCTTCACTTGTCGTTGACGATTATTCAAATATATTGCATTTGGCCTGTGACCAGATTTTAATGTCACCACTATATTGACAGACAGTCATTGATTTATATCCATATGGATGGAAAATATGTTGCGAAAATTTGTTTATTTTCAATTTCTGTATGTGCCATATCATATTAGTACTCTTCGCTTAGATTCTGAACTTTGCTATATGTAAATGTGACCACACAGGTTAACAGAAGTTGCTCATATTAGCATGGTATGTATATTGTACACTTTATTGCTTGCAGGTTGTCTCCATCATCAGTCATTACTGGCAATTGGCGATGAGCATTCAGTTCCTTATGCAGATGAAACAGAACTTGATGATACCGAACTGAATGGTCCATCTGGTTAGTTATTACTGTGACTCGTGAATCATTTTATTCTTCACGGTGTTGCATTGTTAAAAACTAACGTAATGTTTACGATTACATTTTGTCTTATTTCGATATTTTGATATAGTGTTTAACAGCTGGTTGGAGTTAGCGAGATGTAATTTCCACTATTCTTTGCAGTAATAGTAATAGTAACAAAATACACCTACCATACACACTCTTCAGCATTCCTGATCATAGGAGAGATAGAATAAGATGATGGAATTAGATGACTTGACAGAAACAGGTGAATGCTCGGGTTTGAAGTCAGTGACCCACTGATTCCATGCATGCTGTGCAGCAGCAGAAAATATCCTGATTGACTGAATCTGAAGGTAGTACAGAAATATAAGGAGATGTAAAATGCTTTATGTACTTAGGAAATTTGTTTTAAATGTTATGCTGTATTTGTTGAATGTTGTACTGCAGATGTGTTACAAAAACCAGTTGAAGTTGATGACACAGAGATTGATGGTATGTTTTTACACTCGAAAATGATCATTATCGTGTGTGTTGTGTTCAGAATATGAGGTTTTGCTTTTGTTTGGACTTGTAAGTCATATAGTAGAAGATTATTTTTGGAGAAAAAAATAATTTTGTTGAAAAGTAGTTTTATTTTTTATGTCAGGTTGTAGTGATAGTTGATGGAGTGTGTAATTGTGCTCTGATTGTTGTATTTTGTAGAGGAGTTGGTATACCGACTCTGTTCTCGGACTTTTAGCAACGATCTTTATGCATTATCATTATTGGCTTAATGTAATAACATGATGACATTTTTTGACCCATTGTCGTGTTTTTATAGCTTTGCTCTGATTTTTCAAATATCCGGTTTTAAAGTGACTATTCTTTATACTGGTATGTCTAAACGTATAGTTGCAGCTAATGAATGTGTATGTGATATGAATTGACAGGATCAACCCACGGTCAGGTGCCATCAAACCAAGACAGAACGGGCCAGATTGTCGCAGACACACGCATTTCACCTGATACTAAAGTCAGCCCGCAAAGCAGCGAAGCCAATTCAAGCCAGATTATCAGAGATGCTGTTATGCCACCTGATGAGGCAGCGCGGACAAGCAAGCCTGTCACAGAGGCTGCAGTTGAACGGCAAGCACTTGTTGTAGATGCGGTGTCTAGTCAGATTGAGCCAGTACAGCATTCGGCAGAACCTGACGAGAAGTCAAGTCCAATTGGCACACAGCTGAACCAGCAGACAGAAAGCACCCCAACTCATGATGCTAAATCTGCAAAAAATCAGCATGATACTAAATCTGCAAAAAATCAGCAAGATAAGCCAGCAGTGGACCCTCAGGCAGAGCCAGAGAATCAACATATAGTCGACAAACCTGTCTTGGATGTCGACAAAGTGCCGAGTCCACATCAGTCTGTCGACCATCGTGAATTACCCGTGGGATCCGTGGACAGCCGTTCTGATGGTTCTGTTGATAGACCGTCGCAGGAGACTGACACCACTGCACAGCACAATCAGTACAGTTCAGCGAATGATGCAGAACAGAGCCAACCAGCAGCAGAGTCTGATCCTGTTGATGCTCTTGATGATGACGATGAGAAGCATCTTTCAGATGAACATAAAGAGGAACAGAGAGAACAGCCCAGCATGCCCAGGATAACTGAACCTGCTAATGACCAGGATGATAGCCAGCAGCTTAATGTCGACACTGAAAAAGTCCTAGATGAGCCTAGTGATGTTGCCAATAGACTGCCGTCATCTGACAACATCGAGATGCAGTTGAACAGAGCGGATTCTGAAGATATGGCTGCAACATCATCATACGAACAGCATACAACTGATGGTGATAAAGCCAGTGCTGATGGTTTCTTTGCACCTGTCGTCAGCCTGTTGGCAGCGCTAGATGCATGGCTGCTGACATGCATTGACACTGTGAGTAGTAAATGTATGCTTATATTTTTACCGCTGTTTTTACTCTCGCCTTTGGTTAGCGGTCACATTTTCTGTGGATGCCACATGGTAGGCCATGTCTCCAGAGGTTTCAGGGAATTCGTTCATAGGTTTACAATTCTCCTTCCGTTTTCTTGACCATGCCCTTGTGCAGCATTTCCTGGAGTTTCTTTCTGTTGCCATTTCTTTATGATCCATCCACTGCTTTATGTAAAGCAAAGCTACAGCAACAGTCATTTAGGCCTCCCATAATATCATTTGCCTTCCACAGTGCTTTCTGTCACAGTCGGTACAAGTTGCTTCCGACCTCCACATATCAATCACATGCCCATTTGCACAGTATACTATATCTATAACAATGCAACTTTAGATACTAGTTTTTCTCAGTCAGTCAGTACTGATTCGTTTCAACTGTCTCTGTTCCGTCATTACACAAAAACTTTTTAATTTTTCTACTCTTTTGAGCAAAGTTGGATGATCTCTGGTGTTACTATAGAACTGAACCTTAACCAAAGCGCTGTTAACCCGCTCTTAAACAGCCGTACTAGTTTAAACTGTTGTCTTACAAGCTGTGATTGTTAGCATTGTGCGAGACTTGTGATATACAGGAATATGCTGTGGTCGGAGAACATTGTTAACAGCTGCAGACTGTGGTACAGTTGAGTTTTATTTGTGTCATGGTGTGTACTGCACAGATGCCAGTCTCAATGCAGAAGCTGTTTACGAATGCACCGATGTCACTGAGTCCGCAGCACAGCCTGCTGGTCTTCGTTTCGGCTTGCGTCACTCTGTGTTTCATTTCCGTATCAGTCGTTTACCAGGTTTGTGTCTACTGACAGCTAACAGCTGGTCGGTTCATGTTAAGTGATTATTCAGCGCATTTGGCTGTTAGATGTTGTGTGCCATATGTTACCGCTGCATATTGTAATGATTAATTTTAAAAGGTGATACCTGTAAACATTACATGCTTACCTGTTTTTGGCTTACACCTCTGTAGTCTTTTGTGAGTAAAGTCTGTCTATAGAGCATTTGAGCAGTTTGTGTGTCATTTCTGATACTGCCGGTGACTACCTCAAATTTTGTGCGAGACTTCACTTCAGCTGGTTGCTTGACTGTTGTATTCAGTAATAGAAGGCATTTGATGACTCAATTAACAACTTTGAAAGTCTGTATTGCCTTTACCTGTTGGTCAGTTTGAATAGCACTGTGTGTTTGTGTGTTTGTACAGTGGATGAGACAGCGAGGTCAGCAGCAAGAGAAGCTCGAAGTCTGTGGTAAGATTGTGGATTGTGTTCAGTGTTATTCTGTATGGTGTACTAGAGTAATCGTTAGGACATCAGACTTGCTACCAAGTATATCACAGGTTTCACAACAAGTCATTCCACTTAACGACTCTGGGCATGTTGTTCACATGCACGTGTACCTCTGTCATCAGGCGGTATAATTTGATACTGATGCTCTACAGGTGTGTAGGTCACCATGGACCTGTCAGTAAGCAACGGTAGTTTATGACATGTCACTGTGGCTGACTGCCTAGTAAGTAAGTAAGTAAGTCAGTGCATATATATTCTGCGCCGTAATTGCGTAAAAACGTCTCAACGGTGCCGGGCGGTCGAGAACAAGTGCGGGATCAGCTCTGGTCGCTGTGCTTGGAGTATTTTTTTTATCATTTTACCATGTGAGTCAAAAAACTGCACAATTTTATTTTTGCAATAACTTTGTCAAACCGAGGTCTATTTTGATAATTTCTGGCATGCGTATACTTCAGTAAATTTCCTATCACAGGCATATTTCAAATTTTTCATAAAGTCGAAAGCAGAGAACCAGCTTAAGTTTTAACAGCACAACACAGTGTGCACGCACAACCCTCAGACTGCTTCGTCGCAAGATGACAGACTTCATGATAGCACCAAATCTGTTGCTTCTAAACATATCTGACTTCAGTGTTGTTCTTACAGAATCTTGGCAATGCTACAGTTGTGGGTATGTCAGTTTTCTATGCAAGATGTTAATAAGCTGAGGCAATGTCTGATTGACAGACAGATGATCATTGATCAAGCGATTGTTCGGTGGTGATTTAGGCTGAAGTAGTGAGGGCATAAGTTATGGCCAGCGGTGGACATTTGGAACATTTGACATAGTCAAGTGTTTCACATTTGCGCTGCATTGTTGGTCCATACGTTGCCATACCTTATATGATGTTTCATTTAAATATTGGATACTATAACGACCATGTTTAAGTTTACACGATGTAATTGACTTTGGTTATGACGTTTACACATGCTGCATTTCACAAGGCATTAAAGAGATACTGTTTATGAGAGATTGATGATTTTGATATCGCTTTGTTTCAAATTTACTGGAATACAAATGTACCAGAAATTATCAAAATAGAACCTAGTTTGACAAAGTTATTACAAAAATAAAATGGTGCAGTTTTTTGGACTTACTGTGTATATTGTTATTCTGCCAGAATAAGACTCAGTCACGCCACAGGTAAACTGTGAATTGAATTTGAAGTATGTATTTGATAGTACCGTTTGTTTGTATGAATGAAGTGTGATACCATTTTTATGCCTTCGCAGGCGATTATTGACAGAAGGCATTCTGTGTTCAGCCTGTCCATCCATGTGTGTGTGCATGATCATGTACTACAAAAAGTTTGTGAAAATGATGTCTCACAAACTGTTGTGGTAATTTCACCAAATTTACAGCTAAGGTGCAGTTGGGTACGAAGATTAACTGAATAGATTTTGACATCAAAAGGTCCAGGTCACAGAGAGATCAAATGTCGTCAAAAAAGGCACTTCTGTAATTTTGAAGCATGCTGGCGAAGGCATATTGGTTGACGTTTCGCCATTGAAGACCGTGTAGTTTTAAAAAATTAATGTGCAGTGAAGTCTAATTAACTGAAACCAATATCAGTAATAATCTGTTGGTTGTGACTTATACTTTTGCAGCTCTGTGCATTTTAATTGTAAATAACTTGTCATACAGTTTGTATGGTTGATGTTGTAAGCTTATCTCACATATATCTACACCAGTAATGAGCATCTGTGTTCTGTTGTAGATCGTCTGTATGCTGTTGAGAGTGCCCGACTTGTCGCCGAGCAAGAAAACGAAGATTTGCACAGAGAACTGGACCTTGTCTATACACAAGTGTGTGTGTTGCTATTGATGATGTATAGTATAACTGTGATTGTGTTATAGACATGTTGTATATAGACTGCATTTTACGATGATTTTTTTTTGCAGCATAGCTGTCAGCTGTTTATCAGTTGTCATTGTATTCGTAGTTGTTTTTGTTAGAACATTAAGCATAACCACTTTGTGACTCAGATTTTAGGTTGCAGATGGGTTAAGCTTCACTCTTGAGTATCTTGGTGATCACTCTCCAGGCTTTACTCTCCAATATTCATTTGCCAGATAAACGCGACTAAGTAAAAAAGCTGATATATTGGCTTGACGGGTAATTAGTCAAGGACACTGTGAAGCTGATATACTTGCCCACGTGGGTATTTCTTATAGACCACCAAGCCGATTTTCAGACCTTACGGAGTGAAAGGGTTAAAGGCCACAAGGAGGTTACAGACAGTCATGGCAGGTTTTCAATTACAGTCAGACCCCTTTAATATCACATTGGAGGAACAGTCTATATTATGTGATATTAAACGGAGTTGACATTAAGAGGAGTTGCTCTATTGAAGTATGTCAGCATTCAACCATTTGTTCTACTTCTTTATACTACCGTAAACACAGACGTCCAGATGCAGCCACATGATTTTCAGTGCACATCTGCTATACATCAAAAAGTGTCGTACGATGTCATGCTGCTGTTACTTATTCTTAGGCATGGGAAATTTTTTTTTTAAACTAGGTCTGTAGCTGATAGATGTCCATCTCAGATGTATCCACTGTAGAATTTCTGTTATGATGTTTTACATTGTATCAGCAGTAAGTAACAGTTAGGTCTGTTGATTGGCGTGTAGATGAGGGAAATGGAAGAACGGTCGATGGCGTCTGGTCCAGAAGTCAATGAGTTAATTGTAAGTTGGGATCTGTTGATGTTTGACTATTTGACTTCTGTTCACTAAATTTAAGAGACCTGAAGTTGCTTAACAGCTGCTCTAATGCTTTTGCTAGGGGCTTACAATATTTTTGTCTTGTGATCTTGACTTCTAACCTTTTAACTGTGCAAGTTCTCGTTATGTAGTACATTACGACTACAGCGATGCCATCAAGTTTGAGGATGGTATGACCGATTGACCATCCGTTAATCAGTTATGGTGCATATTGTGCCTCGGCTTTATCGAGCTTGGTGACTTATTGACCTTAGTATGTTTTCACTAATTGACGTGCTGTGGACATCTTTAAACCGAGTTTGGACTTTCTTTGATCTTCCATTCTTGAATTAGAGCCTGATTGGCACACACAAACAAGACCTCGTGTCTTTGATGTGCAAACTGTGCAAGTCTTGTACAAGTGGCATTTAATGGTGGCAATGTGTCCACAAAGTATGGAGATGGTATTACCACTAAATGTTCAGTTGTGATCTGATCATGATATCCTCCTGACCATGATCTTTGACTTTTTGGCCTCAAAACTGGTCCGTGAGTTCCTCACATCGTGCCAGTCTTTAATTTAATGTGAAAATCGTGCATGAGTACATGTTGAGAAAAAAATTAAACTAATCAGTACACAGTGACTCAATCATAAATTCAACCTCGTGACTACTTAGTGCAGCTACATGAATGTAATTATACAAATTGCATAATAGCTCAGTTACAATGTTTACTTTAGAGAAGCGAGAATCTAATAAACCACTATGTGAAAACGAAGCCATCTTTCTGTTGATCAAGCCTCATAGCCATATTATTAACCTTGACACCAACTAGGGAAGCACAATGCTGCACATACAGCCCAACAGATGTCAACATTTTTTGGAAATAAAGCTCTTGCCCGCAATAACTGTGTCTATTTTGTCCGTGTTTGATTTCTAGAGCTTTTCGTTCTTCGTTCTTTAAGTTTGGTCAGGGAAGCATGCGTAGACAGGCAGGATACAGTGCCTAATGCAGACTTCTAGAGGGAAGGCTACATAATTGTCTTTTCACAGTGATATAATTTTTATTGTAATTTGTCTATTTTAAGTTTATCTTTCATTTATAAGTACTTGCTGGGTCAGTCGGTTATTTACACAGCGTTTGCCACTTTACCTGTGTTGTGTGTGGTGTAGGCAGAAAGAGACGGACTTAAAGCAACTGTGGAGTCGCAGTTAACTCAGATTTCAGACTTGCAGTTATCTGTGGCTCAGAAGACAGACAAGTTGGCATCGGCCGAGGAACAGGTGCTTGGCTTACTCATGTTACAGTTTGGTAAATGAGCTGTCGGTCTGGCATCACACTGGTAACAGATTGAGTGGTGTAACCACCTACGGAATCGCTGGCGTACGAGAGCAGGAAAAGCACCAACCCTGTGTCCAAAGGAGCATGCACAGTTTACCATTTTACCAGTTTTTACCAGTTACCTTTGTGGTACACTTTAGATCTACTTGGCAATGCTGTCGTTACTTCTCAATGTGTCACCAAGCCAGTTCCGTTTTCTTCTGCTTAGCTGCTGCAGTGCTGGTTCTTTGCCATTTTCCCCTCACAGTGATTTGTTGGATATTCTCTCTGGTCAGTGTAGTCTTACATTGGCCTAATTGCTGACATTTGTTGATAAAGGCTTGCAGCTTGCTTAATGTCCTTTGTGTTATTTTTTAGGATGCATAAAATAACACTCTGGAGTTGAATATCTTTAGTTTTGTTGTCGATCCAGTTATCTTGGACTTCCACAGTCTGTCCATAGCCCAGAAAATTGACCTAGACTTTTCTGATATTGTTTGTATCTCTTGGTCAGTGCCACCAGTGGTACTTACTGCACTCCAGCTATGTGTACTTTTCCGCTTCATCAGTAGTGCCATTTGTTGTGGTAGTTGGTGCATTATTTGCAAACTCTGTGTGGCTGCAGATACGTGATGGTACATGTATGTGCATGACTGTATGAATGTGCGACAGGTGGAGTTACTGCGAGAGAGTCTCAGCCAAATGACCCAGCACACGGAAATCATCGAGTCACAGATGCTTGAGGTGATTAGCTGACCTAGCGGCAGAGAATACTGTAGTAGACTCTTTTAGACAATGAGTGTCTGCTCTCAGTCATTTGGGGTCAAAATGGGAAGAAAGAGAAAGTGTACTCGAAAGAGCGCAACACTAGTGTGTGTACTTGTGAAGTGACAGTGTATATAACCGGCTACCAAGTGACTTGAAACGTGCGTGATTGATCACTTCACATTTGAAGGCTTTTTTGTTCTGTGTTGCTGCATGTTCACGGCCTGTGAAGTAAACACAGCCCGTGAACACGGGCGTATAAAATTACACCCGTGCTTACAGTTCATGTTTATGGTTAGTGGCAGTGTTGCCCATGAATGCATGTCATGTGGTTTTACTACCAATTTTTTTGATTATATATGTTGTAATAAAAATAACAGCTGGCAGTAATTGTTGTCAGTTATAATTTGTTGCAATTTTTGTTATTATTGTGTCCTTGCAGTTACAAAGTGCATTACAACAGTCACAGTCCGGTGCCTTGGAAATGCAGTCGCAGCTACAGTCAATGACTGAAGAGATTTGTATTCTGCAGACAAGTAAAGACCGGGTGAGCTTCAGCATTGTTTCAGTTTTGCTGTAAAAGCCGACTTTTTGATCATTTGTTCCCGTTAGCAGTCTGCTACTGCCATTAGTCGTTGTAATCTGAATTATTTTATTAGTCATTAGATGTGCTGTGTAGTCTGGCGGAAATGCCATATGACCTCCACCGAGTCGACTTAGGTGTCTGGACTTGCACCGTAACTTTAACACCTCTCATGTTTTTATTACTTGTACTGT
>Ga0049105_1001722_pt1 | contig 10144 bp, 9 predicted proteins | sample WorMetvaBAHAMAS1_FD_61260 | JGI IMG/M metagenome (GOLD analysis project Ga0049105, IMG submission 61260) | Worm MetaG Olavius vacuus BAHAMAS.1 | ecosystem: Host-associated > Annelida > Digestive system > Unclassified | place: Germany: Marburg | collected 2013-04-09 | reverse complement strand
AACTAAAATAAAACAAGAGCCTATGAGCTGTCATCGGGGGAATTGTCTGGGGGTTGGATATCAGGGGAATTGGGCGTGTGGGAATTTTCTCGGGATGAAGTTCAGAGGGAAATGTCCAAGAGAGAGAATTTGCCCGAGGGAAGTGTGCAAGAGAATTGTCACTCTGGGGTAGGAAAATTTCACTGGGGGAAAACGTCAGGAAGATGTGCTGTGGAGAAATATCCAAACCCCCATGCAGGATTACAAATCTCTACTTGTAACTATTATGACAGACTAACAGCTTTTCACCAGTTATACTCAGCCTTCCATCCCTCCGGGGTCAGTAAATGAGGACCAGCTTCAGCTGGAAAGGCAAAGGCAGGTATCGTTCATTCCGTTAGCAGATGAACGCCGTAAAACTGTGAAATTCCTTGAGAACGCGTGCCATACCAGAGCGCCTTAGAGGTGTGTTCACGACGAAGCGCTATGCAAATCCACGTTTACCTTTCCCTTACCTTCCCTTACCTATTAGCTCACTGGAGCTAGCCACCCGAGCTAAAAACCGGTAGCAACGCAACATCAGCGTTACTCAAAAGGCTTGTAATGTTAACAACATTTACATTGATGAATTACACAACCTATTCAATCACGTATTACAGCAGGCCTTGGGCCTACTCTATGTTAACAGACTAACTCGATTGTCAATCAACTCATTTAATAGCATAAATCTATAACTGCAGCAGAAATTAATGAACAATACAACTTTACAACGAGATCAATGCAAAACCGTCAAAAATTCATTACAGCATGTAGGCCTATGCTAATGGTAACAACGGGAACAGAAACAGTAACAGTACAAGTTATAATAACACTAAACAGTGAAAATACTAATAATGAAAATTGCTATACGAGCTAATACATTCCAGTGAATGAAGATAATCGGACAAGTCAGCTATTGCGGGATCCCTGTTGATGAGATACCGTAATGAAATCAACGAACAGCATGCAACGAACACAAATGCTAGATTACGTATAAGAATACAACTCAGAACTGTCGATGGACGAGGCTACTGAATACCAGTTTATATCCTTAACATTCTTTTTGTTCTCAAGTCCGACACTCCAAGTTAGAGATTCAGAAATTTTGACAAGTACTATTAGTGGGCCAGTGTGACAGGTAACAACTGGTTAAGGGATATAGCTGCAGTTCGTGGCCTACAGTGGTCATTTAGGGTTTTTTTTTTGGGGGGGGAGGCATTAGTAAGTTGTCAGGCTAAGCAAAATTTGTTGTGTCTCACAGCCAGCTGTCTGTTTATACCTCCGCTCTACTCTCATCTGTCTCCCTCTTTCGGTTGCTGTAGCACAGCAAATTAAAATTAATATTAATGTTATGCAACTTTATAGGCCTAAGTAAAAAGTTAAGTATTAATTTATTTTATTGCTGTATTATGATATGGCACTGGTCTATACAATTGAGTATCGGTGTTAAGGCGCGCAGCTACGTTGGTATGGAAAGATCTTCGGTAGGTCTGATCGAGAGTCGATGAGATGAGCAGACTACGCTGCAATACGACTGGTATCGGATTCAGCAGCAGCAGATGACGCAAACACGGCGTCATCAAACTTTGGGTCGTCAAACGCGACAGCCGGCATCTCGTCATCAATGGCGAGTGCCTTGTCGAGCTCGGCGCGCAGCCGTCTGGTCGTCTGAGCGATATGCGTGCACACATCGGCGTCGAGCTCCAGACCGCGCACGATGCTGTACGCGCCGCGGCCGCCACCGACGCCGTCGCCGGCCGCCGCCGCGTCGACCAGCACCGGGAAGCTGTAAAACAGGCCGGCGTCGACGCCGTACGAGCCGTCCGACTTCACTCCCATGCACGTCCACGCTCCCTACCGTCCACCAGTTTACGCAATTACACACATATATGGGTGTCTACGTCGCCGGGTACGGGCGGGGGTGTGCCACTGTTAAGAAAGCTTTGTAAACTGTGCCAAATCCTCATAAGGTTTAGAGGTTGCATGCTCAGTTTTCTCCGTGGTTACTGGTGTAATATGTACACAAAAATATAGGATAACCCCCAGCAGTGTAATGCCAAGCATCAGCCGACGTACTTTAACAGTCAACAGTGTACACAGGCTGCTATAATACTGTAGTATTGTAAATGAAACGGCTACATGTATCTTCAACATGCCAAAAAAACGCACCAAAATGCACAGATTTCAACATTAAATTTCAAAAAAAAGTTTACGGGACCCCTGCAATAAAGATGGGTTAGTGCCCAATCCAGATTTATCCAACCCTCTTACTTCAAAATTACCACTTCATCTCTGTTTACTAAACTCAAAACCCAGGTTAAGCTCTGTGTAAACCCCAAATCGGGGTTCGGCAAAAATGCTTAGTGTTTTTAATTCTCAGCATTATAGTCAACCTTGCACCCATTCCATGTGGGGAGCTAATCAGGCCTTACTCATAACACTGCCTCTAGCTTCAACAAAAGAAGTCTTTTATAGAGATTAAACATGAATTTGTAATTAAATCGGTAGTGTCTCATTTCTTGCTGCAGAACTAATCCACCAGCATCGATGTTTTGGGAAGATACAGAAGCTTCAGAGCATATCTCATGCTGAACTGTCACCTGCAAACAACGAAAGAACTGCTGATATTTTTTAAAGAAACTCCTGACATGTTTCCCGAATACGATGTTATATTTCAAGTAATGACAATTAAAGAAGAAGAAGCAGAAGGAGAAGAAGGAGTAAGAAGGACGAGGGGAAGAAACAGTAAGAAAAGGAAGAAGAAGAAGAAGAAGAACAAGAAGAAGAAGAACAAGAAGAACCCCAGGTAGTGACAATGATTCACGACAAACTACTAACCGGTTTGGTACCATTCCACCAGTCATGTAGGTGGTCCTTGATAGCTATGGACGTTGACAGACTGTACGACAGACGACGTTTCTGCTGCAGTTTTGCATTTCTGCCACTCACCGTCTACATATGTTTGATATCAGTAAGTAACTAAATATGCAAGTAAGTAAGTAAGTTTATTAGTAGACCTATGTACATGACACATGCACATTTGCACAAGCTTATAATACTGAGAGAGAAAAACAATTCTAATGTGAAAACTAAACATCTCTATCAGTCTGAACAGCAAAACAGGGCTGTGTAATCCGCCACAATACTTATATAACAGAATCATGCCAACAGCACTCAATTAATTACACCTACCAGTCATCATTCATTTATCTGGAGATGTGATGAAGCTGGTCAAAATTCGCATTTATGCAAATTTTGACTTTCAAAATTCGTCGAACGTGAATGCAAATCGAGGCATTTATTTTATTAGTCGGAACGTAATGTACTGGTTTAGGATATGATTACAACAATACTTTATTTCCTAAGTCAATAAAATCAGTGTTCATATTAGTACAGTGTTCATAATAGTAAGGAAAATTATGCTGCACATTCAGTAACTGTAGTTCATGTGATGGATTGAATTTTAGAAAAAAAAGGTTTATCTGCGCTTTCTGGCTCTCTGTGCATATGAAGTCAGTCGTAGAACAAGGATTTTTCCACAAATTCACATTCAACAACAAAGCGCTTCAAACATTCGTGGAATTTCAATATTCGAAGTTCGAACGTTGTCGAATTGGAATTCTAATTTTGTCACATCACTACATTTATCCGTGATGCCTCTGAAGTTCCGAGCGCTATAATATAAACGGGTCTAATATGAACCACGGTTAACAGTTGTTATAAGGCAGCGCCATATATGCGGATTACCTTCTACGCAGGAATATATGGTAAGCAAAATCATGATTTTGACAAAAAATGGCAATTTCAGCAGTGACCTCTAGCTTTGATTGTGGGTCCCCAATTGCCAGAGACAGCTGCACAGTTAAAAAACCCCTTTTTCTGAAATTCTAGATCTGGCCCTGGTACCCCTACAGTATTGATATGCCTGACCTGGACAAGGTCGTGACGTAGCCAGCGGTCATCGTGAAGTGCAGTGGCTAGTGAGTTCCAGTGACCGAGCTGCTGAATCTGTGCATGCTGGGCATCAACATGTGCCCTCTCACCCTGTTCACCCCACACCACTATGTTGCGCACGTGACGGTTCGACACGCCCATCTTGTTAGACACCTGTCGACAGAAGGTGCACAACTGAACATGCATCCATTTTCCAAACTGCCAAGAAGCCAGAGGGTGACGATGAGTAAGGTTTATTGTCACACCAAACACATTACAGGTCATATCGGGGTTGGGTTTTTATAGGTCATGGTCAAATGACCCAACCATCAGTGGTATCAAAGCACTGAAGGAAGATACGGTTCTAAGGATTAGACTTCAATCCCATCAGGTCCACCTCACCGTGTTACAATAATATAACACATATGTAGTTAACAAAAAAAACACAAAACACACACATACACACACACAAACACAAATGAATCTACGCACAGTGAAATGGGCCCAGTGTGACAAAACCCAATGCAGAGAACTGTAAGATCTGCTCACTCACGTGTGTTTATGACAGTGTACAACTTCAACACACAATACAACAAAAAAACAGTTCCAATAATCTCCCTTCTTTCATACAAGAAGTCAGAGACTACATACCAAGATGTGATCAAAGACACAGACCACACACGCTAGCTATAGCCAGTGACAGATCCCGAGGACCCTGAAATTGTTTGTAAAAATAATACATGTAACAAGATTACGTTTCAATCAAAGGCAGACCACCCGCAAACAAAACATACAGACATGCTTTATTAATCTTGCGTGATTTTAATTTTGATCCGCTGAACTTGATACATGAACTTGAACTTTTTGGTCGAGAGACTTTCAAAAGTTACAATACAAACAGACAGACAGACACACAGACAAATGCGACCGAATGAATTACCACGCTGCATTCACAGGTGGTAGCGACGACAACGATGATAAAAAATGCCACTAGACATGTCAGCTGATCACAGGAAACCTGATACGGATGCAGGGATGCAGCACTGTGAATATTATATGCAGTCACTGCTATAGTTGTGAGTAACCTGGGCAATTGCACGGTTGAGATCGAGGCGAATCAGCGTAGTGATGTTGGCTGCAGGAACGGAAGAAGCATGTCTGGCAATGATTGCCGCACATGTGTAGCACGGCTGAGATACCACCAGCACCTTCAGCATTCAATCAATCAATCAATCAATCAATTTATAGCGCCATAGTACAGAGGCGTGTGCTACAGTGCGGTTATACCAAATCAAAGAGAAATGTCTTAAGACGGATCTTAAATGTGTTAACGGATGGAGCAGTTCGACAGTTCAGTGGAAGGGAGTTCCAAAGTCTCGGAGCAGCAACAGAGAAACGACGAGCAGCAGTGTCCAAGTAGTGCGGCGGAAATGACAGAAGCTTCTGTGTGGATGATCGCAGCAAACGAGACTGACTGTATGGGCTGATCAAATCAGCGAGGTAGCCTGGCTGTTGGAAAGAAGTAGCCAGCCATTCACCACCAGCACGACAATCATCACCACCACCGACACTATTACTGGAGTTGGGAGGCCAAATGGGATCTGCGCAAATCTGGTCCACCATCCACCAGCAACTTCGATGCCAGATCTGCCACCGGATGTGTCGCTCACGGATTGGGCTTCTTGCCCACAACAAGCACACTCGTGATGATGAGACCCGTCGTATCGACGGCTCAGTCCATGACTAAGACATACAACAATAAGTACTGTACTGTGAAGTCTCGATATTCAGAAAAGTGGTTAGACCATCCGAACTGGACAAACTGGAGAAGCACAGTCAAAAAAGACCTGCCAAGACTTGGACTCACCTGGGAAGAGGCAGAGGTAGTGGCCATCAACAGACAGCAGTGGCATCCTGCGTAGCCCAATGTGTACAGATGGACTCATCTGAATCAAGGTCAAGGTCAAAGTAAAGGGTCAATAACAAAGTCTATGCCACAGATCTAACTATAGTCTACACCTGAAAGTGTCAAAGTGGTTCACCCGAACACACGGCATTAATTCCAGATCAAGAAACAGCTAGGCTACCTCAGCACCTCTCATAAGGCACCATCAAGTTCATCTTTACAGAGTGGTGCTAAATAACAATATGAAAGATGCTCTTTCATTTCATGAGCCATAAAGCACCCTTTCTTGAGGTGCTATAAAGTTTCGAAGAGTATCACCTTGCACAAATTTAAAACTCCCTTTGATCCTCTATAATGAAAACCCCTGAGCCCATATGGAACTTTGATTCCCCTTCCCCCCAATTTTTCAGTGGATCTGATCCCATCAAAAGGAGCTGGGTCTGCAGCTGCAGTTAGCTCAATTAGCAACACCCACGCACACACACTGGCAGACAGATAATGGTACAGGTGATATTAACAGTGGTACCACCTTCACGGTTTTCTTGGCGTACTTGTTGATAGCCGCGCCGTGCTGACGGCTGATTCTGACGACGCTCCGGAGATATTCGTGATCACTGTCGCTTACGTTTCTGTCGACCTTGGCCAGCATTATCACCAGGTCGACCCCACTGAATGCCGTCCGCATGTCTGATGTCATTACTACATCTGACCGGCCACAACGCACACAGCAAGCACGGTGACAACGCATTCAATACGAGTATTCAACAGTTCTGTGATCATCTGGATCTCATTTGTGCTGTTTATATATGCAAACTGAAGCTCATTAACTGTTTGCTCCGTAGGTCGAACCATATTACTGACCACCAGCAAAGTGGCGTTGCACAGAATTTCGACTCATGTCTGTGTGTCTGTCTCTCTGTATGTCTGTAATACGATAACTTTCAAACGACTTGACACAGGAAGTTCATTTCTGCACATCCAGTATATCTCGAAAGAATACGGGTGAACTTCGCATATAAAGATTATCAGGTCTAGTTCAAGATCACAGGAGCAAAAAGGTCGAAAATCCCTATTAGTGCAAAACTTTGATCAGCAGTAACACTAATTTAATTCTAAATATTATGGCATTGTGAAACAGAACTATGTATGTATTTGTGTACACACTTACATTTGCATAAAAGCACGAAACAATTTTTGTGATCTCACTGATCTGACTGGGGTTCTAACACCAACCCCCCAGAACCCCTTGGCTATGACGACTTACTGAAAAGCCAGGTTTGTTCAATCTGCATTGTCAGTCAAATCACACAGACTCACAATAATACTGTTTGTCATCGGTTGGTAGCTGCTACAAGCCAACATGAAAAAACCTAAGGGCCTAAAATAAAATCAATTGTTGCTCTCTTCAAGTTTAAAGTAAAGTATAGTAAACAGATGAATTTATAGCACTTTATTATAAACCCTTTAGGCCCTTACCTCTAAATCACTCAGGGTCTGTGTGTGACAATGGGATCACAGTTTTACCTGCCACCCAAACACGAACCATACCTGCCTTTACTCCCCAGCCACAAGGAATCACTGGTCACCCTTTTGGCTGGTACTCGGTACTCATCTGAGTTTGTGTAACAGCAATACAGAAAGACACGATGCAAGAGACCTTTAAGCAGTGGCAGGCTGCAGTCATTCAATTCCATCACTACCCCTCGCAAAATGGGCATCAGTGCCTCAAGATCAAGCAAGACCAACACCAGAGGCTGCCACACATGCACAGATGCCACATTCTTGTCAAAAATGAAGTTTGAAATTACAACTATAACTATTTTAAAATATGTTGACAAAATGTATCATTCATTCACCACAGTGACCATACTGTACATATTCACGCAGACCCAAAAAACAGACGTTGAGAGATCCCACTACTGGGCCACTAGCAGCCTTAAATCTAACCAGCTCGGGCAAAAGCTGAGCCTCCGAAGGTAGGGCAACTCCAGCCTTTCAGTGCGTTGACTCACCAGTAAATGGGGGATGACCAGAGTTTCTTAGGAAGTACAATACCATTTATGGCCAAGAAAATCTTTTGACAGAATCCATGGGCACAGAAGTCGACAGAAACTTTGAACATTTTGTCAAAATATGCATGACATTTCACGCTTAGACATAAAACAGAAAACAATTGATAACTAGAAAAACATTCTGTGTAACGTGGTATCTGCCCCACAGCCAAGTCCACAATGAACGAACTGTTACAACAATTATGGCCAGATGCATTGCGCATGCACACAACAGCCAACAGCAATATCTCCACTTCCGCTCTTAAATCTGACGCCACCATGGTGTTCCTCGACCCCGATTTCCTTTAAGACGTGGAAATTTCGGTGATTTGCGTACATTTAAGGCAGATATAGGATTACTTAATAGGCCCTATTTGCATTGATTTTCAAGACCTCTTGGCCTAAAATGGGGGTTTTGGGGAGAAAATGGGGGAAGGGGTGGTGCGATGTAGACCCCCAACAAACTCGTTCTTACTTTTGGGGGTTCTTACATCTGTGCCAAGTTTGGTGACAATCGATCAAGAAATGCGACCGTGGGAGTGCCCACAGACGGACACACAGACAGACTGACAGACGCAAAGTGAATATAATCTGTCCCATGCTATATACTATAGCTATGGGACAGATAATAAAATATAGAAAAGTTAATAACAAAGACATTTGCAAATAGTCATATAGTAAGTGTTGTCACACAAAGTCTGTCTTGGCCCTGTTGCTACATTCATACACATATACACTGTTTTTATGTGGTGGACAAGGAGAAAACATCCAAACATTGAAGGCTCAACACCTGCCTGTTCAACATATCCTTCCTACGATATTCTTCACCCACTGGGCTGACTTCATCGACTCTGAACGTTTTTTTCTCTCCAGATTTCTAACATCAGCAAATCAGTTTTATTGTTCGTTTAACTTTTAGTATGATACTGTATTATCTGTGCATAATGTCATATCATATCCTGTCACACTTATCGTCTAACAAAGTTTGGATGTTCTCTCCTTGTCCACTTTATAAAAACAGTGTGTATGTGTGTGAATGTAGCGCATTTGCGCCTTCTTGAGGGGATCTTGCGTGCAATAAATAGCCTAGTTGCCTGATTCAAATAAATGAAATGAAATAACCAGTACCTGGTCCATGCCAAACACATCTCCCTTGCAGAGTGGGTGAAGAAGTGAGTAGGCAATCTGTCCAGCAGCTCCCGTGATCACAATTTTCAGTGGAATTTTTTCGCTCTACAAACCGACAAAACGTAAACATCCTGCAAGCCAGACAACTATCACAAAAGGAAACTAGACTAATATACCCATAATAGGCCTGAAATAACTCATGCCATTTTAATGGAAATTTTCATTATAACAAAATTTCATGAAAATGAATCCTACAACAGCTGTAGGCCTATTCAAGCCATATATAGGAAGTGTGCACATATTGTGCTGTATATATTTTTCTTCTCTTTATTGTATCTGCATTTCTACGTCATAAGCTGCGCCATCTAGTTCAACACAGAGAAATTTGTCTCGAGGAGCGTATTGTCAAAGCTGACAACCTAGGTGCATTCTACCGATTTGGGGTTACTGCTGTTGTTGATCTTAATTGTGTCAGGGCTATTTCACACTGGAGTGAGTACTCGCTGCGAGTACTCGCCGAAAAAGTCATTAGTCTAGTTTTACCATTGTCTATTCACACTGACGCGAGTGCTCGCATCCCTCGCGCGAGTCGCGCGAGTACTCGCGGACACTCGCGGTGAAAACGACTTGCTCGCTGGCTCGCGCGAGTGAATTGGCGAAACTGGTTACTGGTTTACTTATTTTGATGAGAGTTCAAGATATCACGTCCGGTAAAGTTCACTTTTGCAGCTTCTTTACGTATTATTTGCTTAAGAATTTACTACTTATAGTATGAAATGTCGATATTCTTTGAAAGATTTAAATGATCTGGCCATCCGTTGAACAAATACGTGCAACTTGTACACAGGAGATTAAATATCCGGAAAGCGCAAATGCTGTAATAGGCCTGTGGATGAAACTAGGGTACACGACCTACAAACACAAGGCAGCAACAAAAAATGACGCATAAACAATTTCCCGCCGACTGTCACTGAAAGTTCCACCGACCCACCGACGCACCGGCCGTGCCACCGGCCGTACCCACTACCCACCCACCGACTGTTAACTAATGACCCACGGGCCGCCCCACCGGCCGCCCCCACCCAACGCCCGTCAACTCCTGACCCAG